>JAESFZ010000175.1_pt1 | contig 98590 bp, 83 predicted proteins | sample 9269561 | NCBI WGS metagenome assembly JAESFZ01 (sample SAMN14515552, study PRJNA621657) | algae metagenome | isolation source: Tildeniella nuda ZEHNDER 1965/U140 and co-occurring heterotrophs from wet... | place: Switzerland: Stansstaad, Zurih | collected 1965-01-01 | reverse complement strand
TCGAAGTCTTCTTTTCTCGCGCCGCATTCCGGACAAGTCCAGTTCATCGGCACGTCTTCCCACTTGGTGCCGGGCGCGATGCCCTCGTCCGGCACGCCTGCGGCCTCATCGTAAATGAAGCCGCAGATAAGGCACATGTAGGTTTTATGGATTTTGGTGTCGGCTGTGGTCATGACGCGGTCGGATTTAGGATAAAATTCGATTTTATACGAATCACCCGGCCTTCTCATCTTTTCCGGGGTCACCGGTGCCATCGTTCATGCCCGAGCTTCCCCCCATCGTTCTTGTGTTTGCCGCAACCGATCCCAGCGGCGGGGCGGGGCTGCAGGCCGACATCATGACGCTGTCGAGCATGGGCTGCCATCCGCTATCGTGCGTGACCGCGATCACCATCCAGGACACCATGGGTGTTGATGACGTGATGGCGATCGACGCGGAGTGGGTCGCCGATCAGGCGCGCGCCGTGCTCGAGGACATGCCGGTTGCCGCCTTCAAGATCGGCATGCTCGGCAGCATCGAAACCATCGCCGCCATCGCCGAAGTGGTGTCGGATTATCCGGAGATTCCGCTCATTCTCGATCCGGTGCTCGCCTCGGGACGCGGCGACGAACTGGCAACCGAAGAAATGGTCCACGGCATACGCGAACTGCTGATACCGCAAACCACCGTGCTCACCCCCAACAGCCTGGAGGTGCGGCGGCTCGCCGCCAACGATGCCGACGACAGCGATGACCCGGATCTCGCGGAGTGCGCGCGGCGCCTGGTGGCGACCGGATGCGAGTACGTGCTGGTCACCGGCACCCACGAAAACACGCCGCAGGTCATCAACACGCTCCATGGGCAGGAGGGCGTGGTGCGCAGCGACTCCTGGCAGCGCCTGCCGGGCACTTATCACGGCTCGGGTTGCACGCTTGCCTCTGCCATTGCGGCGACCATTGCCAACGGGCTGTCCGTGCCGGAGGCGGTAAAAGACGCACAGGAATATACCTGGCAGACGCTCAAAGCCGCATTCCGTCCGGGCATGGGCCAGTACATCCCCGATCGCCTGTTCTGGGCGCGCGAAGAAGAAACGCCAGATGACGGCGGCCGCGACGAAGACAGCGCCCCCTCCTGAAGCACCGGCGATGCCGCTTGCGACCCATCACATCGCGGGGCTGTACGCCGTCACGCCCGATGAGCCCGACACCGGGATCCTTGTTGCCAAAGTTGGCGCTGCGCTGGCGGGCGGTGCGAGACTGGTCCAATACCGCAACAAAACCGCTACCGCCGCGCTGCGGTCGGCGCAGGCCGCGGCGCTGCAGGCCTTTTGCCGGCGACACCGCGTCCCGCTCATCATCAACGATCATCTCGAGCTGGCGCTGGAAGTCGATGCCGACGGACTGCACCTGGGCGGTGATGACGGATCGGTTGCTGCTGCGCGCGCCCTGCTGGGCCCGCGTAAAATCCTCGGCGCCTCGTGCTACAACACACTGGACAAGGCGGTGCGGGCTTGGCACGAAGGCGCGGATTACGTGGCATTCGGCAGCTTTTTCGCCTCTGGCGTGAAGCCGGGTGCCGTGCGCGCGCCGCTCGGGCTGCTGGCAGATGCCAAGCGCGAAATTCCCGTTCCCGTCGTCGCCATCGGCGGCATCACCGCACAGAATGCACCGCAACTTATCAGGGCCGGCGCCGACGCGGTGGCGGTGATTTCAGCGGTATTTGCCGCGACCGAGGTGACGGCTGCGGCAAAACAGTTCGAGCGGCTCTTTGCCTAGTCCCACGACCAGCGAGGCGTGATTTACATTTTTTTCCCGCTTCTGGTCTAATCCCGCAAACTCCCCGGCCACTTTCAATCATGAAGCGCAATCAGAAACTGTTTCAGCACGCCCAGCTCACCATCCCGGGCGGTGTCAACTCGCCGGTGCGTGCTTTCAAGTCAGTCGGCGGCACGCCGCTTTTTTTCCAGCGCGGCAAAGGTGCCCTGGTGTGGGATGCCGATGGCAACTGCTACATCGACTATGTCGGCTCATGGGGACCGCTGATTGTCGGGCACGCCCATCCCGAGGTCCTCAGGGCAGTCGAGCAGGCCGCCGCCAAGGGCCTGAGCTTTGGCGCGCCGACCGAAACGGAAGTGGAAATGGCGGACCTGTTATGCAGGCTCGTGCCCTCGATCGAGCAGGTGCGGCTGGTCAGCTCCGGCACCGAGGCCACCATGAGCGCGATACGCCTTGCGCGCGGATTCACCGGACGCAGCAAAATCATCAAATTCGAGGGCTGCTATCACGGGCATGCCGATTCCCTGCTGGTAAAAGCGGGGTCGGGGGCGCTCACTTTCGGGCAGCCCTCCTCCGCCGGCGTGCCGGCGGAAACCGCTGCGCATACGCTGGTGCTCGACTACAACAACGAGGCTGCGCTGGCACGGGCATTCGAGCGTGAAGGCCACGACATCGCCGCGGTCATTGTGGAACCGGTCGCCGGCAACATGAACCTGATTGTGCCTCAGGCAGGTTTTCTGGCAGCGCTGCGCAAACTCTGCAGCGAATATGGCAGTGTGCTGATTTTCGACGAGGTCATGACCGGCTTCCGCGTCGCGCTGGGCGGCGCGCAACAGCTCTACGGCATCAGGCCCGATCTCACCACGCTGGGCAAGGTCATCGGCGGCGGCCTGCCGGTGGCTGCGTTCGGCGGGCGGCGCGACATCATGCAATGCCTCGCACCCCTGGGCCCGGTGTACCAGGCCGGCACGCTTTCCGGCAATCCTGTCGCGCTCGCCGCGGGAATGGCAACGCTGAAAATCATACAGGCACCAGGCTTCTTCGACAGGCTAGGCGCGACCACGCGCGCGCTGTGCGCGGGGTTGACGGCAGCAGCGTGCGCGCGCGGCGTTGCATTTTGCGCCGACAGCATCGGCGGCATGTTCGGCCTCTACTTCCGCGCCGCGCCGCCGACAAGCTATGCTGAAGTCATGCAATGCGACCGGGAAATGTTCAACCGTTTTTTTCACGCCATGCTGGCGCACGGCGTTTACTTTGCGCCGTCAGCTTACGAAGCAGGATTTGTTTGCGCCGCGCACGGCAATGCCGAAATCGAAAAAACCCTGGATGCCGCGAACAGGGCGTTTGCGGAAATCGACAACGCGCGATAGCCGCGCCAGAAGCAACACGGCCATCCCGCAGCTCACCCCATCACCGCGGATATGCAGGCAATGCGACGCCGGAATAATATATTGATTTTATTGATTGTTTTTAAAGCTGGCCGTATGAGTGCAGCCCGGACAGGAACATGTTCACGCCCAGGAATGCAAACGTGGTCACCAGCAAACCGATGATTGCCCACCACGCCAGTACCGGTCCGCGCAACCCTTTGATTAGCCGCATGTGCAGCCATGCGGCATAGTTAAGCCACACGATCAGCGCCCAGGTTTCCTTGGGATCCCACGACCAGTAGCCGCCCCAGGCTTCCGCCGCCCACATCGCGCCGAGTATGGTGGCGATGGTGAAAAAGGCGAAGCCGATTGCGATGGTCTTGTACATCAAGTCGTCCATCACTTCCGCCGCCGGCAGCACGCCCGCAAGCCGGCCCCTGGCTGCCAGCAGCGAGGCAATGCCGATCATGGCCGCGATCGAAAAAGCGCCGTAGCCGACGAAATTGGCCGGCACGTGAATCTTCATCCACCATGACTGCAGCGCCGGTACCAGCGGCTGGATTTCATGCGCGCCGCGATCGAAGGTGTACCACAGGATGAAGCCGACCGCGGCCACGATCACCAGCAGCACGAAGCCGCCGACGCGGCGCGTTGCGTAACGATCCTCGTAATACAGGTAAAGCAGCGCCGTGATGATGCAGAACAGCACGAACACTTCGTATAGATTGCTGATCGGGATGTGGCCCACGTCCGGGCTGATCAGATACGATTCATACCAGCGCGCCAGCAGCCCGATCAGGCCCATTGCCGTCGCGCTCCAAGTCAGGCCGCTCGCCGCAACGCTGATATTTTCGGAACGCGTCAGCATGCCCGCCCAGTAAGCGATCGTCGCCATGCCAAACAGGAAGCTCATCCACATGATGGCGGTCTGGCTGGACAGCAGGTATTTGAGCCAGAACACCCTGTCGGCGCGCACCAGATCGCCCTGATAGGCGCTCACCGCAAAGAGTCCGCCCGCCGCGATCACGATCATCAGCACGCGCACCGCTTTCCAGTGCCAGCCGAGCCCGGCCAGCGCAATCGCAGCGCCAACGAGAATGGCCTTCTCGTAAGCATCCATGTAGCCGCCGTAAAGCTTGAGCGCGATGGCCGCACCTGCGGCGAGCAGGGCAGCATAGGCCCAGTCAAACCATGACAGGCGCTTCAAGAACGGTTCAGGTTGCACCAACTCGCGGGTAAGTTCCATGATTCAGCCTTTGATCAGGGTTGCAATCGCCTGCCTGTGCCGCTCGAACTCGCGCTCGAATTCAAGTGTACGGCGGTTGCCGGACATCGCGAGCAGCACCTTGCCGGCGGGTTTGACCAGCAGCCACAGGCGGCGTTCATGAATATAAAACATGGCAAACACGCCCAGCACCAGCAGCAACGAACCCAGGTACACGATATTTTTCCCGGGAGAACGCGTCAACTGCAAGCCGGTCGCCTTGACCTCCTCGTACTGGTTCAATTGCAGGTAGACCGGCGCACCGAACAGGAAGCTGTCGCTGATGGCATTCAGGCTGTCACGCACGAAGCGCATGCGCACTTCGTCAATCTCGGCTGGCGGCAGTCCGGCGCGATTGCGAACGATGGCCAGCGCCTCCAGCGCCGCGCCTTCCAGCACCTTGAGATAGACGTCCGCTGCCTTTTCCTGCTCAGCCCTGGGCACTGCCTTGTCGAGGAAATCTGCAACTGCCTCGAATCCGCGCGTGGCAAAAAGTTGCAGCACGCGCTCCGCACTTTCCGCCAGCCGCCCGCGCATGGTTTCGCTCACGGATCCGCCGCTGGCAGCGTTTTGGGCAAAGCGCCGCGCAATCTCGGGACGCAGGCCCTCGTCGAGCAGGGCCGCGCGCAGGCGCATGTGGCCGTCGATACGCGCCTCCTCGTCCAGCGGCAGCCGCAGATAGCGGAATTGTTCGTTGGGGCTTGCTCGCATACCGCTCATTAGATACCAGCGTCCTTCGAGCTGGAGCGGCAGCATGTAGTTGTTGAATTCGATTGCCTGGCCCTGCGCGTTGCGCAGCTTGTACTGAAAGCTCGGCCCGACATTGCGCATGTCCCGCCTGCTTTCGTCGGCGGCAGCCGAACCAAGCTGCGCGAGGATTTTCTTCGATACGCTCGCCACCTCGACGCGCGAACCCAGGTTATCGGACAGGTTTTCAACATTGAATGGCCGGAAATCGGAGAATTCGATCGCAAACTGCGCTTCCGCATTGCGGATGCCGGTGGTCTGGTTCACGGCGCCGGCAACCTGGAAAGGCTCGGCTCGGCCCGAAAAAAGCGGCCAGGCCGTCAACCGCATGCGTGTGCCACCATCGGCAAAGCTCGCCTGGTAGATGGCAACGCCGCGGTAAATCAGCGGATGGTTGACGCGTATGGTGTGCTCGACCGTCTGTCCGGTTTCCTTGTCGAACACCACAAGATCGCTGGCGAAATCCTTGGGCTGCCCGGTGCTGTAATGCTCAATATAAAACTTTTTCAGGGCGATGGTGAACGGCAGATCCTGCACCAGATAGCCATCACCGAAGTTCATGAACACCACGTCCGCGCTGCTGCCTTCGGGTATGGTGACGTTGCCGCGAAACGACAGGTTGGCGGTTGACAGCCGGCTTTGTGCCGGCACTTTGGACTGCGGGATGTCGCGTGTTTCAGCGACGATGTTTCCGGTCAGCTGCATCAGCTTCAGCGGCAGGTTGCCGTCGAGCAAACCGCCGACGCAGATGATCACAATCGCACTGTGGGTGAGAATATACCCAAGGCGGCGATAGCTGCCGGCCTTGGCGGAAATCAGCACGTTTTCTGCATCGCCTCCCGCCGATTTGACTCGGAAGCGATAGCCCTGTCCCGCAAGATAGCGCGTCAGGCGCCCGCTGGCGGCATTGCATTGCAGCACACAATCGAATTCGGCGCGATGTGCAAAATGGCGCAGCGAAGACTCGCTTGCCTGCTCGCGGTAGCTGCGCATCTCGCGCAGCATCAAGGGTCCGTTGCGATAAACGCAAAGGCTGGTCGAAACCACCAGAAAAGTCAGTATGACGAGGAACCAGCTGGCATGGTAAACGTCATACAGGCCCAGCGTTTCGAATACGGGAAACCAGAATTGGCCGAACTGTGCGACATAATTCGGATAAGGCTCGGCCTGCTTCAGCACGGTGCCGACAACGGAAGCGACTGCCAGCACGGTAAGCAGGCTCACCGCAAAGCGCATGGAGCTCAGCAGTTCATACAGATCGCGTGCTAAACCGTGTCGGGCCATAAGTCAGACAAAAAAGGGCGGCGCCGGCCACCCTCTGTTTGCGGTGATGCCTGAACGCGCAAGCGCGGCGTCAGCGCAGTCCCGCGATGTATTCTGCGACCGCGCTGATTTCGCGGTCGGACAACTTGACTGCCACGCCGCGCATCATGCGGTTCGGGTCATTGGCGCGTTCGCCGCCGCGAAATGCCTTGAGCTGCGTCGCGGTATACTCGGCGTGCTGGCCGGCTAGCCGCGGAAACTGCGCCGGGATGCCGGCGCCATTTGGCGAATGGCAGGATGCACAGGCGGCAACTCCCTTGTCCAGGATGCCGCCGCGATAAATGGCCTGCCCCAGCTTGACCAGCTCCGGGTCGCGCGCGGCGCGCGACTTGGGCTTCTGGCCGGCAAAATATACGGCGAGATTGCTCATGTCGTCGGCGGAAAGGCTGGCCACCATGCCCGCCATCACGGCATTGCCCCGCTCCGCCGGCTTGCCATCCTGCGACTTGAAATTCAGCAGCTGCTTCAAGGTGTATTCGGGGTGTTGGCCGGCCAGGCTGGGATTGGCGGAAATGGCGCTGTTGCCGTCAGCGCCATGGCAAGCCGCGCAGACCTGGGTCACGATTTGCTGGGCCTTGGCAGGATCGCCCTTGACGACGCCTTGCGCGTGGGTAAGAGATGAGATCAGCGCGCCAGCAACCGCCGCCATGATCAGGCGATAATTCATGCTTGCTCCTTGCACCTTCGGGTAATCGGAAAAGGCCGTATTGTATAGTACCCCGCTGCGCCCACGCCAGTTTCGCAAGGAAAACAAGCACTCATGTCACTATTTGCCCGCGCGGCCTACACCGCATCCGCATACGACCCCAAGGAACTGCCGCCTGACTTGGGCGCCGAAGTCGCGTTTGCCGGCCGCTCGAATGCCGGTAAATCGAGCGCCATCAACGCCCTTACCAACCGCAAGCGGCTGGCCTTTGTCAGCAAAACCCCGGGGCGCACTCAAACCATTAATTTTTTCAGCCTGGGTGATCAGCGCCATCTTGTCGATCTGCCTGGCTATGGCTACGCCGCTGTTCCCCTGAAGGAAAAACGCCACTGGGGCGAGTTAATAAGCACTTACCTACAATCGCGGGCTGCGTTGCGCGGACTGGTGTTGATCATGGACGCGCGCCATCCATTTACCGATCTGGACTGCCAGTTACTGCGCTGGATTGCGCCAGTCGGGGTACCCGCGCATGTGCTGCTGACCAAAGCCGACAAGCTCACCCGCCGGGAAGCCGGCGCGACGCTGCTGGCCGCAGAAGCGGAGGCAAAAAAATACCTGAACTGCAGCGTGCAGCTGTTCTCCAGCACCGCCGGAACCGGCGTCGCCCTTGCGCAAAAAACCATCGCCGCATGGCTGTATGAAAATAAAAAGCCCCCGGTTAAAGGGGAGTAAAACCGGGGGCAAAAGCCTTAATAAGGATTAAGGCGCCCGCTCAGGGAGGAGAAGCGGGAGACGACAAACATCGTCTGCTTGTAAGACGAATATAATGGCAATTAGTTCCCAGTCCCCAGGCCGGGAAAAATTGTTTCGCATTCAAAACATTACCCATACCCAGGTTGCTTATGCCTATGCCAGGACGATTTCCCCAGGTGCGCATGCGGCGCATGCGGCGCGATGATTTTTCACGCCGGCTGATGCGCGAAAACCGGCTCACTGCCGATGACCTGATATATCCGGTTTTCGTGATCGACGGCAAAAACCGCACCGAGGTGATAGCTTCCATGCCGGGCATCAGACGTTACACCATAGACAGGTTGTTGGCGCATGCCGAGCAATGTCTGAAGCTGGGCATTCCGGCGGTTGCGCTTTTTCCGGCGATAGAACGCAGCCTCAAAACCGCCGATGGCCGGGAAGCGGTAAATCCCAAAGGCTTGGTGCCACGGGCAGTAGCCGCATTGAAGAAACGCTTTCCCGAACTGGGTGTCATCACCGACGTCGCGCTCGATCCCTACACCACACATGGCCAGGACGGTGTTATTGACCGCAGCGGCTATGTGCTGAACGACGAGACCATCGCGGTGCTGGAAAAACAGGCGCTGGTCTGCGCTGCAGCGGGTGTGGATATCGTCGCGCCCTCGGACATGATGGACGGGCGCATCGGCGCGATACGTGCTGCGCTCGACGGAAAAAATTTCATCCATACCCGCATTCTGGCTTACTCGGCAAAATACGCCTCCGGATTTTATGGCCCTTTCCGCGATGCCGTCGGCTCTGCCGGACAGCTTGGCCGCGGCAACAAGTACAACTACCAGATGGATCCGGCGAACGGCGACGAGGCGCTGCGGGAAACCGGACTCGACCTTCAGGAAGGCGCCGACATGGTGATGGTCAAACCGGGGTTGCCTTATCTCGACATCATTCGCCGCATCAAAGACGAATTCCGTGCGCCGACCTACGTGTATCAGGTCAGCGGCGAATACGCGATGCTGAAGGCTGCCATACAGAACGGATGGCTGGAGGAGGAGCGCTGCATCATGGAGGCGCTGCTTGCCTTCAAACGGGCGGGCGCCGATGGCATCCTGACCTATTTTGCGCTGGATGCCGCACGCTGGCTCAAGCAACACGGCTGAGCAATTGCGCAGCGTACGACGCCGGGCATTTTCACGACTCGGCGAGCAGCGTTTCCACCACCGGCAGCCTGGCGCGATTCAGCGGCCTGCCTTCGGGGCTGGTCTTGAGCGGTACGCGCAAGTCCCGCGGAGACAGCACGATGAGCTGCACCTCAGTGCCGTCGTCGTCTATGGTGAACACCGGGAAGGATCGCAGCTCCTCGCCCGAATACAGCCGGATTTGCGAGGTTTTGTACAGGATTCGGCGGTCGATGAAATAAAGCTCCACCGCCTTGGCGTTGTCGGTGTATAGCTGAAGATTGATGTCGGCGTACTTGCCCGCATTGCCGTTGAGCACGGAGCCCGCCAGGTGGGGGTCGAAGTGGGCGAGCTCGCGCATCGTGCTGGCCGCCCGTTCCCGTAGCGCGCGCAGCCGATCACTGTGCTCGTCGTGCTGATAAAGCTGATGATGAACGCGCAGCGCAGCGTCGATCTCGTCATTGGTCGGCAGCTGCCGGGAATCCGGCATGCCGGCCTGCCGCGCCGCCTTGCGCTTGGCCAGCGCGTAATCCTCGATGCCGTCTTCGGCCATGATGCGCGCCGCAAGATACGCGATGCGATTGCGCATATCGTTACGGCCATGTTCTTTGGCCATGGATGTTCCTGCTAGAAAAGCTGGTTTCTGACCTCTTCCGACGGCCCACTTCTGGCCGGATCGCCGGCCGCAGTTGCATCAGGCGGCAGGAACTCATGATAAAAATAGTCAGTGACCCCGGCCTGTCCGTCGCCAACCCGCAAGCCGGTATCCGGGTCGATGCGCGCCGCAACCACGCCGGCCGGAGGCGCGAGGGACTGCTCGGAAGTTCCCTTCAGCACCGCGCCCATGTAGCCCATCCATATGGGCAGCGCTGTATTGCCGCCGGTTTCATTGCGCCCGAGGGTTTTGGGCGTATCAAAACCCATCCACGCCACCGCCACCAGATTGGAATTAAATCCGCAGAACCACGCATCGATGAAATCGTTGGTGGTGCCCGTCTTGCCCGCCAGATCGCCGCGGCCCAGCCTCATGGCACGGGCCGCAGTGCCGGACCTGACTACGTCGCGCATGATGCTGTTCATGATGAAGGCATTCCGCGCATCAATGACGCGCTCGGCGTCGCCTTCTGCGCGCTGCGGTTTGGACTGCATCAGGACATTGCCGCGCGCATCTTCAATGCGCTCGATGAAATAGGGCGTCACGCGATAGCCGCCATTGGCGAAAACCGAGTAAGCGGAGGCCATTTGCAGGGGCGTCACATTGCCGGCACCCAGTGCCATGGTGAGATACGGCGGATGCAGCTTGGGGTCAAAACCGAAACGCGTGATGTAATCCTGGGCATACTGTGGGCTGATGGCCTGAAGTATGCGTACCGAAACCAGATTCTTTGATTTCACCAACGCTGTGCGCAATCGCATCGGTCCGTCGAATTTGCCATCATAATTTCTCGGTTCCCACGGCTCAGAACCGGTCTGTGCGGCGGTAAACGTCAGCGGCGCATCATTGATGACGGTCGCGGTGGTGAATCCTTTTTCGAGAGCTGCCGAGTATATAAAGGGCTTGAAGCTCGAGCCCGGCTGGCGCAACGCCTGGGTCACGTGGTTGTACTGATTGCGGGCAAAATCAAAGCCGCCGACCAAGGCGCGGATCGCGCCATCACGCGGATCGACCGCGATCAGCGCGGATTCTGCCGCCGGTAATTGCGTAATATGCCAGCGGTTCTTCTCGTCCTTTTGCACGCGAACGATGGCGCCGCGGCGTATGCGCTGGCCGGGGCTTGCCTTCTCTCCCAGCATGCGTGCGGCGAATTTGAGACCGTCCTCGGCAATATCCAGTGTCTCGCCCCCTCTGCGATAAACTTTTACCGACTTGGGCCCGACCGCCGTCACGACCGCCGCATAAATGTCATCGCTGTCGGAAATATCCTGCAGCACGTCTTCGAGAACCTCGTCCGTAAGCTGCGCCGGCAGGTCGGCGAAGCCTTCCGGGCCGCGGTAACCATGACGCCGGTCATAGTCCTGGACTCCGCGGCGCAGCGCGGCATACGCCGCCTCCTGGTGCTGGGTCCACAACGTCGTGTAGACGCGAATGCCCTTGGCATAAGCATCATCCTTGTAGCGTTCATATACGAACTGCCGCGCCATTTCCGCCAGATATTCGGCGCGCACCGAGAACTCGTTGGTGTCTTTTTTCAGCGTCAGCGGCTGCTTTTCGGCCTGCGCAAGCTGCGCATCGCTGATCATTTGCAAATCACGCATGCGCCTCAGGATGTATTGCTGGCGCTGCTGGGCACGCAGCGGATTGACAATGGGGTTGTATCGCGAAGGTGCCTTGGGCAGACCCGCAAGCATGGCGTGCTCGGCGATTGTGAGCCGCTCCAGCGGCTTGCCGAAATAAATCTGCGCTGCAGCGGCAAACCCGTATGCGCGCTGGCCAAGGTAGATTTGATTGATATAAAGTTGCAGAATCTGATCCTTGCTGAGATTTGCTTCGATTTTAAATGCCAGCAACATCTCATTGAACTTGCGAGTAAGCGTTTTTTCTTTTGATAAGAAGAAGTTACGTGCAACCTGCATGGTGATGGTAGATGCTCCCTGACGCACGCCACCAGAGGCAAAATTGGACAAGGCCGCACGTGCCACACCCACGTAATCAACACCACTATGCTGGTAAAACCGTTCATCCTCGGCTGCGAGGATTGCGGCGATCATGGGCTTGGGAACATTTTCTATGGCGATTACCGCGCGCCGCTCTTCGCCGAATTCACCAATCAACTTGGCGTCTGCGCTATAAATGCGCAAAGGGATTTTGGGCTGATAATCAGTCAGCGCATCCAGAGATGGCAAGGTCGGATAGACGATTACCACCGCGAATGCGAGCAGGATGATCAGCGCTGTGATGCAAAAAAACAACAACATCAGCGGGAACGCCAGCCAACGGAGGGACATAATGATTAGCGGCGTTTATTGAGGACGAAAGATATTAATAAACAGCATCTTGCGAGATATTTCTAGGATTGTGTAACACTGCACAGTATTATTCGCCGTGTGTGGGCAATCTGCATTCTGTAATGGACTATTATAAAAACTATTCATTGCAAAAGGAATGTAATTAAAACGCTTTACACCCCCTATAGTTGTTGCTAGCATTTAAAGTAAACTATTGGCAACTTGCCCTACAAACCTATGCTCAAAGGAAAATTCAGCTTCAACATGGATGCGTTCGAGGGCTTGTTCAAGCCCAAGGCGCCGCCATTGGTTGGTGCCGACATCAGCTCTTCCGCTGTAAAAATGGTGGAGCTCGCCGAAGCGAATAAGGGCGTGTACCGCGTGGAGCGTTATGCCATAGAGCCGTTGCCCAAAGATTCTGTCGTCGACGGCAACATCAACAACCTCGATGCCGTAAGCGAAGCCCTCGAGCGTTGCCATAAACGTCTGGGCAGCAGCATCAAGAATCTGGCCATGGCACTACCCAGTGCCGCGGTAATCAGCAAAAAAATCCTGGTGCCGGCAGGACAGCGCGAGGAAGACCTTGAGCTTCAGGTCGAGACCGAAGCCAACCAGTACATTCCCTTCTCGCTTGACGAGGTCAACCTCGATTTCCAGGTCGTCGGGCCCGCCCCCAACAGCCCCGAAGACGTGGAGGTCATGATTGCCGCCTCGCGCAAGGACAAAATCGAGGATCGCGTTGCCGCCGCCGAGGCCGCCGGCCTCAAGGCCGTCGTAATGGATGTTGATATTTTTGCCAGTCAGACCGCCTTTGAGCTCATCTCATCCCAGTTCCCGGATAACGGCAAAGACCTGAACATCGCAATTGTTGACGCAGGCGCGACGATGATGAACGTCAACGTGCTGCGCAACGGCCAATCCGTTTACATGCGCGAGCAGCCTTTCGGCGGCAATCAGCTCACCGCAGAAATACAAAGCAAGTTTGGGCTGTCGGCGGAAGAAGCCGAGGCTGCCAAACGTTCAGGCGGGCTGCCGGAAAATTACGAAACATAAGTCCAGCAGCCTTTCATGGACATGTTCGGGCTTGAGGTTGCCCGGGCGCTGCAATTTTTCTTCACTTCCACGCAATACAACCAAGTGCACCATATCGTATTGTCGGGTGGCTGTGCCGCGATCCCTGGAATCGACGAGGTTGTCGCCAAGCGTACCCAAGTCAATTCAACCATCGCGAATCCATTTGCAAACATGGCGCTATCTTCAAAAGTACGCCCCAAAAACCTGACGCAGGACGCGCCCTCGCTGATGGTCGCCTGCGGCCTGGCGATGCGGAGATTTGACCCATCATGATTCGCGTTAACCTGCTGCCGCACCGCGAGGCGCGGCGCAAACAGCAACAACAGCATTACTTCATCATGCTTGGTGTTGTTGTCGCCATGGGGGCCGCCATCTGGTTTCTTGTGCACACGTATCTTGCAAACCAGCTTGACGAGCAGAATGCCCGCAATGCTTACCTGCAGACGGAGATCGCCAAACTCGACAAGCAGATCGAGGAAATCAAACGCCTGCAGGAACAAATCGCCTCTTTGCTCGCACGCAAGCAGGTTGTCGAAACTCTCCAGGGTAATCGTGCCGAGGTCGTGCATCTCCTCGATCAGCTGGTCAGACAGCTCCCGGACGGCATGTATCTCCGAAGCATCAAGCAGGTCGGAAACAAAGTCACCATCAACGGCTTTACGCAATCTCAGGCACGGGTGTCGACGTTGATGCGCAATCTCGAATCCTCGCAGCACCTTGAAGGCCCCGCCCTGATTGAAATCAAGGCAGTGCCCCAGGGCGCCTCCCGCATCAACGAATTCACCTTGAATGTCAACATCGCACGCGCCAAGCCAGAAGAAACCCGCAAGAAACCGGCCCTGCCGCCGGCGAAGGGGTAAACATGACCCTCGACGAACTCAGACGACTGGACCCCAAAAAGATCGGCTCGTGGCCGATAGCCCCCAAATTTGGCACGCTGCTGATTGTATTACTGCTGATTGTTGGTGCCAGCTACTGGTTTGACTGGCAACACCAGATTGACCAGATCAACGCAGAAAAAGCCAAGGAAGAGCAGCTGCGCAGCACTTTCATCGACAAGAAAAAGCAGGCGATCAATCTCGACGCCTATCTGCAGCAAAAGGCCGACATCGAAAAGCAATTCGGGGCCCTGCTCAAGCAACTGCCGGGCAAGTCTGAAATGGACGCACTGTTGACCGACATCAACCAGGCTGGCCTGGGGCGCGGATTGCAATTCGAATTGTTCAAGCCGGCATCCGGCGAATCGATCAAGGATTTTTATGCCGAACTGCCGATCACGATAAAAATCACCGGCAACTATCACGATATTGGTGCGTTTGCGAGCGATATCGGCAAGCTGTCACGCATCGTAACGCTCAACGATATCGGTTTGCAGAGCACCAAAGGCGGCACATTGACCATGGACGCCACCGCCAGAACTTTCCGGTATCTTGACGAAGCGGAGATTTCTCAACAGCGGAAGGCGGCAGCCAAGGACAAAAAAGGCGGCGCCAAAAAATGATCCGCAGAACACTCCTTACCTTGCTTGGGTGCCTGGCTTTGACAGCCTGCGGCGGCGAATCGCACTCTGACCTGCGACAGTTCGTAAAAGATTCCGAGAAACTGCCACGCGGCAATATCCCGCCTTTGCCTGAGGCGAAGCCCTATGAGCCGTTTTCGTACAATGCTTTTGATCTTACTGATCCATTCAAACCACGCAAGATAGAACCGCCCAAGACCGCAGGCGCCGGAGGAATCCAGCCGGACTTCAACCGCCGGCGCGAACCGCTTGAAGCCTACCCCCTGGAAAATCTCAAGATGGTCGGCACGCTGCAACAGAAAAAGGACATCTACGCCTTGGTCAAAACTCCGGACAACAATCTATTCCGGGTGAAGCCCGGCAACTATCTGGGCCAGAATTTCGGGCGCATTACCGGCATTTCGGAATCTGACATCAAACTTAAGGAAATTGTTCAGGACAGCAGCGGCGGTTGGGAGGAAAAGGATCAAGTGCTGTTGCTGCAGGATGAACAGGAGGCCAAGAAATGAAACATTCCGCCAATCTGATTGCCCGCGTGTTGCGTGCGACTGCGGCATTTATTTTTACTGTGGGTTGCATTACTGCTGCGTCAGCGCAATCAGACAACAGCATTGAGTCCGTGAATGTTTCGCCCCAGCAAGGCGGCAGGATTATTGTCAAGGTGACACTGAAGAATGTTCCCGCCAATCCACCGGCCGGGTTTACCATCAACAACCCACCGCGCATTGCATTCGATTTCCAGAACACGACCAGCGCGCTTGGGCGCAATGTGCAGGACATTGGCGAGGGCGATTTGCGCCGGATCAATGTCGTACAGGCCGGAAATCGCACCCGCATGGTCCTGGAACTGACCAAGAACGTGAGTTATGACACCCAGATCGATGGCAGGGCGTTGCTGATTACGCTGCAGGGCGTCGCTTCGGCTACGGCCGGCGGGCCCGCCATTACCCAGCGCTTTGCTGAAGTCCGTCCCGGAGATCAGAAGCACAGCCTGCGTGACATCGACTTCCGGCGCGGCAGCAATGGCGAAGGCCGCGTTGTTGTCGACCTTTCGGACAACCAGGTCGGCATCGACGTGCGGCAGCAGGGTCGCCAGATCCTGGTCGATTTCATCAATACTGCACTGCCAAAAAATCTCGAGCGCCGCTTGGACGTGGTCGACTTTGGCACGCCGGTGCAGCGGATAGATGCCTTGGCACAGGGCGGCAACGCACGCCTCGTCATCGAACCCAAGGGCAACTGGGAGCATGCTGCCTATCAGACCGACAATCGCTTCATAATCGAAGTCAAACAGATTGTGGAAGACCCCAATAAGCTGGTGCAGGGCAGCCGCCCCGGCTACAACGGCGAGAAGCTGTCGCTTAACTTCCAGAACGTCGAAGTTCGAGCAGTGCTGCAGGTTATCGCCGACTTCACCGGGCTCAACATCATCACCAGCGATACCGTAACCGGCAATCTGACGCTGCGACTCAAGGATGTTCCGTGGGATCAGGCCTTGGACATCATCCTGCAAAGCAAGGGCCTGGACATGCGCAAAACGGGCAACGTGGTATGGATCGCGCCACGCGACGAGCTGGCGACCAAGGAAAAACTGGCGCTGGAAGCCCGCCAGCAAATTTCTGATCTCGAACCTACGCGGACTGAAACCTTTCAGCTTAACTACACCAAGGCTGAGGCATTCTCCAAAATCCTTACCAGCGACAAGCAGCGCATCCTGTCCAAACGCGGCAGCGCGGTCTGGGACCCGCGCACCAATACCCTCTTCGTACAGGACACCCCGGCGCGGCTCGAGGAAGTGCGCAGGCTACTGCGCACGGTGGATGTGGCCGTGCGCCAGGTCATGATCGAGTCGCGTATCGTTGAGGCCTCCGATACTTTCACCCGCAACCTGGGTGTCAGGCTCGGCTATCACGACCGTAGCGGCGGCATTGGAGTGCCGAACAATAACAGCGGCGTACGCATATTGCCGGGTGCCAGCCTGAACGACACGGCTGTCCATACAGGACAGGTGGCCACCACCCCGACTCTGAACGATTTCTCAAATGTGAATCTGCCGGCAGCAACCATCAACGGTCAGGCGGCCGGCGTGTTTTCGCTGGTATTGTTCAATCAGAATCTCACGCGCTTCCTGAACCTTGAGCTCTCCGCATTGCAGGCTGACGGCAAGGGCAAAATCATCTCCAGCCCGCGCGTTATCACCTCCGATGGAAGCGAAGCCGTCATCGAGCAAGGAACCGAGATCCCCTATCAACAAGCCACTTCCAGCGGCGCTACTGCGGTCCAGTTCAAGAAAGCGACGTTATCGCTCAAGGTCAAACCGCAGATTACGCCCGATGACAACGTAATCATGGACGTAAAGGTAAACAAGGACAGCGTCGGGCAGGTCACCACCGGCGGCCCTTCGATAGACACCAAGCAAGTCACCACTGAAGTGCTGGTCGAAAACGGCGGCACGGTGGTCATTGGCGGAATCTATCTGCAGGAAGAGCGCTCGACGACAACCAAAATACCGGTTCTGGGTGATCTGCCCTATGTCGGATTTCTGTTCAAGCAAAACCAGAAACTCGATAATCGCAATGAACTGTTGATCTTCATTACACCGAAGATCCTCAAGGACGGCCTGTCCCTTAGACAATAACCGTCCTGCCAATTTCAAAACGGCGCGTATATCGCGCCGTTTTTTTATGGCTTTGTGTTGCATAACCCTCCCATTATCATTGGGAGGTCGATTTCGATAGAATCTCGGCATGAATGCCCGTGCCGACCGACTCTCGACAACGACATACATGCCACAGAATATCTTCCTGGTCGGGCTGATGGGCGCGGGAAAAACCTCCGTCGGCAAGATGCTGTCAAAACGCCTGAACAAGACTTTTTACGACTCTGACCAGGAAATTGAACGGGTGACGGGGGTAAAAATCCCGGTAATTTTTGAGATTGAGGGCGAGCCGGGATTTCGTGCCCGTGAAAGCAGAATGCTCGCCGAGCTGGTCTGCAGAGATAATATCGTGCTGGCAACCGGCGGGGGCGCCGTACTTTCCGAGCAAAACCGCAGATTGCTGGCCTCTCACGGCACGGTCATTTACCTGCGCGCTACAGCCAACGACCTTTGGCGCCGCACCCGGCACGACAAGAACAGGCCGCTCCTGCAAATCGGCGACCCACTGGAAAGACTGCAGGAGCTGCTGGCACAGCGCGACCCGCTTTATCGCGAGGTTGCAGATATCACAATTGACACCGGCAACCAAAGTCTGAGCAACCTGGCCAGCCGGATCGAGCAGCAGCTGGTGCAGCTGAAACCCGAGCGCCCCATGCAACCGAATAACGGCACCAACTGAAAGTTGTTCTTATGCGCACCCTCACCGTTGCTCTTGACGATCGCAGCTATCCCATCCACATCGGCCCGGGGCTGATAGGCCGCGCAGAACTGATTGCCGCCAGGCTGCTGCAGAACAAGGTCGCAATCGTGACCAATTCAACCCTTGCGCCCATTTATCTTTTACCCTTAACCGAGGCCTTGCGCCAGCACGGCATTGCCGCGGTAACCGTCGTTCTGCCAGACGGCGAGGCGCACAAGAACTGGGAAACCCTCAATAGGATTTTTGACGCCCTGCTTACCAACCGCTGTGAGCGCAAAACCACTCTTGTCGCACTGGGTGGTGGCGTTGTCGGCGATCTTGCCGGGTTCGCTGCGGCGGTATATCAGCGCGGGGTGCCTTTCGTGCAAATCCCGACCACCCTGCTGGCGCAAGTTGATTCAGCAGTTGGCGGCAAAACAGCGATCAATCACCCGCTGGGCAAGAACATGATCGGCGCCTTTCACCAGCCGCTGGCTGTCATATCCGATACGGATACCCTCAAAACCCTGCCAGAGCGCGAACTTGCCGCAGGCCTGGCCGAAGTGATCAAGTACGGACTGATCCGCGACCCCGGATTCTTCGGTTGGCTGGAAAGCAACATCGACAAACTCACGGGCCGCGATCCGCAGGCATTGGCATACGCCATTGAGCGCTCGTGCCACAACAAGGCGGAAATCGTTGCGCAGGACGAACGCGAGACCGGGGTGCGCGCGCTCCTGAATCTGGGCCACACCTTTGGCCACGCCATAGAAGCAGGAATGGGGTTTGGTACCTGGTTGCACGGCGAGGCGGTTGCCGCCGGCATGGTGCTGGCCGCCGTACTTTCCCAGCGCATGGGGCTGATTGCCCGCCACGATGTCGAGCGCATCGTGGATATTCTGGCACGCGTAAACCTGCCAACCTCGGCGCCCGAGCTTGGTACGGAGCGGTATATGGAATTGATGGGACACGACAAGAAGGTCGAAGACGGGAAACTGCGTTTTATCCTGCTGCGCGGCATCGGCGACGCGTTCATCGCCGACCGGGTACCCGAGAACGCGCTGGCCGAAACCTTGCGCAGCAGGGCATTGCATGCCTGACCTTGCGCCTTATGCCGCCGGCTCCCGCGCCAGCCGCGGTCGCCAGCACCGCGAAGCCGCGCCGCGCGGGCGCAGCGAATATCAGCGAGACCGCGACCGCATCATTCACTCCACCGCGTTCCGCAGGCTCGAGTATAAAACCCAGGTATTCGTCAATCACGAGGGCGACCTGTTCCGCACCAGACTGACCCACAGCTTGGAGGTCGCGCAGATTGGCCGCTCGGTTGCGCGCAATCTGCGCCTGGACGAGGATTTGATCGAAGCCATATCGCTGGCCCACGATCTGGGACACACCCCGTTTGGGCACTCAGGACAGGATGCGCTCAATGCCGCAATGCTGACCTATGGCGGCTTCGAGCATAATTTGCAAAGCCTGCGCGTGGTCGACCTGCTGGAGCAGCGTTATGCCGCCTTTGATGGTCTGAACCTGTGTTTCGAAACCCGCGAGGGCATTCTCAAGCACTGTTCCATCAAAAACGCCCGCACCTTGGGCGCGGTTGGTGAGCGCTTCCTCAAAAAGCAGCGGCCGTCTCTGGAAGCTCAAGTCGCCAACATCGCAGATGAAATTGCCTATAATAATCATGATGTTGATGACGGCTTGCGTTCCGGTTTGCTGTCCTTGGAACAACTCGCGGATATCAGCATATTTTCACGCCACATGAAGGCCACATTGCGGGAGTTCCCCAAGCTCAATGGCCGGCGGCTGGTGCACGAGACCGTGCGACGCATGATCAATACCCTGGTCACCGACCTGATTCGTCAGAGCGCCGCGAACATCCGGGAGCATGCGCCGGCTTCTTTAGACGATGTGCGTGCAGCACCGCCCCTGATTGCATTCGGCGAAAAAATCCAGCGCGAGCAGCAGGAACTCAAGCAGTTCCTGCGCCGGAATCTGTATCAGCATTATCTGGTTGCCCGCATGAGCGCCAAGGCAAGACGCATCGTTTCTGACCTTTTCCGGGCTTTTCTGGAAGAGCCCAAGTTGCTCCCGCCGGAGTTTCAGGCTCGCGCCGAAAACGGCTTGCCGCGCGCGATCGCCGATTACGTAGCCGGCATGACCGATCGCTACGCCATTCTCGAACACCGCCGCCTGTTCGCCGTAGAGGAAACCTGACCTGCTTTAGTAAGCGCTTGCTATCAAATTTGATATTGAAGCAAGCCCTTGAGGCAGGTAGAATTAGCGGGTTTCACTCCAGTTTTAACTGACCGGCCGCACACGGATTGTGGCGCTGCAGCATTGCGGTGCCCAACCTATTGTCGGCATGGCTTTTTTGGCGAGGATGCAGCGTGAACCAACCGGGCCTGCCCAGAGCACAAGGACTTTACGACCCGTCGCATGAACACGATGCGTGCGGCGTGGGCTTTCTTGCGAACATCAAAGGCAAGAAAAGTCATGCCATAGTCGAGCAGGGCCTGCAAATCCTGAAGAACCTGACCCACCGCGGCGCAGTGGGCGCCGATCCGCTGGCCGGCGATGGTGCCGGGATTCTACTGCAGATTCCCGACAAGTTTCTGCGCGAAGAGATGGCGAAGCAGGCAATTGCGCTGCCGCCTGTCGGGCAATATGGCGTGGGTATGGTGTTCCTGCCGCAGGAGCCCGCTTCGCGCTTCGCCTGTGAATATGAAATCGAGCGCGCAATCAAGGATGAGGGTCAGGTTCTTCTGGGCTGGCGTGATGTCCCCCGTGACAATTCCGGGCTGGGCGAGTCGGTCAAGAAAATCGAGCCGGTGATCCGCCAGGTTTTCATCGGCCGCGGCAAAGGCGTCACCGTCACCGATTCGCTGGAGCGCAAGCTCTACATCATCCGCAAATCCGCCGGCCACGCCATTCAGGCGCTCAAGCTCGAGCACGGCAAGGAGTTCTATGTGCCCTCGATGTCGGCGCGCACCATCGTCTATAAGGGCATGCTGCTGGCCGGCCAGGTAGGCAGCTATTACAAGGACCTGCAGGATGCGCGCGTAGTGTCTGCGCTGGCGCTCGTGCATCAGCGGTTTTCGACCAATACGTTCCCGACTTGGAATCTCGCGCACCCGTTCCGCATCATCGCGCATAACGGCGAGATCAATACCTTGCGCGGCAACGTCAACTGGATACGTGCGCGCCAGGGTGCAATTTCCAGCCCGATTCTCGGCCGCGACCTGGACAAGCTGTGGCCGCTCATTTACGACGGACAGTCGGATTCGGCTTCCTTCGATAACGCGCTGGAATTGCTGGTGATGAGCGGATACTCCATTGCGCACGCCATGATGATGATGATCCCGGAGGCGTGGGAAGGCCACGCCCTGATGGACGCGAACCGCCGCGCTTTTTATGAATATCACGCGGCGATGATGGAGCCTTGGGACGGCCCCGCGGCAATCGCCTTTACCGACGGTCGCCAGATCGGCGCCACGCTGGACCGCAACGGATTGCGGCCTGCGCGCTACATCGTCACCGACGATGACCTGGTGATCATGGGCTCGGAATGCGGCTGCCTGCCAATTCCCGAGGAACGGATCGTCAAAAAATGGCGCCTGCAGCCTGGAAAAATGTTCCTGGTCGACCTCGAAAAAGGCCGCATTGTCGACGACAAGGAAATCAAGGACTCGCTGGCCTCCAGCAAGCCTTACAGCGAGTGGATAGATCGCATCCGCATCAAGCTCGACGACGTGGAAAGCGACAAGCTGCAACCCGAGCGCTCCGACGTTCCGCTGCTCGACCGCCAGCAGGCCTTCGCCTATACCCAGGAAGACCTCAAGTTCCTGATGTCACCCATGGCAAACAACGGCGAGGAGCCGGTTGGGTCCATGGGCAACGATTCCCCCCTTGCGGTGCTGTCGAACAAGGACAAGACGCTTTACCACTATTTCAAGCAGCTGTTTGCACAGGTTACCAACCCGCCGATCGACCCGATCCGCGAAGAGCTGGTGACCTCGCTGGTGTCGTTTATCGGCCCCAAGCCCAATCTGCTGGGCATCGACGAAACCAATCCGCCGCTGCGCCTCGAAATGAGCCAGCCGGTGCTGGATTTCTACGAAATGGAGAAAATCCGGCATATCGACCGCTACACTGACGGCAAATTCAAGTCTTACGAGCTGGATATCTGCTATCCCGTCGCATGGGGCCGGGAAGCCATAGAGGCGCGGCTTGCCAGCCTGCGGGCGCAGGCCGAGGATGCGGTGCGCGCCGGCTTCTCCATACTCATCATTTCCGACCGCAATCTGCATCGCGACATGATCGCGATTCCCGCGCTGCTCGCGCTGTCGGCGATCCACCAGCACCTGGTGAACAAGGGCCTGCGCACCAGCGCCGGGCTGGTGGTCGAGACCGGCTCGGCGCGTGAAGTGCACCATTTCGCGCTGCTGGGCGGCTACGGCGCGGAAGCCGTGCATCCTTACCTGGCTCTCGAAACGCTGCTGGACCTGGCTGACAGGAACCTGCTTGCCCCGGGCATAGACGGCAAGAAGGCCATCAAGCACTTCATAAAAGCCGTCGGCAAGGGCCTGCGCAAGGTCATGTCCAAAATGGGCATTTCGACCTACATGTCATACACCGGCGCGCAGATTTTCGAGGCGGTCGGCCTGTCCAGGGCGCTGGTGGAGAAATACTTCACCGGCACCACCTCCAACGTCGAGGGTATTGGCGTGTTCGAGGTCGCAGAGGAGGCCATCCGCATCCACAAGGCGGCATTCAGCGGGAACCCGGTGCTCGCCGGCGCGCTTGACGCCGGCGGCGAGTACGCCTGGCGGGTACGCGGCGAGGAACACATGTGGACGCCGGATGCGATCGCCAAGCTGCAGCATGCGGCGCGCCAGAGCAGCTATGCAACCTACAAGGAGTATGCACAGCTCATCAACGACCAGTCGCAGCGCCACATGACGTTCCGCGGGCTGTTCGAGTTCAAGTTCGACCAGTGCGCGCCGGTTCCTATCGAGGAAGTCGAGCCGGCAGCGGAAATCGTCAAACGCTTCTCCACCGGCGCCATGTCGCTCGGCTCGATATCGACCGAAGCCCATGCCACGCTGGCGGTCGCCATGAACCGTATCGGCGGCAAATCCAACACCGGCGAAGGCGGAGAAGACCGCAACCGTTATGCGCCGGTCAAGGAAGGGGAAACCCTGGCTTCGCGGCTTGGCAAAGGCCGCGTCGAGCAGGACATCGTGCTCAAGGCCGGCGATTCACTGAAATCAAAGATCAAGCAGGTCGCTTCGGGACGCTTCGGTGTGACTGCGGAGTATCTGGCCAGCGCCGAGCAGTTGCAGATCAAAATGGCGCAGGGTGCCAAGCCGGGCGAGGGCGGACAGCTGCCCGGGCGCAAGGTATCGGATTACATTGCGCAAATTCGATATTCGACCCCCGGCGTGGAACTGATTTCGCCGCCCCCGCACCACGATATTTACTCGATCGAGGACCTGGCGCAGCTTATCCACGACCTCAAGAACGCCAATTCGGACGCCTCGATCAGCGTCAAGCTGGTGTCCGAGGTCGGCGTGGGCACGGTTGCGGCGGGCGTTTCCAAAGCCAAGGCCGATCATGTGACGATTTCCGGACATGACGGCGGCACTGGCGCCTCGCCATGGTCTTCGATCAAACATGCCGGCACCCCGTGGGAGCTGGGCCTCGCCGAAACCCAGCAAACGCTGGTGCTCAACCGATTGCGCGGTCGAATCGCCGTGCAGGCTGACGGCCAGATGAAAACCGGCCGCGATGTGGTGGTGGGCGCGCTGCTGGGCGCCGACGAATTCGGATTTGCCACGGCACCGCTGGTTGCCGAGGGCTGCATCATGATGCGCAAATGCCACCTCAACACCTGCCCGGTGGGCGTGGCCACCCAGGATCCGCTGCTGCGCAGGAAGTTCCAGGGCAAGCCTGAGCATGTAATCAACTATTTCTTCTTCGTCGCCGAAGAAATACGCGAACTCATGGCAAAACTCGGCCTACGAAAGTTCAACGACCTGATCGGCCGCTCCGATCTGCTGGACATGAGGAAGGGCATCGCTCATTGGAAGGCGAGGGGGCTGGATTTCTCGAAAGTCTTCTATCAGCCCCACGTCGACGCGGACGTCGCGCGGTATCATCGCGAAGGACAGGATCATGGCCTTGAGAAAGCGCTGGATCACCGTCTGATCGAGCTGGCAAAACCAGCCCTCGAGCGTGGCGAAAAAGTCGCCATCGACATGCCGATCCGCAACATCAACCGCACCGCCGGCACCATGTTGTCCGGTGAAATCGCCAAGCGCTACGGCCATGACGGACTGGCAGATGACACCATACGTATCCGCTTTGCCGGTTCCGCCGGCCAAAGCCTGGGGGCTTTTCTCGCCAGGGGCATATCCATAGACCTCATCGGCGACACCAATGATTATTGCGGCAAGGGACTGTCCGGAGGACGCATCGCCGTGCAGCCATCGCCCAAGTTCCGCGGCGAGCCGACGCAGAACATCATCACGGGCAATGTCGTACTCTACGGCGCGATCGCGGGAGAGGCCTATTTCCGCGGCGTGGCAGGCGAGCGCTTTGCCGTGCGCAATTCCGGGGCTCATGCCGTGGTCGAGGGCGTGGGAGACCATGGCTGCGAATACATGACCGGCGGCACCGTGGTCGTATTGGGCGATACCGGGCGCAATTTCGCAGCCGGCATGTCCGGGGGCATCGCCTACGTGCTGGATGAAGACGGCTCGTTTTCATCGCGCTGCAATTCGGCAATGGTCCAGCTCGAGCCGGTGCTTGCGGAAGCGGAGCAGGAAGCCCGGATAGCCCGCGATATCTGGCATCTCGGCAAGACCGACGAAGCCCTCCTCAGGGGCATGATAGAAAAACATGCTCGTCATACCGGCAGTGCCCGCGCGCGGCAAATCCTCGACAACTGGACGCAGTACCGTACCAGATTCGTCAAGGTCTTCCCGAACGAATACCGGCGTGCGCTTGGCGAGCTCGCGGCCAAAAGCAAGAAGATCGCCGCCTAGCATTTTCGGCACAGGGAACCAAGGCCCGGCACCCGGGCTGCGAACTCGCTGTGATTTTTGTGGCAAGCGCTATTGGGATTGAACCAGATGGGCAAAATCACCGGATTCATGGAATTTGAACGCCTGCAGGAGGCCGCAGAGGCGCCGCAGGAGCGCGTCAAGCACTGGCGCGAGTTCGTCAATCACCTGACCGACGAGCAGGCCGGCGTTCAGGGCGCGCGCTGCATGGATTGCGGCACGCCCTTCTGCATGAGCGGTTGCCCGATCAACAACATCATTCCTGACTGGAACGACCTCGTTTACAGGCAAGACTGGAAACAGGCGCTGGAAACGCTGCACTCGACCAACAATTTCCCGGAATTCACCGGCCGCGTCTGCCCTGCTCCGTGCGAAGCGGCCTGCACCCTGAACATCAACAACGACCCGGTCGGCATCAAGTCCATAGAGCACGCGATCATCGACAGGGGCTGGCATGCGGGCTGGGTGGTGCCGCAGCCGCCGGCGCAAAAAACCGGCAAGCGCGTGGCGATTGTCGGTTCGGGGCCGGCCGGACTGGCGTGCGCGCAGCAACTGGCGCGCGCGGGCCATGATGTCGTGGTGTTTGAGAAGGAAAGCCGCATCGGCGGCCTGCTGCGCTACGGCATCCCCGATTTCAAGATGGAAAAGCACCTCATTGACCGCCGCATGGAGCAGATGCGCGCAGAAGGCGTCGAGTTCCGCGTCGGACAGAAAATCGGCGCGGATGTGCCGGCAAAAGCGCTGGTTGCTGAGTTTGACGCGGTGGTTTTGAGCGGCGGGGCGGAAAACCCGCGCGACCTGCCGGTGCCGGGACGCGAGCTGGACGGCGTGCATTTCGCGATGGAGTTCCTGCCGCAGCAGAACAAGCGCGTGGCCGGCGACAGGGTGGCGGGACAAATTCTCGCCACAGGCAAGCATGTGATCGTCATCGGCGGCGGCGATACCGGATCGGACTGCGTGGGCACCTCCAACCGCCACGGCGCCAAGTCCGTTACCCAGTTTGAGCTGCTGCCGCAGCCGCCGGAGCAGGAAAACAAGCCGCTGGTATGGCCATACTGGCCGATCAAGCTGCGCACCTCCAGCTCGCATGAAGAGGGCTGCAAGCGCGACTGGGCGGTGGCAACCAAGCGTTTCGAGGGCAGGAACGGCAAGATTGAAAAACTGGTTGCGGCGCGGGTTGAATGGAAGAACGGCAAGATGCAGGAAATCCCGGGCTCCGAATTCGAAATGAAGGCGGATCTGGTGCTGCTCGCAATGGGTTTTCTGGGGCCGGTGCAGGACGGACTGTTGCATGAACTTGGCGTTGCGACTGATGCGCGCAGCAACGTCAAGGCCGATACCGATAGATACCAGACCTCCGTCGCCAAGGTGTTCGCGGCCGGCGACATGCGCCGCGGCCAGTCGCTTGTGGTGTGGGCAATCCGCGAGGGACGGCAGTGCGCGCGCGCAGTCGATGAATTCCTCACGGGGTCGTCGGAACTGCCGCGCTGAAAATGCAGGATTGGGGATGGGAGCGAGGGGTATGCAAGCCTCTGCAAGCGCCTTCAACCCGCCTCTGCGATCCTGATCATGTCAAAACTCCAGAATGACACGCTGATCCGCGCCCTGTTCAGGCAGCCCACACCGTATACCCCGGTGTGGATCATGCGCCAGGCCGGCCGCTATCTGCCCGAATATAACCAGACCCGCGCCCGCGCCGGCAGTTTTCTGGCTCTCGCCAAAAATCCCGATTTTGCAACCGAGGTGACGCTGCAGCCGCTCGCGCGCTTCCCGCTCGACGCAGCGATCGTTTTCTCCGACATCCTCACCATCCCCGATGCCATGGGGCTGGGACTGTATTTCGCCGAAGGCGAGGGCCCGAAGTTCGAGCGCCCGTTGCGCAACGAATGGGAAATTCGCAACCTGTCCGTCCCCGATCCACGCGAGCATCTGGGCTATGTGCTGGACGCCGTCTCCCAGATTCATCGGGCGCTGGCTGGCAGCGTGCCCCTGATCGGATTTTCCGGCAGCCCGTTTACCCTGGCGTGTTATATGATCGAAGGCGGAGCGAGCACTGACTTCCGTCTCGTGAAAACCATGTTATACCAGCGTCCGGAATTGCTGCATCACATTCTGGATGTGAATTGCCGCGCAATCATAGACTACCTCAATGCGCAGATCGAAGCCGGCGCGCAGGCCGTGATGATATTTGACACATGGGGGGGGGTGCTCACCCACGATGCATACCGGGTGTTTTCGCTGGCTTACATGCAGCGCATCGTTGCCGGGCTCAAACGAACCCATAACGGGGCCAGCATTCCCAATATCGTCTTTACCAAAGGCGGCGGCATGTGGCTGGAGGATATTGCAGACATCGGCTGTGATGCGGTCGGAATCGACTGGAGTGTGGATATCGGTGCGGCGCGTGCGCGCATAGGCCATCGCGCTGCCCTGCAGGGCAACCTGGATCCCGCCGTCCTGTTCTCGAATCCGTTGACCATCCGCGCACAGGCGCAACAGGTTCTGGCGGGCTACGGACGCGGCAATGGGCACGTTTTCAATCTCGGGCACGGCGTGTCGCAGTTCACTCCGCCGGAAAACGTTGCGGCATTGATCGAAGCCGTGCATGAGTTGAGTCGGCAATTTCACTGAGCCTGGCTTGGCCGCATCTCCGGGGGCAAAAGCGCGTGATTTGCCGGAAACTTATACACAACAAGACGTTGCGTGCGCGGGAGATATCAGAACCAGCCTTCGCCCCTGACGCTTAACCACAACCTATTGTTTTTATTTATATATTTATTGTGGCTGGATACGCCTGCCCGCAATACCGGCCAAGCTGTAGGCCGTACCCCCACGGCAAAGCATCTCTTCATCAACAAAGTTGTCCACAGCCCGGTGTGCATAAAGTAAAAATCCCATGGCGCGTAAACCGGTTGCCACAAAATCGCAGAAACGATGTGAACAGTTTGTTGTAACTTGCCTGGTCTTCGCCCTCACACGCCGATGAAAATCATCCGCGTAGCCCTGGACGTTCCCATCGCGACGCTATTCGACTATCGCTGCGACGATGCAAGCGAAGCGGATATCGGCAGTCGCGTGCAGGTGCCGTTCGGAAAGAAAACGCTCGTTGGCATCATCATTGAAATCACTGCCGATACATCGGTAGCACCCAACCGCCTGAAAGCCGCACTGTGCGTGTTGCGTGATGTGCCGCCGCTGGCCGCCGACGATCTGCGCCTGCTGCAATTCGCGAGCGCTTACTATCAGTATCCGCTCGGAGCCACGGTAATGAATGCGTTGCCGGCACGCCTGCGGCGTATCGGCAAGCTGCCGCGACAGACGTCTGCCTGTTATTCGCTGACCGCCGCCGGAGCCGCGGCCATGCCCGAGGCCCTGCCGGCGCGCGCTACCGTAAAGCGTCGCCTGCTCGAGCTGTTCAGGCAAAGGCACGTGCTGGACGTCGCGACCGTCAAGGCGCTGGCCGCAACCGCGCCTGCAGCGCTCAGGCAATTGCTGGCGCTGGGCTGGGTCGAGCCGTCAGACCCGCCCCCGCCCGCGGCTGCAATACCGGAAACAGCAGGCGCGCGACCGACGCTGACGCCGCAGCAGGAAGAGGCTGCGCAAGCCATACTGCGGGGGCTGGATGGCTTCCACCCCTTTGTGCTGCTTGGCGTCACCGGCAGCGGCAAGACCGAAGTCTATTTGCGCGCAGCCGAAGCCGCGCTGACCGCCGGGCGCCAGGTACTGCTGCTGGTGCCGGAAATCGCGCTGACGCCGCAGCTCGAGTCTCTGGTGCGCGCACGCTTCCCGGATTTCCCCCTGGTCTGCCTGCACAGCGGCCTCAACGAAGGCGAGCGCCTGCAGCACTGGCTGGCGGCGCAGTCCGGGCGCGCGCGCATCGTCATGGGAACGCGGCTCGCGGTGTTCGTGCCGCTGCCGCAAGCAGGGCTCATCATCGTTGACGAGGAGCACGACACTTCGTACAAGCAGGCGGAAGGTCTGCGTTATTCGGCGCGCGACCTCGCCATCGTGCGTGCCCAGCAGCGCAAGCTGCCCATAGTGCTCGGCTCGGCAACGCCGGCTCTGGAGACTTATCATAACGCCATCACGAAACGCTACCGCCTGCTCGAGCTCACGCAGCGCATCAACGCCGCGCTGCCGCATATCGAATGCGTTGCGACACGCGATGAAAAACTCCAGGACGGCCTGTCGCAGCGCCTGATTGGCGCCATCGATGCGCGGCTCGCGCGCGGCGAACAAAGCATGCTGTTCATCAACCGCCGCGGCTATGCCCCGGTGCTCATGTGCCACGACTGCGGCTGGCTTTCCGGCTGTCACCGCTGCTCGGCGCAGCTTGTGCTGCATCTGCGCGAGCGCCGCCTGCGCTGCCATCATTGCGGACATCAGGCCACGATTCCCGTCGCCTGCCCGGAGTGCGGCAACCAGGCGCTGGCGCCGCTCGGCCAGGGCACGCAGCGGGTTGAAGCCGCGCTGGCCGAGCGCTTTCCACGGGCACGTATTTTGCGCATCGATCGCGACAGCACGCGGCGGCGCAACGCCTGGCAGACCATGCGCGACCAGATCCACGCGCGCGAGGTCGACATCCTGGTCGGCACCCAGATTCTCGCCAAGGGGCACGATTTTCCGCATCTCAATCTGGTCGGGGTAATCAATGCCGACAGCATGCTTTACAGCTCCGATTTCCGCGCACCGGAACGGCTGTTCGCGCTGCTGTCGCAGGTCGCCGGCCGGGCGGGGCGGGGCAACACGCGGGGCGAGGTGCTGATCCAGACCGAGTTCCCACGGCATCCGCTCTATATGGCACTGCACGAACTGAGCTATGCGGCATTTGCACGCAGCCTGCTTGCCGAGCGCAAACAGGCGGGTTTTCCGCCATTCGTCTATCAGGCGCTGCTGCGCGCCGAAGCGCCCAAACTGGATACCGCGCTTGCCGTTCTTGCCCGTGCTGCGCAACTGGGCAGGGAACTGTCGCGTCAGGTGATCATTTACGATCCGGTCCCGGCCGGCATGGTGCGCCTCGCCGGGCGGGAACGCGCTCAACTGCTGGTGCAGGCGGATTCCCGCGCGCGGCTGCAGAATTTTTTAGGTGCCTGGCATGAAAAACTGGCTGCCGAAACATCCAGCCGGGCACGCTGGTCGCTCGACGTCGACCCGCTCGAGTTTTGAGCCGGGGTCACGCCCGTTGTCGGCTATAATAACGCGCTCTTTTGCCGGCCTTTACCGATGTCCAATCCTGATTTTTCCGACCTGCGCACCCATCTTGCCGGGCTGTTCGCTGCGGCCCTGAAGTCGGTCGCCCCGCAATTACCGGACGTCAGCGTCGTCCTGGAAAAACCCAAGCAGTCCCAGCACGGCGACTACGCGTGCAATCTCGCCCTGCAGCTGGCGCGGCCGCTGCGCGCCAAGCCGCGCGACATCGCTGAAAAGCTGCAGGCTGCGCTGCCGACGTCACCTCTCGTGGAGAAGACCGAAATTGCCGGGGCAGGATTCATCAACGTTTTTCTTGCGCGTTCCTTCAAGCAGCAGATCGTCAACCACATCCTGCGGTCCGGCGCAGACTACGGCAAAAGCCGCGCCAGGCAGAAAAACAGGGTGCAGGTCGAGTTCGTTTCCGCAAATCCCACCGGACCGCTCCATGTCGGCCACGGTCGGGGCGCCGCATACGGCGCATGCCTGTCCAACGTGCTGGCAGCGGCAGGTTTTGAAGTCTCGCGCGAGTTCTACATCAACGACGCCGGACGACAGATGGACATCCTGGCCACTTCGGTCTGGCTGCGCTACCTTGAGGCGCGCGGAGCGTCCGTGGCGTTTCCCGAAGACGGCTATCGTGGCGACTACGTGCGCCTGATTGCGGGCAGCCTCGAGCGCGCGCATGGGGCGAAATTCGAGCGCAACGCTGCGGAATTGCCGGCTGCCGCGCCCGGTGGCGATGCCGATGCGGCGCTCGATGTGCTGATCGCGCACAGCAAGCGCGTGCTGGGGGACGACTGGCGCACGCTGCACCGGCATGCGCTCGACGCCATGCTGGCGGACCAGCGCGACGATCTCGGCGACTTCCGCGTCACCTACGACACCTGGTTCTCGGAACAGTCGCTGTATGACAGCGGCGCGGTGGAACGCGCGGTCGACAAGCTCGCGGCAAACGGCCATCTTTACGACAAGGACGGCGCGCTGTGGTTCCGCTCCACCACGTTCGGCGACGAGAAGGACCGCGTGGTCAGGCGCGAGAACGGCCAATACACCTATTTTGCCTCAGACATCGCCTACCACCTGAACAAGTTCGAACGCGGCTTCGACGCCATCATTGACGTGTGGGGCGCCGATCATCACGGCTATATCCCGCGGGTGAAGGGCGCGCTGACGGCGCTGGGCTGCGACGCGGAAAAGCTGACGGTCACGCTGGTGCAATTCGCCGTGCTATACCGTGGCAGCGAAAAGGTCGCCATGGGCAAGCGCTCGGGCGACTTTGTCAGCCTGCGCGAACTGCGGCGCGAGGTCGGCAACGACGCGGCGCGGTTTTTCTATGTCATGCGCAAGGGTGACCAGCACCTGGATTTCGACCTTGATCTGGCCAAATCGCAAAGCAACGAGAATCCGGTTTATTACATCCAGTATGCCCACGCCCGCGTCTGCAGTGTGCACGAGCAGTGGGGCGGCGCGGAAGACATCCTGCGCAGCGCCGACGTTGCGCCGCTTGCGGCGGAGCCCGAGAATGCCCTGCTGCAGCGCCTGATGGATTATCCGGAAGTGGTCGAGAACGCGGCGCGTGATATGGCGCCGCACCTGATCGCTTTCTATCTCAAGGAGCTGGCCGGCGAGTTTCACAGCTATTACAACGCCACCCGCGTGCTGGTCGATGCGGAACCTGTCAAACTGGCGCGCCTGGCGCTGGTCACGGCCGTGCGCCAGGTGCTGCGCAACGGCCTTGATCTGCTGGGTGTCTCCGCCCCGGAAAAAATGTAGTATATTCAACCATGAGCAGAGACTACAAAAGCGGCGAACGCAACAGCGGCAGGCGCGGCGGCGGCAACTCGCTGCTGGTCGGCATATTGATCGGCCTGGTGCTGGGCCTCGGCATCGCGCTGGGTGTTGCCTGGTATATCAACAAAATGCCCAGCCCCTTCCTGCGCAGCGCGCCGCCTGCGAAACCGGAACCGCCCAAGCCCGCCAAGGGCGATGACAAGGCGGCGAAGGCAACGGATACCAAGCCGCGTTTCGACTTCTACAAAATCCTGCCGGGTGTCGAGGAAACGGCAACCGACCAGCAGTTGCGTGACGCCCAGAAGAAATCAGCCGCGGCCAAGGAAGCGTTTTTTCTGCAGGCAGGCGCGTTCCAGAACGCGCCTGACGCCGACAATCTGAAGGCGCGTCTCGCGCTGATTGGCATCGAAGCGACCATCCAGACCACCACGCTGCCCGACAAGGGCGTCTGGCACCGCGTCCGGGTCGGCCCTTATACCAGCGTTGAGGAACTCACGCGGGCACGCGACACTCTGAAACAGAATGGCATCGACACAACCCTGATCAAAGTGCGCGAATAGCCCGGTTGCACGGCCGGGAATTTACGCAAACCCCCACGGAGACATGATGCGTTTTATTGCTCGTATTGCTGCTTTTATCCTCGCATTGGGGCTGGGCACCAATGCCGCCATGGCTCAGCTCGTTGCAGGCAAGGATTACCGCCTGATCAACCCGCCCCAGCAGACCGACAGCGGCAGCAAGGTGGAGGTGTTGGAGTTTTTCTGGTACGGCTGTCCGCATTGCAGCAGCCTGCAGAAGCCTTTGCAGACCTGGCTCAGCAAGAAGCCTGCCGATGTGGAATTCAAGCGCGTGCCTGCCGTATTCCAGGATTCCTGGATACCGCTCACCAAGACTTTTTATGCCATAGAGGCCATGGGCCTGGTCGACAAGCTGCACCATGACATTTTCGCCGCCATTCATCAGCAGAAAGTCCGCATGAATGAAACCAAGGTCCTGTTCGACTGGATTGCCAGCAAAGGCGTGGACAGGCAAAAATTCATCGACACCTTCAATTCGTTTGCGGTGCAGGGGCGCGCCCAGCGCTCGGTCGACCTGACGCGCAAGTACGACATTCCGGGCACGCCTGCGCTGACCGTGGATGGCAAGTACCTGACCGCCCCGTCCATGGTGCTCAACGCCGACAACAGCATCAATTACGAACTGTATTTCCAGAAGCTGGACCAGGTGATCGCCCTGGCCCGCAAGAGCCGCGGCGGCAAATAAACCCATGTATCTCAGCCCGGCACTGGCGCGGTTTGCCGCCTGCTGTCTGGCGTTTCTGTTTTTTCCGCTGGCCGTGGACGCACAGGAAGCGCCCCGCGTGCGCGCCGGCCACGAATACCGCCTGATCGCCCCGCAGCCGGCCGCGGCGGGTGACGCGGTGGAAGTCCTCGAATTCTTCTGGTACGGCTGCCCCTACTGCCACGAACTGCAAGCACCGCTCGATGACTGGCTCCGGCGCAAGCCGGCCGATGTGGTGTTGCGCCGGGTGCCCGCGCTGCTGGGCGAAGACCGCGTGCCGCATGCGCGGATTTACTATGCGCTGGAAATGCTCGGCGAGCTTGAGCGCCTGCACCCGCAGGTCTATCGCAGTTACCACCTCCAGAAATTGCCCCTGGGTCAGCCCGAGATCGCGGCGCAGTGGGCGGTGCGCAACGGCATAGACCGCCAGCGCTGGCTGGATGCCTACAATTCCAGCGAGGTCACGCTGAGAATCCGCCGGGCACAGGCGCTCACGCGGGCACACGACATCCAGGGCACGCCCTCCATCGTGGTCGACGGGCGCTACCTCACCTCCAGCGGCATGGCCGGCGGCGCTCGCGACATGCTGCCTGTCGTCGACGAGCTGATCCGCATCACCCGCCAGCAGCGCACCGCAAAATAAACCACCCGCCGGCATGAGGCTGGACAAGCATCCGCGAGTCATCATTACCGGCGCCTCCAGCGGCATCGGCCTGGCGCTCGCGCAGCATTATGCAAAGCAGGGCGCCGTGCTCGGCTTGATTGCGCGCCGCACCGCCGTGCTCGAGCAGCTTGCCGCGCGTCTCGGCGGCGGAGCCGCGGTATACGCCCTCGATGTGCGTGATGCCGGCGCCCTGCAGCAGGCTGCCGCGGATTTCATCTCGCGCCATGGCTGCCCCGATATCGTGATTGCCAGTGCCGGCGTGAGTGTCGGCACGCTCACCGAGCATGCCGAAGATATCACGGCATTTCAGGAAGTGATGGACTGCAATGTCGCGGGCATGATGAAAACATTCCAGCCTTACGTGGCCGCCATGCGCGCGGCGGGAAGGGGCGCGCTGGTTGGTATCGCCAGCGTCGCCGGCTACCGCGGACTGCCCGGCGCCGCCGCCTACTCGGCGTCGAAGGCGGCAGTCATTTCCTACCTGGAAAGCCTGCGCGTCGAGCTGCGCGCCAGCGGAGTGCGGGTAATCACCATCTGTCCGGGCTACATCGCGACGCCGATGACGGCGCACAACCCCTATCCCATGCCTTTCATCATGAGTGCCGATGAGGCTGCGCGCAGAATCATCGCCGTCATCGCGCGAGGCAAGTCCTTTGCCGTGATCCCGTGGCAGATGGCACTGGTTGCGTGCCTGCTGCGCGCAATGCCGAACTGGCTTTACGACCGCATATTCGCCGGCGCGCCGCACAAGCCGCGGCGGGAAACCTGACCGGAAGGACTATTCGACCGTCACCGACTTGGCGAGATTGCGCGGCTTGTCGACATCTGTGCCCTTGTTGAGCGCGACGTGATAAGCCAGCAGTTGCAGCGGGATGGTGTGCAGGATCGGCGACAGCAGGCCGGCGTGGTCGGGCATCCGGATGACGTGAATGCCGTCACCCTCGGCAAGCCGGGTGTCCTGATCCGCCATTACATACAGTTCACCGCCGCGGGCGCGCACTTCCTGCAGATTGGACTTGAGTTTCTCCAGCAATGCATCCTTGGGCGCGATGGCGATTACCGGCATGTACTGGTCGACCAGCGCCAGCGGCCCGTGCTTGAGTTCGCCGGCGGCATAAGCCTCGGCGTGAACATAGGAAATCTCTTTGAGCTTGAGCGCGCCCTCCATCGCAATCGGATAATGGATGCCGCGTCCCAGAAACAGCGCGTGATGGCGTTGCGCGAATTTCTCCGCCCATCCTGTGATCTGCGGCTCCACATCAAGCACGCGTGCGAGCGCGGCCGGCAGGTGCCGCAGGGCGTGCAGCAGCTCGGCCTCGCGCCCGGGCGGCAGCCTTCCGCGCAATTTGGCGAGCGCCATGGTCAGCAGCACCAGTGCCGCCAGCTGGGTGGTGAACGCCTTGGTCGAGGCCACGCCGATCTCGGGGCCGGCGCGGGTGAGAAACCGCAGGACCGAAGCACGCACCAGCGCCGATTCCGGCACATTGCAAATCGACAGCGTGTGGTGATGGCCCAGCGATTTTGCGTGCTGCAGCGCGGCCAGGGTGTCCGCGGTCTCGCCCGATTGCGAAATCGTGATCACCAGCGCCTGCGGGTTCGGCACCGACTCACGATAGCGGTATTCGCTGGCGATCTCGACGTTGCAGGGAATGCCGGCCAATCCTTCAAGCCAGTAGCGCGCCACCATCGCCGCGTGGTAGCTGGTGCCGCAGGCAAGAATTAGTATACTATTGATTTTATTGAATATTTTGTCTGCCTCTGCACCGAACAGCTGTGCCGAAATCGCGCGCGCGTTGGTCACCATTTCCAGCGTATTGGCCACCGCCATCGGCTGCTCGAAAATTTCCTTCTGCATGTAATGCCGGTAGCGGCCCAGTTCGACGGCCGCCGAAGTCAGCTCGCTGATGTGCACCGCGCGCTCGGCCGGATGGCCCTGGACATCGATGACGCGCACGCCCTCCCGGGTGATTTCCGCGCAGTCGCCTTCCTCGAGGTAGACGATGCGCTGCGTCACCTGCACCAGTGCCGAGGTGTCGGACGCGGCGAAATTTTCGCCTTCGCCCAGCCCCAGCAGCAACGGCGCGCCCATGCGCGCAACCACCAGCCGCTCCTGATCGGCCTCGTTGATGACGGCAATGGCATAGGCGCCGCAGAGCTCCGCGACGCTGCGCCGCACCGCATCCAGCAAATTGCCGCCTCCGACAAGCTTTGAATGGATCAGGTGCGCGATGACTTCGGTATCGGTATCGGATACAAATTCGTAGCCCTGCGCGCGCAGCCGCTCGCGCATCTCGTCATGGTTTTCGATGATGCCGTTGTGCACCACCGACACGCCACCCGAAACGTGGGGGTGAGCATTTTTCTCGGAGGGCACGCCGTGCGTGGCCCAGCGCGTGTGCGCAATGCCCTGCTTGCCGTCCAATCCCTGCTCGGCGGCAAGCCTCGCCAGTTCCGCTACGCGGCCGGTGCTGCGCAATCGTCGCAATGCGCCATTGAGAACGGCGATGCCGGCGGAATCATAGCCCCGGTACTCGAGGCGCCTCAGGCCTTCGAGCAGGACCGGCACGACGTTGCGCCCGGCGATGGCGCCGACTATGCCGCACATGCCGGGATCCCGAGAGGCGAAAGGCGAGAGGCGAGAGGTGAACCCCCTCCTGCCGCGCGGGTGCTATCGCAAACCATCCCTCGCCTCACCCCTCTTGCCTCTCTTGTTTCTTCGGCCGTTTCCAGCCTGCCAACGACACCTGCTTGACGCGTGACAGCGTCAGCTGGCCGGCGGGGGCCTCTCTGGTGATGGTCGAGCCGGCGGCGATGGTGGCGCCGCGGCGCACCGTGACCGGTGCCACCAGCTGGGTGTCGGAGCCGATGAATACATCGTCTTCGATCACCGTGCGATGCTTGTTGGCACCGTCATAATTGCAGGTAATGGTGCCGGCCCCGATGTTGACGTTGCGGCCGACGCTGGAATCGCCGACATAGGCAAGATGGTTGGCCTTGGAATGGGCGGCGATTTCGCTGGCCTTGACTTCAACAAAGTTGCCGATGTGCACATCCTCGTCGAGCCGGGTGCCGGGACGGATGCGCGCGTAGGGGCCGACGCGGCAATGCGCACCGATGACCGCATCGTCGATGTGCGTGAACGGCGCAATGCGCGTGCCCGCACCGACTTCCACGTTCCTCAGAATGCAGTGGGCACCGATCTCGACCCCGTCCCCCAGCTTGACGCTGCCTTCGAACACGCAATTGATGTCGATGTTCACGTCGTCACCGCAAATCAGGTTGCCGCGCACGTCCAGCCGCATCGGATCGGCAAGCGTTACGCCCCGCTCGAGCAGGCGGCTGGCGCACTGCCACTGGTATACGCGCTCGAGTTGCGCGAGCTGGGCCTTGCTGTTGACGCCCTGGGTTTCCCATGCCTCGCCCACCTTGACGGCGTGCACCGCGACGCGGTCTGCGCGTGCCAGCGCCACCAGATCCGTCAGATAGTATTCGCCCTGGGCGTTATCGTTTTTGAGCCGCGACAGCCAGCCGGTAAGCCTGACCGTCGGCAGCGCCATGATGCCGGTGTTGATTTCGCGGATTCTGCGCTGCGCGGCGGTGGCGTCTTTTTCTTCGACGATGGCGGCAATGCCGCCGCGCTTGTCACGCACGACGCGGCCATAGCCCCGGGAATCTTCGGGCTCCGCGGTCAATACCTTCACTTGGCCTGCTGCATCAAGCAGCGCCTGCAGCGTTGCGGGACGGATCAGCGGTACATCGCCATACAGCACCAGAGTGATCTCAGCAGCGGCCAGATGCGGCAACGCCTGCTGTAAAGCGTGCCCCGTGCCCAACTGCGGCACCTGGCGGGCAAAAGCGATGTCGGACGCGGCCAGCGCCTGCGGCACCTGTTCGCCCCCGTGTCCGTAAACCACGCAAATGCGCGAAGCCCTGAGCGCGCGCGCCGTCTCTATTACATGCGAGATCAGCGGCCGCCCGGCGAGGTGATGCAGCACCTTGGGCCGGCGCGAGTGCATGCGCTTGCCCTGGCCGGCCGCGAGAATAACCACATTCATGCCGAAATTATCGCACAAACATCAACTTACCCGCTGCACCACGTAGGCGTTCAGCGCCTGCTGCTGTGCCGGCGCGAGATGCAGGCCAGCCTTGGTGCGGCGCCACAGCACGTCATCAGCGGTGCACGCCCACTCCCGGCGGATGAAGTAATCGACTTCACGCGCATACAAATCCGCGCCAAAGCACTGCCCGAGGTCACCAAGACAGGTTGAGCCATGCAGCAATTCATGCGCCTTGCTGCCGTGCCGTTGCGCCAGCGCCTCGCCCAGTGGCACTGGCAGCCACGGGAAATCCCGCCGCAGCCTGGATGCCGCATACTGCGCAGAACCATCACCGCCGGGGTCGCCGCCCGGCAGAAAGGCCGTTTCCGTCCACTGCCCCTTCATGTGTGGCAGCCATGGCGCGAGTTTTGCCAGCGCGTGTTCGGCCAGCTTGCGATATGTGGTGATCTTGCCGCCGAACACCGACAGCAGCGGCGCGGCGTCTGCTGCGCCGTCCACGCGCAGCACATAATCGCGGGTGACCGCGGAGGGGTCGCTCTCGCCATCGTCGAACAGCGGCCGTATGCCGCAATAGCTCCACACCACGTCATTGTGCCGCAGCTGCCGTGCAAAATAGCGGTTGGCGGCGCGGCACAAATATTCAATTTCATCCGCGCCTGCCATGCACGGACCGGGGTCGCCGTGCACCTCGACGTCCGTGGTGCCGATCAGCGTGTGGCGCTGCTCATAGGGATAGACGAACACTACGCGCCGGTCATCGTTTTGCAGGATGAAGGCATGTTCGCCGGCGTAGAGCCTGGGCACCACAATATGACTGCCCTTGATCAGCTTCAGCCCGAACGGCACCGGCTCGCGCACCACTTCGGCAAGTATGCTCTTGACCCATGGGCCGCCGGCATTGACCACGGCTCTGGCAACGACTTCCGCCTGCCGGTCCTGCCCGCTGCGCAGCGTCACGCACCACCTCCGGCCTTCGCGGCGCGCTTCGGTGCAGGCGGTCCGGGTCAGCACGCTTGCCCCCATGTCGGCGGCGGCGCGGGCATTGGCGATTACCAGCCGCGCATCATCCACCCAGCAGTCGGAATAGGCGAAACCTCTCGCCAGCCCGGGTTTGAGTCCTGCGTTATACGGTGCGGCGCGCAGATCGATGGCGCAGGAGCCGGGCAGCGTCTGGCGGCGCGCAAGGTAGTCATAAAGAAAGAGTCCGGCGCGTATCATCCATGCCGGCCGCAGCTCAGGCACGTGCGGCATCACAAAACGCATGGGGTGCACCAGATGCGGCGCGGCGCGCAGCAGCACTTCGCGCTCGGCAAGCGCCTCGCGCACCAATCGGAACTCGTACTGCTCGAGGTAGCGCAAGCCACCGTGTATCAGCTTGCTGCTGGCGGAACTGGTGGCCGAGGCCAGGTCATTCTGCTCGGCGAGCAGCACCGTCAGGCCGCGGCCTGCCGCATCGCGCGCAATGCCGGCACCGTTGATGCCGCCACCGATGACCAGAAGATCCACTTCCGCAGGCAAATGCATGCGCCGCTTTTCTCCGCGTTTGCAGGCGCCCAAAAACAACAGAGGCAGCGCCGGGCTGCCTCGTTATACTACGAAAATTGCAATCAAATCAACGTTTTCCGCGCAACTTCCGGATTGCGGCCAACTGCGCCGCGAGCATCGCCAGTTCGGCCTCGACGGTGGCAACTTCCTGCTTGCCCTGGGCGTTCTTGCGCGCTTCTTCGGCCTGCTTCAGCGCTTCGGTGGCCTTGGCTTCATCCAGATCGGCGCCGCGGATTGCGGTGTCCGCGAGCACGGTGACGAGCTTGGGCTGCACTTCGAGCACGCCGCCGGCAACGAAAATAAACTCCTCTTCGCCGCCGCCCGCCGGCTTGATGCGCACTTCGCCGGGCTTGATGCGGGTGATCAGCGGAGTATGGCGCGGGTATATGCCGAGCTCACCGGCCTCGCCGGGCAGCACGACAAATTCCGCCTCGCCGGAGTAGATCTGCTCTTCCGCACTGACGACGTCGACGTGCATGGTCTGGGTCATGGTTGGCACGCCTTATTGCAGCGTCTTGGCCTTTTCAAACGCTTCTTCGATACCGCCGACCATATAGAAGGCCTGCTCCGGCAGTGCGTCGCATTCGCCATTGACGATCATCTTGAAACCTTTGATGGTGTCTTTCAGCGACACGTACTTGCCCGGCGAGCCGGTGAACACCTCGGCCACGCTGAACGGCTGCGACAGGAAGCGCTGGATTTTCCGCGCACGCGATACCGCCAGTTTGTCTTCGGGCGACAATTCGTCCATGCCCAGAATCGCGATGATGTCGCGCAGTTCCTTGTAGCGCTGCAGCGTAGCCTGCACTGCACGCGCCGTGGTGTAATGCTCCTCGCCGACCACGTGCGGGTCAAGCTGGCGCGAGGTGGAATCGAGCGGGTCGACGGCGGGGTAGATGCCGAGCGAAGCGATGTCGCGCGACAGCACCACGGTGGAATCAAGGTGGCCGAAGGTCGTTGCGGGGGAGGGGTCGGTCAGGTCGTCCGCCGGCACGTACACCGCCTGGATCGAGGTGATCGAACCCACCTTGGTCGAGGTGATGCGCTCCTGCAGGCGGCCCATTTCTTCGGCCAGCGTCGGCTGGTAACCCACCGCCGACGGCATGCGGCCGAGCAGCGCCGACACTTCGGTGCCGGCCAGCGTATAGCGGTAGATGTTGTCGACGAAGAACAGCACGTCGCGGCCTTCGTCGCGGAAAGCCTCGGCCATGGTCAGGCCGGTGAGCGCCACGCGCAGGCGGTTGCCCGGCGGCTCGTTCATCTGGCCGTAAACCATGGCCACTTTTGATTTGGACAGGTCGTCCTTGTTGACGACGCCGGCTTCCATCATTTCGTGGTAAAAGTCGTTGCCTTCGCGGGTGCGCTCGCCCACGCCGGCGAACACCGACAGGCCCGAGTGTGCCTTGGCGATGTTGTTGATCAGTTCCATCATGTTCACGGTTTTGCCCACGCCCGCGCCGCCGAACAGGCCGACCTTGCCGCCCTTGGCGAACGGACAGACCAGGTCGATCACCTTGATGCCGGTTTCGAGCAGATCCTGCGAGGGCGACAGTTCTTCGAACGTCGGCGCCTTGCGGTGGATGGACATGGTTTTCGCGGCGTTGACCGGGCCGACCTCGTCGATCGGGCGGCCGAGCACGTCCATGATGCGTCCCAGCGTTTCAGGCCCCACCGGCACCATGATGGGGGCGCCGGTGTTCGTTACCATCATGCCGCGGCGCAGGCCGTCGGAGGAACCCAACGCGATGGTGCGCACCACGCCGTCCCCCAACTGCTGCTGCACTTCAAGCGTCAGCTCGCTGCCGTCCATCTTGAGCGCGTCGTAAATATGCGGCATCTGATCGCGCGCAAACTCCACGTCGATCACCGCGCCGATGCACTGAACGATTTTTCCCTGGCTCATGGTCAATTCCTAAATCAAAATGTCGTCAAACAATCAGAAGGTCCGGCAGCGGCATCAAACCGCCGCTGCGCCGCCGACGATCTCCGACAGCTCCTTGGTAATCGAAGCCTGCCGCGTCTTGTTGTAAATCAGTGTCAATTCGTCTATCACGTTGCCGGCGTTGTCCGACGCCGCCTTCATCGCTACCATGCGCGCCGACTGCTCTGACGCCATGTTTTCGGCCACGCCCTGGTAAATCAACGCCTCAATGTAGCGCGTCAGCACCTGGTCGAGCACGCCCTTGGCGTCCGGCTCGTAGATGTAGTCCCACGAGCCCTCGGGCGCGCCCAGCGCATCGCCGGAAAGCGGCAGCAGCTGCTCGACCACGGGTTCCTGTTTCATGGTGTTGATGAACTTGGTGTAAACGATCATCAGCCGGTCGAAGCGGTCCTGGGTGTAGCCGTCGAGCATGATTTTCACCGCGCCGATCAGCTTTTCCATGTTCGGCTTGTCACCCAGGCCGGTGACCTGCGACACGACCCTGGCGCCCAAGCGCTGCATGAAACCCAAGCCCTTGTTGCCAAGCGCGCAGACCTCGATCTCCTCGCCCTGCGCCTCCCATTCCTTGATCTTGTTGAGCGCGAGCCGCAGCGCGTTGGTGTTCAGCCCGCCGCACAGCCCCTTGTCGGTGGTGACCACAATGAGGCCGATGCGCTTGACCGAATCGCGGTCCACCAGGAAGGGATGGCGGTACTCGGGATTGGCGTGACTGATGTGCGCCGCGACGTTGCGGATTTTCTCCCCATACGGGCGCGCGGTGCGCATGCGCTCCTGGGCGCGGCGCATCTTCGAGGCCGCGACCATTTCCATCGCCTTGGTGATCTTGCGCGTGTTTTGCACGCTCTTGATCTTGGTGCGGATTTCCTTCGAGCCAGCCATGTCGTAAGTATTTGTTTTTAAACGATTATTTTATAATTCAGAACGCGCCGTTCTGCTTCCAGTCCTTGATCGCGGCGTTGAGCTTTTCTTCGTCGTCCTTGGCCAGATCCTTGGTGTCCTCGATGCGCTTGACCAAGTCGGCGAACTTGCCCTTGATGTAATCGCGCATCGAGCGCTCGGCGGCAAGCGCCTTCTTGACATCGATGTCGTCGAAATAGCCGCCGTTGACGGCGAACAGTGTCAGCGCCATTTCCCACACCTGCAGCGGCTCATACTGCGGCTGCTTCATCAGCTCGGTCACTAGGCGGCCGCGCTCCAGCTGCTTGCGGGTGGCCTCGTCGAGATCGGAGGCGAACTGCGCGAACGCCGCGAGCTCGCGGTACTGCGCCAGCGCCAGACGCACGCCGCCGCCCAGCTTCTTGATGATCTTGGTCTGCGCGGCGCCGCCGACGCGCGACACCGAAATGCCGGCGTTGATGGCGGGGCGGATGCCGGCATTGAACAGGTCGGTCTCGAGAAAGATCTGGCCGTCAGTGATGGAAATCACGTTGGTCGGCACGAATGCGGTCACGTCGCCGGCCTGGGTTTCGATCACCGGCAGCGCGGTCAGTGAACCGGTCTTGCCCTTGACCGCGCCCTTGGTGAACGCTTCCACATATTCCTCGTTGACGCGCGCGGCGCGCTCGAGCAGGCGCGAGTGCAGGTAGAACACGTCGCCGGGATACGCTTCGCGGCCCGGCGGGCGGCGCAGCAGCAACGACACCTGGCGGTAAGCCCAGGCCTGCTTGGTCAGGTCGTCATAGATGATCAGCGCATCCTGGCCGCGGTCGCGGAAATATTCGCCCATGGTGCAGCCGGAGTAGGGCGCGATGAACTGCATCGCGGCGGACTCGGATGCCGAGGCGGCAACGACGATGGTGTACTCCATCGCGCCGTGTTCCTCGAGCTTGCGGATCACGTTCTTGATCGAAGAGGCTTTCTGGCCGATCGCAACATAGATGCAGATCAGATCCTTGCCCTTCTGGTTGATGATGGTGTCGATCGCCACCGCGGTCTTGCCGGTCTGGCGGTCGCCGATGATCAGTTCGCGCTGGCCGCGGCCGACCGGCACCATGGAGTCGATGGACTTCAGGCCAGTCTGCACCGGCTGGGACACCGATTTGCGCGCGATCACGCCGGGCGCGACTTTCTCAATCACGTCCGTCATCTTGGCATTGACCGGGCCCTTGCCGTCGATCGGCTGGCCCAGCGAATTGACGACGCGGCCGATCAGCTCGGGGCCGACCGGCACGTCAAGAATGCGGCCCGTGGTCTTGACGGTATCGCCCTCGGAGATGTGCTCGTACTCGCCGAGAATCACCGCGCCCACCGAGTCACGCTCGAGGTTGAGGGCCAGGCCAAAGGTGTTCTTCGGGAATTCCAGCATTTCACCCTGCATCACGTCTGCGAGGCCATGAATGCGGCAGATGCCGTCGGTGACCGAGATCACCGTGCCCTGGGTGCGCGCTTCAGCGCCGCCCGCCAGGTTCTGGATCCGGCTCTTGATGAGTTCGCTGATCTCGGATGGATTGAGTTGCATGTCTTGCTCCTAGTGGGTAAGCGCGGCGGCCATCGCATCCAGCCTGCCACGCACCGTTGCATCGATGACTTTGTCGCCGACGACGATTTTCACGCCGCCGATCAGCTGCGGATCAACCTCGACCCTGGTGGTGATCCTGCGCTTGAATTTTGCTTCCAGCGCGGCAACCAGCACTTTTACCTGCTCATCGCTGATCGGCAGCGCCGAGATCACGTTCGCCTCCAGCACGCCTTCGTGCTCGCGCTTGAGGCTTTCATACAATCCGCGGATGTGCGGCGTCAGTTCCAGCCGGCCGTTCTGCACCAGCACCTGCACGAAATTGCGTGCCACGCCCTCCAAGCCACCGCCAATGACGCCGAGCACCAGCTCCTCGAGCTGCTGGGCACTGACATTGGGATCGCCGATGATCGCCTGGACGCGGCTGTCGCCAACCACTGCGTCGAGGTTGGCGAGGGCGTCCGACCACTTGGCCAGCGCGTTGTGCTCGCGCGCAAGCTTGAACACCGCTTCAGCGTAGGGGCGCGCAATGGTTACCGGTTCGGCCATGGTGTGCTTGCTTTGTTTACAGTTGGCGCTGCACGGCAGCAAGCATTTCTGCGTGCGCCTTGGCGTCGACTTCGCGCTTGAGGATCTGCTCGGCGCCGGCGACCGCAAGCACCGCAATTTGCGCGCGCAGGGTTTCCTTGGCACGCGAGACTTCCTGCTCAATCTCGGCCTTGGCGCCCGCGACCAGGCGCTCGCCCTCGACCTTGGCCGCGCTCTTGGCATCCTCGATCATCTGGGTCGCGCGCTTCTCGGCCTGCGCCACGATTTCGTTGGCGCGGCTACGGGCCTGGGCAATGGCCTCATCGGCCTGCCTGGACGAGCGCTCGAGCGACTGCTTGCCCTGTTCAGCGGCAGCAAGCCCGTCCGCGATCTGCTTTTGCCGCGCTTCGATGGCCCGGATCAAGTGCGGCCACACTAGCGCCTTGCAAAACCAGATGAAGACGAAGAACGTGACTGCCTGCGCAATCATCGTAACGTTTAGGTTCATGACTTTCCCCTACTTACCGCGGTTCGCAATACCTTTTAATTGAGGCTTCCGAGCAGGGGGTTGCCGGTGGCGAACCACAGCGCGAGGCCGACGCCGATAATGAACGAGGCGTCGATCAGGCCGAGTAGCAGGAACACTTTCGCCTGTAGCTGCGGCATCAGCTCGGGCTGGCGCGCGGCACCTTCGAGGAAGCGGCTGCACATGATGCCCACACCGATACACGCGCCCGCGGCGCCCAGGCCGATCATCAGGCCGATACCGATGCCGGTATACGCCTGGATCATCGCAACGAGTTGCAGCTTCTCCATCACAGTCTCCTTTTCAGCAAATCAATAAAAACGTTGGTTAATGACTTTCGTGGGCCATCGCCATGTATACGGCAGTGAGCATCATGAAAATATAGGCCTGCAGCACGACGATAAGAATGTGGAATATCGCCCAGCCCAGCGCCAGCACGCCGCCGAACACCGAGCCGACCAGCCCGGTCGCGGCCCACATCCACAGCAGCAGGAAAATGATCTCGCCGGCGTAGATGTTGCCGTAGAGCCGCAGCGAATGCGACAGTGGCTTGGAAATGTATTCGACGAGGTTGAACAGGAAGTTGAACAGCCACAACAGCGGATTGCCGCCGAACGGCGTACAGAACAGCTCATGCGTCCAGCCGCCGAGGCCCTTGACCTTGACGTTGTAGAACAGCATCAGCAGCCACACCGACAGCGCCAGCGCAAAGGTGGTGTTGACATCGGATGTCGGCACCGGCTTCCATTCATGCTGCTGCAGCACATTGCCGGTAAACCAGGCAGCGAGATCGACCGGGATGAAGTCCATGGAATTCATCAGCAGCACCCACACGAACACCGTCAGCGCCAGCGGCGCAACAAAGGCACGGTTGCCGTGGAAAATGCCCTTGACCTGGTCGTCGACGAATTCAATCAGCATTTCCACGAAAGCCTGGCGCTTGTTCGGCACGCCGGAGGTGGCGCCGCGGACAACCCACCACAGGAAACCGAAACCGACAACACCCAGCAGCACTGCCGTCAGAAAGGTATCGAGGTGCAGCGTCCAGAACGGGCTTTCACCGAGGGAAATGGTGCGGTTGGTGAGATGATGACCGATGTAGCTGGTCGGCGTCAGTTCCTGTCCTGCGGCCATCTCTGCTTATCCTGAAAACTTATTCTTTAACCAAAATTGCCATTCGGAACACGATGACCGAAACGGCGAACGATATAAAAAAGGCCGCGTGCACGACATCTTTGTAGGATGTCAGCACCCAACCCATCTGCAACACGATCAACACGATTCGGGCGGCTTCGGCCCTGAACAGCGTGCGCAACGTGCCTCCAGCTGTCCTGATGCGTCGACCGGAGACCAGCATTGCATACGCCAGATCGGCGATCTGGTTGATGACGCCCCCCAGCACCGCAGATGCCGCGCCGTGCACGCCGACAATTCCCCCTGCCAGCAACCCCAGCCCCGCCGTGGCGTAAATCTGCCACCGCATTGCGGTGCGCATGGGCCTGCTCTCTATGCGTGCAAACACCCGGATGGCCTGAGCAAACCTAAGGATTTTACTAGTTTTGACCGGGCAACGTCAAACCGTATTGCGTCGCACCATTCGTCTGCCTAGCGCGTCAGCCGCGTGATCAGCTCGTCGAGCGCGTCCAGGCTACCGTAGTCGATGATCAGCGCGCCGCCCTTGCCGCGGGTCTTGATCGTCACCTTGGTGCCCAATTTCTGCGCCAGATCCTCCTGCAGACGCATGACGTCGCGATCTACGGTGCGGTGCGTGCGCGACGCGGGTTTTCTGATTGCGCCGCTCACCCGCCCCTCCACCTCGCGCACTGACCATTGTCTGGCCACGGCCTCGCGCGCCAGCTCGATCTGACGCGTTGCCGGCAGCGCCAGCAGCGCGCGCGCATGCCCCATGTCGAGCTTGCCCAGGGCAAGCAGCTCGCGCACCGGCGGCGCGAGCTCCAGCAGGCGCAGCAGGTTGGTGACCGCGGTACGCGACTTCCCCAGCGCCTCGGCGGCGGCGGCGTGGGTCAGCCCGAATTCCTGGGTCAGCCTGGCAATGCCGGTTGCCTCTTCGAGGGGATTGAGGTCTTCGCGCTGGATGTTTTCAATCAGCGCCGCAGCAAGCGCCTGTCGGTCGGGGATATCGCGCACCAGCACGGGCACGCTGGCAAGCCCGGCGATGCGGGCGGCGCGCCAGCGCCGCTCACCCGCCACGATTTCGTGGCGCCCGCCGGCGATCGGCCGCACCAGGATGGGCTGCATCACGCCCTGCGCCTTGATCGATTCAGCCAGTTCCTGCAGCGCTTCCTGGCCCATCTGCGTGCGCGGCTGGAATTTGCCCGGCTGCAGGGCATCGATGGCCATGCTCGCCTGGGCTTGCTCTGCGGAGTTTGCGTACACGGAGTTTTCGCTGCCGCCAAGCAGGGCATCCAGCCCCCGGCCCAGTCCTTTTGTTTTTGCCATGCCTGAAAGATTCCCGTTCGTTACTGGGCGCTGCGATTGAGCATCTCGCCGGCCAGCGCGAGGTAGGCCTGGGCACCCTTGGAGGTTTTGTCGAAGCGCAGCGCCGGCAGGCCGTGGCTGGGCGCCTCGGCCAGACGCACGTTGCGTGGAATGACGGTGCGGTAAACCCGGTCACCGAAATGCGCGACCAGCTGCGCCGAAACCTGCTGCGCAAGGGTATTGCGGGGATCGTACATGGTGCGCAGCAGGCCCTCGATTTGCAGGTCCGGGTTGAGGTGGGCGCGCACTTTCTTGATGGTCTGCACGAGGTCGCTCAGGCCCTCCAGCGCGTAATACTCGCACTGCATGGGGATCATCACCGCCTGCGCGGCGGTAAGGCCGTTGACGGTCAGCAGATTGAGCGCGGGCGGGCAGTCGATCAGGATGAAGTCATACTCGCTCTCCACGTCTGCCAGCGCTTCCTTGAGCCGCGTTTCGCGCCTCTCGATGTCGACCATTTCAACTTCGGCGCCGGCCAGTTCGCGGTTCGCCGGGATCAGGTCGAAGCCAAACGGAGTGGCAAGGCGCGCCTGGGCACAGCTCGCGTTGCCGAGCAGCACCTGATAGACCGTGGGCAGGGCCTCCAGCTTGAGCGTGCCGACGCCGGTGGTCGCGTTGCCCTGAGGGTCGAGATCTACCAGCAATACCCGCTGTTTTGCCGCCGCCAAGCTCGCTGCCAGGTTGACGCCGGTGGTGGTCTTACCGACGCCGCCCTTCTGGTTGGTAATCGCGAGTATTTTCGCCATGGCCGTATTCGCGGACTAAGCCGGCTCCATCAAAACCAGATGCCGCTCCGCATCCAGCCCGGGCACCGTAAGCGAGATTACATTGCGCAGCCTGACCGCAGCCGGCAGCTGCGCAAGCTCTTCGTGGGGATAAACGCCTTTCATCGCGGCCATCACGCCGCCCCTGGCGCACAGATGTCCCGCAGTCGTCGCAAACTCCGGCAAGCCGGAAAATGCGCGCGAAATCACCACGTCGAACGCGTCCTGCGGATGCCAGGCTTCCGCTCTTTCGCACACCACGTCGGCGTTGGTGAGGCCCAGTTCAATAAGCGCCTGCCTCAGGAATGTTGCCTTTTTATGGCTGGCCTCAAGCAGGGTAACGCGCAAATGCGGCAGGGCCAGCGCCAGCGGTATGCCGGGAAGGCCGGCCCCGCTGCCGACATCGACAATGCGCGGCGCGGAAACATGGGGCGCGGCGGCAAGGCTGTCGAGCAGGTGGTGGCTGACCATTTTTTCCTCTTCGCGCACCGCCGTCAGGTTGTAGACCTTATTCCATTTCCGGATCAGCGCGAGGTAATCGAGCAGGCGCTGCTGCACCTCTGCGGAAAGCTCTAGCTGCAGCCCGGCAATGCCCTGCGCGAGTTTCTCCGCCAGGCTCATGCCGATTTTTTATGCCCGGTGAAACCCCGTTTGGCGTGCACCAGCAGCACCGAGATTGCCGCCGGCGTGATGCCTGAAATGCGTGCCGCCTGGCCTATGGTCTCGGGGCGAAATCTGTTGAGCTTCTGCTGCACTTCCACCGACAGCCCGCGCAGCGCACCGTAGTCGATATCCTGGGGCAGGCGCGTGTTCTCGCTGTGTTCGCTGCGCGCAACCTCTTCGCGCTGGCGTTCGATATAGCCGTGATATTTGGCCTGGATCTCGACCTGTTCGGCCACTTGCGCATCGTCGACCCCCGGGCCTGCGCCCGGCAGCGTCATCAGCGCGGCGTAGGCAACATCCGGCCGGCGCAGCAAATCCTGCAGCGCATACTCGCGCTCGATGGCCTGGCCCAGCACGCGTTCGGCTTCGGCCTGCGGCAGCAGCTTAGGGTTGACCCAAGTCGACTTGAGGCGCTCCTGTTCGCGTGCAATCGCTTCGCGCTTGCGCGCGAACGCATCCCAGCGCCTGTCATCAACCAGCCCCAGCCGGCGGCCAATTTCGGTGAGGCGCAGGTCGGCATTGTCCTCGCGCAGGGAAAGCCTGTACTCGGCGCGGCTGGTGAACATGCGATAAGGCTCGGACACGCCACGCGTGATCAAGTCATCAACCAGCACCCCGAGGTAGGCCTCGTTGCGACGCGGGCACCATGCTTCGAGCTGCTTTGCGTGCTGCGCGGCATTGAGCCCCGCGAGCAATCCTTGCGCGCCCGCCTCTTCATAGCCGGTGGTGCCGTTGATCTGCCCGGCAAAGAACAATCCCGCAATGGCGCGCGTTTCCAGCGAGCTTTTGAGCCCGCGTGGATCGAAGTAATCGTACTCGATGGCATAACCGGGGCGCGTGATGTGCGCGTTTTCCAGTCCCTTGATCGAGCGCACCAGCGCGTGCTGCACGTCGAACGGCAGGCTGGTCGATATGCCGTTGGGATAAAACTCCTGGACCGTCAGGCCCTCCGGCTCGAGAAAAATCTGGTGCGATTGCTTGTCCGCAAACCGCGTGATCTTGTCCTCTATCGACGGGCAGTAACGCGGGCCCACGCCTTCGATGACCCCGGTGAACATCGGCGAGCGGTCAAGGCCGCCGCGAATGATGTCGTGCGTGCGGGCGTTGGTATGCGTGATCCAGCACGGCAACTGCGGCGGATGCTGCTCGCGCGCACCGAGAAAAGAAAACACCGGCGTCGGCGCATCTCCCGGCTGCTCGGTCATCACCGAAAAATCGATGCTGCGCCCGTCGATGCGCGGCGGCGTTCCGGTCTTGAGGCGGCCGACCGGCAGCTTCAATTCGCGCAGGCGATGTGCCAGACTCACCGCCGGCGGATCGCCGGCGCGTCCCGCCTGGTAATTCTGCAGTCCGACGTGGACCAGACCCGAAAGAAACGTTCCGGTCGTCAGCACCACGGCGCGGGCGGAAAAGCGCAGCCCTGTCTGCGTGACGACGCCGGTGACGCGATCCGATTCCAGAATGAGATCATCCACGGCCTGCTGGAAAATGCGCAGATTCGGCTGGTTTTCCAGGCGACCACGAATTGCGGTTTTGTACAGTTGGCGGTCGGCCTGCGCGCGCGTGGCGCGCACCGCCGGCCCTTTGCGGGAATTGAGAATGCGGAATTGTATGCCGGCTTCATCAGTGGCTGCCGCCATCGCGCCGCCCAGCGCGTCGATTTCCTTGACGAGATGCCCCTTGCCTATCCCGCCGATGGAAGGGTTGCACGACATCTGGCCCAGCGTTTCCACATTATGCGTGAGCAGCAGGGTATCGCAGCCCAGCCGTGCGCTGGCCAGCGCCGCCTCGGTCCCGGCATGTCCCCCGCCAACCACAATAACATCAAATTTTTCAATGGCTTGCATTGTTCTGCCGTGCCGCGTCAAATGTTGAATTATAGCCGATCCTACAGTGGAATTGAATAGGCGCGACATATTGCGCATGTTTCACGTGAAACCACGCCCCGTTGATTCTCTTCTGATAAGCGGATGGCGCGCCTTGGGAATGGGTCCGTATTGCAATACGCTGGCGCAAATACGGGCTCCGCGCTCACTTGCCTGTTTTTATTGGATTTTTTGGCTTGGCTCGATGTTACATGCGGCTGCGTTTCACGTGAAACATCGGTGCACTATTTGCCTATGCAAAAGCGCGAGAAGATCTCCCCGAGCAGATCGTCTGCTGAAAACTCCCCGGTAATCGCTGCCAGCGCATCCTGGGCGAGCCGCAGTTCTTCGGCGAAGAGTTCGGGATTGCGGCCGTGCGTTGCCGCCCGTTTCAAGCATTCGCCGGCCCGCCGCAGCGCCTGCAGATGGCGCTCCCGTGCCATATACAAGCCCTCTTCGGCGCCCTGCCAGCCCGCTGCCTCGCGCACCGCTTTGCGCAACCGGTCGACGCCTTCGCCCGTTTTGGCAGAAAGCCGGATCGTCGCCCCGGATTCTTGGAAATCCACCCTCGATTCCGGCTGCACCAGGTCGATTTTGTTCATCACCCGTAAACATGGCAGGTGCGCTGGCAGCCGCCTTAGAATTTCCCGGTCCCCGGCGGTCTCCCGGCGCGTAGCGTCCATCAGCAACAGGACCATGTCCGCTTTCTCGATTGCCGCCCAGGTGCGGGCGATGCCGATTTTTTCCACTGGGTCCGAAGAGTCCCGCAGCCCCGCTGTGTCGATGATGTGCGCGGGCATGCCTTCGATATCCAGTATCTGGCGTATCGCGTCCCGTGTCGTGCCGGGAATGTCCGTGACGATGGCCACGTCTTCCCCGGCCATGCGGTTGAGCAGGCTGGACTTGCCCACGTTTGGCTGCCCCGCCAGCACGATGTGCACCCCCTCGCGCAGCAGGCTGCCCTGCTGCGAAGCGCGCAACACGTCCTGAAGCTGATGGCGCAACCGGAGCAGCCTGGACGCGGCGTCCGATTGCTGGAGGAAATCTATCTCCTCCTCGGGAAAATCGAGCGTGGCTTCGACCAGCGCCCGTAACTCGATCAGTGCTTGCGTGAGGGCGTGGATTTGCTGGGAAAACGCGCCTTGCAGAGACCGTATGGCACAGCGTGCCGCCTGTTCAGTTGTGGCGTCGATCAGATCAACGACGCTTTCCGCCTGCGCCAGATCCAGCTTGTCATTGAGAAAGGCGCGCTTGGTGAATTCGCCGGGTTCGGCCGTGCGCGCCCCCAGATCAAGACAGCGTTTGAGCAGGAGCTGCAGCACCACCGGCCCACCATGCCCCTGCAATTCAAGCACGTCCTCGCCGGTATAAGAATGCGGCGCGGGGAAAAACAGAGCGATGCCCTGATCTATCGTTCCGCCATGGTCATCGTGAAAGTTGGCAAGCGTGGCACGCCGCGGTGGCGGCATCCTGCCCATGATTGCCCGCCCCAGCGCAACCAGCCCGGGACCGGAAATGCGCACGACCCCGATGCCGCCGCGGCCGGGTGCGGTGGCGATTGCGGCGATGATGTCCGAGACGCTCATCGGCGGCGAGTATAGCGCTTCCGGCCGCGGTGGCGGCCTTCCGTTCAGGATTTGCGCGGCGGGTTGCGGTTATCGCGCTCCAGCACGCGATTGATATGCCACTGCTGGGCGATCGACAATATATTGTTGACCAGCCAGTAAAGCACGAGCCCCGCCGGGAAAAAGAAAAAGAAAATGCTGAACGCCACCGGCATGATTTTCATGACCTTGGCCTGCACGGGATCCGGTGGCTCGGGATTCAGTCGGGTCTGGATAATCATGGTTGCCCCCATCAGGACCGGCAACACAAACCACGGGTCCGGCGAAGCCAAATCATCGATCCACAGCATGAACGGCGTATGGCGCAGTTCTACACTCGCCAGCAGCACCCAATAAAGTGCAATAAAAACAGGTATTTGCACAACAATGGGCAGACATCCGCCCAGCGGGTTGATTTTTTCGGTCTTATACAGCTCCATCATCGCCTGCTGCAGGCGCTGGCGGTCGCTGCCATACTGGTCCTTGAGTTTCTGCAGCTTGGGTGCCAGCACGCGCATTTTGCCCATGGAGCGATAACTCGCTTCGGACAACGGGTAAAACAACAGCTTGATCAGCACCGTCAGCAGAATGATGGCAACGCCCCAATTGTCCACCCATTGGTGAAGCCAGGACAGCACCCAGAAAAGCGGCACGGCGATGATGGTAAGCCAGCCATAGTCAATGGTGAGATCCAGCCCGGGCGCGAGCTTGGCGAGCTTGTCCTGCTCCTGCGGCCCCGCGTAGAGCGGGACAGCAAGCTCCACGCTCTTGCCGGCGGGGATGGTTCCGGCCGGAACGATCACCCCCGCCGCATACATGCCGCCGTCGAGCAGTCGTGTATAAAACTCGCGGGGGGTGCCATTTTTCGGCAGCCAGGCGCTGAAGAAGTAATGCTGCAGCATCGCGACCCAGCCGTCATTGCTGTTTTTCGGGTACGGGATCTTGCCCTTCTCGATGTCCCCGAAAGCGACTTTCTGGAATTTTTCCTTGTCGGTATAAACCGCCGCGCCGGTGTATGTCGGCAGCATCGCCGAATCTCCATCCGGCGGTTTGCTGTCACGTAACAACTGAAAATAGGCAAACGGCTGGATTTCTGCCGCGCCCTGGTTGGCAATTTCATATGCCACGTCGATCACATAGCTGCCGCGGTAAAAGCGGTAAATTTTGGTGACTTTCACCCCCCCGCTCTCCGGTGACTCCAGCCGCACTTCCATTTTGTCGGCGCCCTCGGCCAGCCTGTAGCTGGTGGCGGACGCGGTATAGGTGCTGCGGTGGTTGGGGAGATTGGTTCCGATCAGGCCGGATTGTGCGACATACAGGTGATCGGGCTTGTTATCGAACAGAACGAAGTTTTTGTTGCGATCCAGCGTCGCGCGGTGTTTCTTGAATTCCAGGCGCCGCAGATCACCTCCGGCGGTGCTGATTTCCGCGTGCACGAAATCGGTTTCCACCCGTATCGTTTCGCCCTTCGGCGGAACGGCCACACCCTCGGGCGGCTTGACCGCCTGACTGGCAATCAGCTTGTCACTGGGAACCGGGGTCTGCGCAGGCCCCGGCGTCGGGGCCTGCGCCGGCAGCGCGCCCGCGCGTTGTTGCTGGGATACGGCGGCCGGGGGCGGTGGCAGCTGATCGCGTTGCCAGGCATCAAGCAGAAGGAACACCGAAAACGAAAACACGAAAAAAAGAATCAGTCGTTGCGAGTCCATCGATCCTGTCCGCTTAATCCTTCGTGACCACGCTTGGCGTCTGCGACGCTTTCGCCGCCAGACGCTCATCTACTCTTGCAAAAAGCCCCCGCAATTCCTGGCGCGCGAAGGTGTTGTCGCGCTTTACCAGCCCGGAACGCAGCTGAACGACGACATCAAGCGCCGCGAAATTTTGCAGCAACAGGCGAAATGTTTCGCGGGCTAGTCTTTTACCACGATTGCGGTCAACCGCACGCGGCAGGGCTTTTTTGCTGGCAATGATGCCCAGCCGCGGCGAGGCAAGGCCATTGGGCCTGATGCGCACAACAAACAAGCGACCCGAGACTGCGCAGTCGTAAGCAAAGACCGCCTCGTACTCCTGCTGTTTGCACAAACGCAGCAAGCGCGATTTTATACAGCGAGGAAACCGTATTTACGCGTTTTACGGTTACGCCGCCAGCCGTGCGCGGCCCTTCGCGCGACGTGCGCGGATGACCGCCCGGCCACCGCGGGTCTTCATGCGCACAAGAAACCCGTGAGTGCGCTTGCGGCGTGTTTTCGAGGGTTGGTAGGTCCGTTTCATGTTCGCCCGCCTTTTGCCTAGGTGAAAAACCCGCTATTACACCTTTTATCCTACCGATATGTCAATCCAGACGCGATTTCGCGGGCCATCATGATCTCTCGAGGATTGTTGTGGATAACTACCCCCGAAACGGCTAAAATCAAGGCCTGTTTTCGCTCTGTTCCGGAACCCTATAATAACCTCATGCGACGCCGTGCAAGATGAACAGTTTTTGGCGCTTTTGTCTTTCCCAGTTTGAAAAAGAGCTTCCGGCCCAGCAGTTCAGAACGTGGATAAAACCGCTCAAGTTCCAGGCTAACGGCAACACCCTGACGCTGGTTGCGCCCAACCGGTTTGTCCTGCAGTGGATTCGCGACAAATTCTTCTCGCGCATTCAAGAATTGGCTGCCTCGCGCATAGAACATCCCGTAGAAATCAAGCTGCTGCTCGCCGAAAAGGAATCCGCGGTACATACCGCACCGCCCAGTCCAGAGCCTCCCCCTGTAGCGCAATCCCGGCCCGGGACCCGCGATATTTCGCGCCTGAACCCCGCTTTTACCTTCGATACCTTCGTTACCGGCAAAGCCAACGAGCTTGCCCGCGCAGCCGCTACCCAGGTCGCGGAACGGGCCGGCACGGCATACAACCCGCTGTTTGTTTACGGCGGGGTCGGGCTTGGCAAAACGCATCTCATTCAGGCGATAGGCAACCACCTGCACGCGAGAGCACCTGAAAGCAAAATACGCTATATCCACGCCGAGCAATATGTCTCGGACGTGGTTCGCGCTTATCAGCACAAGGCCTTTGACGACTTCAAGCGTTACTACCATTCCCTGGACCTGCTGCTGATCGATGACATCCAGTTCTTCAGCGGCAAGAGCCGGACGCAGGAAGAGTTTTTCTATGCATTCAATGCCCTTATCGAATCGCATAAACAACTCGTCATCACCTGCGACACTTACCCCAAGGAAATTTCCGGCATAGAAAATCGCCTGATCTCGCGCTTTGGCTGGGGCCTGACCGTTGCCGTTGAACCGCCGGAACTCGAAATGCGCGTAGCGATCCTGCTCAAGAAAGCAGAGGCGGAAGCAGTCACGCTCGACGAGTCCGTCGCGTTCTTCCTTGCCAAGCACATTCAGTCGAACGTACGCGAACTGGAGGGCGGCCTGAAACGCGTGCTGGCGTATGCGCGGTTTTCCGGCCAAGAGCTTTCTGTAGACCTGTGCCGCGAAGCCTTGCGCGACCTGCTCGCGATCCAAAATAAGCAGATATCCATCGAGAACATCCAGAAAACCGTTGCCGATTACTACAAAATCAAGGTTTCGGAAATGTACTCCAAGAAGCGAAGCCGCAATGTTGCCCGGCCACGCCAAGTGGCCATGGCTCTGGCTAAGGAACTCACGCAACTCAGCCTGCCCGACATAGGAGAGGCTTTCGGCGGCCGCGACCACACCACCGTGTTACACGCTTGCCGCAAGATTGCCCAACTCAAAAGTGACAATAGCGATATCACCAGGGACATCAATTCTCTGCTCAAGGTGCTGCGCTGTTGATCAATCATGAATAGATTGTGTGTGCTTCCGGGCTTTCACTATTCTTCCGAATTTCCCCACAATTGATACATTTTTTTCGGCAATTCATACACATGTTTCTCCTGCCGTATCTTGCTGAAAAAAAGAACGAAAATCCGCTGTCCACAGCAAGGCGCTTTCCTTATTAGTCCTATTATTTAAAGAAATAACTAATATGAAACTAGTCCAAATCAAACGCGATGCCCTGCTCAAGCCACTGCAGGCGGTTACCGGGATCGTTGAAAAAAGGCACACCCTGCCGATTCTCTCCAACGTGCTTATCGAGAGGAAACAGGAAAAATTGATGCTGGTCGCCACGGACTTGGAAATACAGATATCGACCGGCTTTGCCATCGATGGCAAGAAAAGCGGGGAAGACACGAAATTGACGGTATCCGCGCGCAAGCTGCAGGACATACTGCGCGCGCTCCCGGAAGACGCGGAAGCCGTGCTAGAAGCACAGAACAACCGCCTGCAAGTGCGGGCAGGAAAAAGCCGATTCAATTTGCAAACGCTGCCAGCCAACGATTTTCCTGTTCTTGCCGACCCCGGCAATCAGCAGGCCAAGATCAGCATGTCGCAGAAGCAACTGCGCGATCTGTTGCTGCTGGTCCAATATGCGATGGCCCAGCAGGATATACGCTATTACCTCAACGGCCTGTTGCTCGTGCTCGAAGGAAAACACGTGCGGGTGGTCGCGACGGACGGGCACCGCCTCAGCTATGCGTCCGGACAGCAACTGCAGGATCAGGAGAAGCGCGAGGTAATCTTGCCGCGCAAGGCCGTGCAGGAACTGGCAAAACTCCTCGCGGACAGCGAAGACCCGGTCGAGGTAGAGCTGTATGCAAGCCAGGTCGTCTTTCGCTTCGCAAACGTGGAACTGGTAACCAAGGTAATCGATGGAAAATTTCCCGATTACTCGAGAGTCATCCCGACAAATTATCAGAAGCACATTTCCCTAGAGCGCGCGCAACTGCTGCAATCCCTGCAAAGGGCGGCAATCCTCTCGAACGAAAAGTTTCGTGGTGTTCGCTGGGTATTGACCGCAGGCAGCCTGCGTATTTCCTGTACCAACAATGAGCAGGAGGAAGCGCAGGAAGAACTGGAAATCGCCTATTCCGGAGAGCCGCTCGATGTTGGCTTCAACATCACGTATCTTCTGGACGTGCTGAATAACGTTCAGGACGAAAAGGTGGAATGCGCATTTGGAGACGCCAACAGCAGCATGCTGATCACTTTGCCCAAAAACAGCGAGTTTCGGTATGTGGTCATGCCGATGCGCATCTGAGCATCAAACAGCAGAAAAAATACAGGAAGATAACGGTATCAAATGACAGACAAAGATAAAGAGCAGAAAAGCGCAGACGATTACGATGCCAGCAGCATCAAGGTTCTTAAGGGACTGGATGCCGTTCGCAAAAGACCGGGCATGTATATCGGAGACACCAGTGACGGCACGGGCCTGCATCACATGGTGTTCGAGGTTGTGGATAACGCAATAGACGAAGCGCTTGCCGGGTACTGCAATGAGATCACCATAACCATACACACGGACAACTCGATAAGCGTCACGGATAACGGGCGCGGCATCCCGACGGAGATCCACCCGGAAGACGAGCAGAAGAGGTCCACTGCGGAAGTGGTGATGACTGAACTGCACGCAGGCGGAAAATTCGACAACAACTCCTACAAGGTTTCGGGCGGGCTGCACGGGGTTGGCGTGTCTGTGGTGAACGCGCTGTCCGAGTGGCTGCGGCTGACAATCCGGCGCGACGGCAAACTGCATCAGATGGAGTTCCGCCTCGGCGAGGCAGTGGCCCCGCTGAAGGCCACGGGCAAGACCGAGCGTCGCGGAACGGAAGTGCACTTTCTCGCCAGCAAGGAAATTTTCGGTGATATCGAGTATCACCACGACATCCTTGCCAAGAGGTTGCGTGAGCTGTCATTCCTCAATCACGGCCTCAAGATCACGCTGGTCGACCAGCGTAACGGGAAAGAAGAAAAATTTGCGTTCAGCGGCGGAGTCAGGGGTTTCGTCGAGTACATGAACCGCAGCAAAAATGTGCTGCACCCGAATATTTTCTATGCCATCGGTGAAAAAGACGGCATCTCGGTAGAGGTGTCCATGCAGTGGAACGACTCCTATCAGGAGTCCATGCAGTGTTTTACCAACAACATCCCGCAGCGCGATGGCGGCACGCACCTGACCGGCCTGCGCGCGGCGATGACCCGCACACTCAACCAATATATTGAAAACAACGAGCTGGCAAAGAAGGCCAAGGTCGAAACCACCGGCGATGACATGAAAGAGGGACTCACCGCGGTATTGTCGGTTAAGGTTCCCGAGCCGAAGTTCTCCTCTCAGACGAAGGAGAAGCTGGTTTCATCGGAAGTCAGGCCGGTTGTTGAAGAGGTGGTGGCGCAGAAGCTGATGGAGTTTCTGCTTGAAAAGCCGACGGACTCGAAGATCATCTGCAGCAAAATCGTGGATGCGGCGCGAGCGCGCGAAGCCGCGCGAAAGGCTCGCGAACTGACGCGGCGCAAAGGCGTGCTCGACTCGTTCGGACTGTCGGGCAAACTGGCGGATTGCCAGGAGCGCGATCCGGCGCAATGTGAACTGTATATCGTCGAGGGAGATTCCGCGGGCGGGTCAGCCAAGCAGGGGCGTGATCGGAAATTCCAGGCGATACTGCCGCTGCGCGGAAAAATCCTCAACGTAGAGAAGGCGCGGTTCGACAAACTGCTGTCCTCGCAGGAGATAACGACGCTGATAAGTGTTCTCGGCACCGGCATTGGCAAGGACGAATACGCGCCGGAGAAGCTTCGCTACCACCGCATTATCATCATGACCGACGCAGACGTCGACGGCTCTCATATCCGCACCCTGCTCCTGACGTTTTTTTATCGTCAGATGCCAGAACTGATAGAACGAGGGCATATCTATATTGCGCAGCCGCCGCTCTACAAGATCAAGCACGGCAAGCAGGAGCGCTATCTCAAGGACGAGCACGAACTCAAGCAGTTTCTTCTCAAGCAGGCGCTTTCCGAGGCGGAGTTGTATGCATCAGCCAGCGCGCAGCCGCTTACCAAGGACGCGCTTGAACAGGTGGCCAAGGAATACCTCCTTGCCGAGGCGGTAATAGAGCGCGTAAGCAGGCTTGTCGATCAGGAGGTGCTGCACGCACTGCTCAAGCAACCCACGGACCTGGATCTGTCCGACGAGAAAGCCGCACAGAAAAGCGCCAAAGCGCTCACCGCGCTGCTGGGCGGCCAGAGCATCCGCGTGGAAGCGCAGATCGACGAAAAAAGCGAACGCCACGTCCTGATGCTCAACAGGACGCAGCACGGCATTATTCATCACACGGCGATAGATGCAGACTTTGCGCAGAGCGGGGACTACGCGCAAATCAGGCGTACAGCCCAGGTTCTTCATGGCCTGCTTGGCGAAGGCGCTTACGTCAAGCGCGGGGAGCAGCGACACCCTGTGCGGGAAATGCGCGAGGTAATTGAATGGCTGCTCAATGAGGTTCAGCGGGGCGTCAGCGTGCAACGCTACAAGGGTCTGGGAGAGATGAACCCGGAGCAGCTTTGGGAAACCACCATGGATCCCAAGATACGGCGGCTTCTGCGCACACAAATCGAAGACGCGATCAGTGCGGATGAAATCTTTACCACGCTGATGGGCGATGCCGTTGAGCCGCGCCGCAATTTCATAGAGAGCAACGCTCTGGGCGTGCGCAACCTCGACGTTTAACAAATCGGTGGTCGTGGCGTTCCGGGGCGCTGCGTGCGCGATTCCGTTCCTCCGGCGTGCCCTCAGGAGGCCGCTGACTTACGCGATTTGGCGGCTGGTTTTGCAACAGCCTTGGACTTGGCCACCTTGGCTGCGGCTTTGGGAGCGCGCGGCGCAAACTCGAAACCGATTTTGCCGTCGGGTTGCTTGGCCAAAAAGGCTTTGAACTTGCGGCCATTGCGATTGGACACAAAGCCATCGAGCAGGTCGGTTTTGCCCTCGGCAAGCAGCTTCTGCACCTGCTCGCGGGAGATCTCCTGGCGCAGTATCACCTTTCCAGAGCGGAAATCGCATTTTTTGAGAGGGGTGTTCTCACACAGGTAATTCATTCCCTGCTCGTAAACTGCGCCGCCGCACTTCGGACACGATCCCAGGGAGACCTGTCCGGAAAAATCAACCTCCGTGGGTTCATCGCCGTTCTGGTTCTGTCCGAAGTCGAATTCGAGCTTGAAATTCTTGTTTTCCTCGTCGCGAACAATCCGCAGGATCGCAGCGAACGGCCTGCCCATCTTGGAGCGAAACCCTTGGAGTGGGCCCAGCGTGCGATCCCTGAGCAGGGCCTCCACTTCTTCGATTTCGAACTGTCGTCCGCCCGGGGTTTTGCTGATTGAAAACTCGCATTGCTCACAAGCAAACCGCTTGTAGTTTTCTTTCACAACGCTGCCGCAGTTCGGGCAGGGCGTTTTGAGCGTGGCATAGTCTCCGGGAATGGTGTCGCTGTCGTATTCTTTGACCAAGGCAACAATGCGGTTTGTCATCTTGGCAATTTCACGCATGAACACTTCGCGCTTCAGCTTGCCACGCTCCATCAGTGCCAGCTTGTGCTCCCATTCACCCGTAAGCTCGGGCTGCGTAAGTTCGTTTACACCCAGGCCATCCAGCAAGGTCATCAGCTGGAAGGCCTTTGCTGTCGGGATCAGCTCTCGGCCCTCGCGGTTGAGGTATTTCTCGGAAAGCAGTCCTTCGATAATTGCGGCCCGGGTAGCGGGGGTACCCAGGCCCTTTTGTGCCATGGCCTCCCGTAGCTCGTCGTCCTCGATCAGCTTGCCCGCGCCTTCCATTGCCGTGAGCAGGGTTGCCTCGGTGTAGCGTGCCGGGGGTTTGGTGGCAAGGCCGACCGCCTCCACCGATTCCGCCAGCGGACGTTCGTCCTTGCGGATTGGCACCAGGGTGGCATCGCTTTCTTGGATTTCCTTGCCATAGATCGCAAGCCAACCCGGGTTGACCAGCACCTTCCCCTCGGTTTTGAAGCGGTGTTTTCCCACTTCCGTAAAACGGGTGGTGACCTGGTATTCGGCGGCAGGGAAAAATACGGCGAGGAACCGCTTGGTGACAAGATCGTAGATTTTCTGCTGCACTTCGTTCAATTGCTTGGGCGGCTGCGGCGTCGGAATGATGGCAAAGTGGTCGGATATTTTAGAGTTGTCGAAAATGCGCTTGTTTGGCCGCAACCAGCCGCCCTTGATGATCTGCTTCGTGAACACGGCATAGGAACGGTCTTCTGCTACCGCTTCGAGCGTCGACTTGACGGTGCTTAAATAATCCTCGGGTAAATGGCGCGAGTCGGTACGCGGGTAGGTAAGCGCCTTGTGCTTCTCGTAAAGCTCCTGTGCGATAGAGAGGGTGGTCTTGGCGGAAAACCCAAAACGGCCGTTGGCTTCGCGTTGCAACGAGGTCAGGTCGAAGAGCAGCGGGGAAAGCTGCGAGGTGGGTTTGGATTCTTCCGTAACCACGCCCTCTTTGCCCCGACACGCCGCGGCGATCGTTTCCGCGGCGGCCTTGTCCCAAAGGCGGCTGTCCTTGCGTTCCGGATCATTGTCATCACGCTTGAATTTGGGATCAAACCAGCGGGCCTCATAGAGTCCCGCGGCGGCGTGAAACTCTGCACGGACTTCCCAATAATCACGGGGGATGAAGCGCCGGATTTTCTTTTCGCGATCGACCACGACGGCAAGAGTCGGGGTCTGCACGCGGCCCACCGTTGTAAGAAAGAACCCGCCGTCCTTGCTGTTGAAGGCGGTCATTGCGCGGGTGCCGTTGATGCCAACGATCCAGTCGGCCTCGCTGCGACTGCGCGCCGCATCTGCCAGTGGTTGCATCTCTGCATCTGAGCGCAGTTTTTCGAATCCCTCGCGGATGGATGCGGGAGTCATCGACTGCAGCCACAGGCGTCGCACCGGTAATCTGGTTTTGGTGGCTTGCGCGATATAGCGGAAAATCAGCTCGCCTTCGCGACCGGCGTCACAGGCGTTGATCAGGCCTGAAATGTCCTTGCGCTTGATCAGCTTTGCAAGTGTCTTGAGACGGGATTCGCTTTTCGTGATCGGCTGCAGATCGAAGTGCGGGGGAATCACCGGCAGGTTGGCAAGGTTCCACTTGCCCCTTTTCACCTCGTATTCTTCCGGCGCTGCGATCTGCAGCAAATGGCCAACAGCGGAAGACACCACGTAATCGGCACTTTCGTAATAGTCTTCGTGCCGCGTGAAGCCGCCAAGCACGCGCGCGATATCGCCGGCGACGGAAGGTTTCTCGGCGATGATCAGTTGTTTTCCCATGGAGCGCGTTGAATCGAATGATGAAAATTGCAAGGCTAGCGCAAAGCAGGCGCAAGGCGATCAAAAGAGCGCCAGATGATAAGAACAAAAGATAGCGAAAGCAAGCGCACTGCCTGAAAAGTGATAAAAATCACATTACATCAGGCGGTTCCACGGCTTCAGTGGACAAAATGCTATCGCAACTGCTGGTATCGCCCACCCGACAGCGCCGCTACGCGACCGTCCATCTCAAGCTGCAGCAATTGCGCCAAAACCACTTCGCTGCTCAGGCCGCTGCGTGCGCACAGGCTGTCTATGTCGCAGGGGTCAAACCCAATGTGGGCGAGCAAGGGGTGATCGGGTTGAGTGGTTTCTGATTTCGATGAAATGGCAGGCATCGTTCGCACTTTCAATTCTTCCAAGATGTCCTGGGCGCTTTCGACCAGTTTCGCGCCCTGCCTGATCAGCTGGTGACAACCTTTTGAAAGCGGTGAGTGTATGGAACCCGGTATGGCGAAGACTTCCCTGCCCAAGTCGTTGGCAATCCGGGCCGTGATCAGGGAGCCGCTTTGCTGTGCCGCCTCGACCACCAGGCAACCATGTGCAAGTCCGCTGATGATGCGATTGCGGCGCGGGAAGTTGGCGGCATGTGCGGGTGTGCCAAGGGGAAATTCGGAAACAATGACGCCGTCCGCGGCGATCTGGTGCGCAAGCTCGTGATGGCGCGCCGGATAGACGATATCAAGACCGGTTCCGACAACGGCGATGCTGCTGGACGTGCCCGCCAGGCCGCCGCGGTGTGCTGCGGCATCAATGCCGACGGCAAGCCCGCTGACGATGGTCAGGCCGGCGTCGCTCAGCGCTTTGGCGAATGCCTCGGCATTCGCGCAACCCTGCGGAGTAGCGCTGCGACTGCCCACAATGGCGAGCGCGTTGTGGTTCAGCAGCGCATGACAGCCTTTGACGTAGAGCAGCGAAGGTGGGTCCGGGGTTTGCAGCAGCGCCTGGGGATATGCTGCGTCGGCGAGCGTGATGATGTGATTGTTGCTGTCTTCCAGCCAGGCGGCTACCGGAGCCAGAGCCTGGTCGCTGGCGCCGCCGGTATGTATGGCGCTGGCGATGTCTTGAGGAACCACTCCACAAAGCGCGGAAAGACCTGCGGCAAATACCTGTTGGGGAGGACCGAAGGCCGAGAGTAGTTTTCGGACGGTCGCATCACCTACGCGCGGGATGAGGCGCAGGCGCAACCAGGACTCAAGGTCTTTTTCAAGCGCCATGGTCACGCGATCCCACGGCGCGCGGCACTACAGACAGGGTATTAGGGGTTGGCGACGATGTCGTGTACGGCAACGGGGCGCGAGGCTTGCATGACCAGACCATATGCGGCCCGGTCGAAGGTGCGAAACACCATGATCAATCCGTAACGCTCGTCGGGAAGCTTTGCAAGATCGCTCTCGCTGATCGGAGTCCCCCTGGCGTACAGGGGGGCATCACGCGGGGTGGTTTGCTCGCCATAATAAGTGCGCGATTCGTCGTTTCCAGTGATGCCGCTGCGTCCGTAAAGCGGCGCGGTGCGCTGCGTGTAGCGACTGGAAGCCTGGCTGCGATAGATGGCCAGCACGTGGCCTACTTCCAGGCCGTCCTTGCTGCCCCTGGATAGGGCGACGATGGAATTTGGACCGGTTTCCTGCAGGTTTCCATAAGCAGAAATGATGCGGCCCTTGACGCTTTTCTGGGGCGCATGTGGGACATAGGCAAAGGTCGGGAGCTCTCGTGCCGGCAGCAGGCGGTCGTTCTGGTAAATTTCCTGTGCCGATTTGGTAATTTCGATGGTGGTGACATCACCATCGTGTTTGCGCGTCCGGGCCTCACCCAGGTAAATCGCTTCATAACCCAGAGTTTCCTTGGTTTCCGGGTCCACAAGGGCATCTCCGCGCCGGAAAATCTGCCAGATCTCGTTTTTGTTCTTGGCCATGCCCTCAGCGTAGGCAACATCGCCGACGCTGACCGCAACCCGGTTTTCCTGGGTGGCGATAATCCGCGCTGCCGAATCGAGTTCGCCCTGGCTTACGACCAGCGGCTTGGAAAGAAAGGGGCCGATCACGGCGGGAGAAATGCTGGAAACTGCTTTGGGTGCCAGCGGTTCTGCCCGTATTCTGGGGGCCAGCTTCTCGCCGGGTACATTGGCCATGCGCAACCGCGCCTCATGCCCGGAACGATCCAGTACCAGCACGTCGCCCGGGTAAATGCGGTGGGGATTCCGGATTTGCTCCTGGTTCATTTTCCACAGCTCGGGCCAGCGCCAGGGCTCTTTCAGGTAACGACCCGAGATGCCCCACAAGGTATCTCCCTCCACCACGGTATAGCGATCCGGGGCGGTATCTTTGAGGTCGCTGCTGCTAGCAGCTAACGCCGGGGCGAGCGGAGCCAACAGCAGAATCAGCGCTATAATTGATTTATTCATGGAGCACCCCATATACAAGGTCTCGGCCTACAACGTTAATTTATTGGTTTAAATTCTGCATCTAGTCGATTAAATTGGCAAGCTTTTTATGGCGCTGCTCACCATTCTGCGATACCCCGATCCCCGTCTTCATAAAGTGGCCGCAAAAGTCACCCAAGTAGATGATAATATTCGCAAATTAATCAAAGACATGGCTGAAACCATGTATGCTGCACCAGGCATCGGCCTGGCGGCAACACAAGTCGATGTTCACAAACGGCTTATTGTTATTGATATATCGGAAACGCGCGACCAACTCAAGGTATTAATTAACCCGCAGATCCTCGCCGCCAGCGGTGAAGCGGATTGCGAGGAAGGCTGTCTGTCGGTACCGGGCGTTTATGAAAAAGTAAGGCGCGCCGAGCGTGTCAAGGTCAGCGCACTGGACCGGACCGGGCAGCCCTTCACGCTTGACGCAGAGGGATTGCTGGCGGTGTGCATACAGCACGAAATGGATCATCTCGAGGGTCGGGTTTTCGTCGAGCATTTGTCGCGCCTCAAACAGCAACGCATCATGACCAGGCTGAGGAAGCAAGAACGCGCGGCAGGATGAGCCCGCATAATCCCGGGCGGGATTGGCAGATAACCGGGGAATACATGTTGCCGGGCATGGTTCCATCAGAACGTCCCCGCCCGCTTCTCCAGCAAACAAAATATCCGGCAACCAATGAACATCATTTTCGCGGGCACTCCTGAGTTCGCCGCAATTGCGCTTGATGCATTGTGGCGCGCCGGGCACACCATCGGGCTGGTGCTGACCCAGCCGGACCGGCCGGCTGGCCGGGGACTCAGGCCGCATGTTTCGCCGGTCAAGCGCTTGGCGCAACAGCGCGGTTTTGCCATCCGGCAGCCAGCGACGTTGAAAGACGCGGGTCTCGTTGACGCCATCTCGGCATTGCGGCCCGATGTGCTGGTGGTTGCGGCCTACGGACTGATGGTACCGCAGCCATTGCTCGAAATCCCGCGCCTGGGAGCCGTCAACATTCATGCCTCACTGCTGCCACGCTGGCGCGGTGCCGCGCCGATCCAGCGCGCGATACTCGCGGGAGACACAGAAACCGGAATAACCATCATGCAGATGGACGCCGGCCTGGACACCGGCCCGATGCTGTTGCAGGAGGTGGTTGCCATAAACGCCGACGACACGGCGCAATCCTTGCACGACAAGCTTGCTGCGCTGGGTGGCCGGCTGATTGTAGACACGCTTTCTCGGCAATCCGCCCCGCGTCCGCAGGATGCGGCATGCGCCACCTATGCCCGCAAGATCGACAAACGCGAGGCGCGCATCGACTGGACGGAGAATGCCGCCGGAATCGAACGCAAAGTGCGTGCATTCAACCCCATTCCGGGCGCGGCATCCACGTTCGGAGGCGTAGATGTGAAAATCTGGCGTGCGAGAGTTGAGCCGGGCGTCGTTGCCGAACCCGGTGCCGTGTGCGCCGTCGATGCCTCAGGCGTAGTTGTAGCCTGTGGTCGCGACGGGCTGTGTCTTCTCGAATTGCAACGCGCCGGCGGCAAGCGTCTGCCGGTGTCGGCATTCATTGGCGGATTCCAAGTAATGTGCGGCGCACATTTTGGCGATTGAGCGCGATGCTTGATGTCCAGCGCCAGGCCAGCGTGGTCATCGGCAGGGTGCTTTCCGGCCGCAACCTCGATTCCGAGCTCACCCTGCTTTGGCGCCGGCATCCCGCACTTACCATGCAGCAGCGCGCGGCCATTCAGGACGTCTGTTTTGGCACCCTGAGGTTCCTCGGATACCTTGATGCCCTGCTGCAGGCATTGCTCGACAAGCCGCTGCAGGATGAAAGACTGCGCTGCCTGCTGCGCGCGGCGCTCTACCAGCTCGAGTACACCAGGGCAGCTGCTTACGCGGTTGTCGACCACGCGGTACAGGTCTGCGAACAAATGCGCCTGCCGGCGGCAAAAGGACTGGTCAATGCCGTGCTGCGCAATTTCCTGCGTCGCCGCCCGCAGCTCGCTGCGTCTGCCCGACGCAAGGATACCGGACGGTTTTCCTATCCGCAGTGGTGGATTGACAAACTGCGCTGGCAGTATCCGGCAGATCACGTGGCCATATTGGAAGCTGGCAATTTGCGTCCTCCGCTGACCCTGCGGGTGAACTGCCGGCGTATTTCGGTGGAAGCATATCTTGCGCAACTTGCGAGGGAGTCAATCCCAGCGCAAAGAATCGACGGCAGCGCGGTGCTTCTGGAACAACCGCGGCCGGTTGATCGCATTCCCGGATTCGCCGAGGGCTTGGTTTCGGTCCAGGATGCAGCGGCGCAGCGTGCGGCACTGCTGCTGCAGGCCGCGGGGGGCATGCGCGTGCTGGATGCCTGCGCTGCCCCGGGAGGCAAAACCGCACATATTCTGGAGCTCGCCGACGTCGATTTGACGGCTGTTGACAGCAGCGCGCCCCGGCTGGAGCGCGTGCATGCAAATCTTGCCCGGCTCGGGCTGCATGCGCACGTGCTGCGCGGCGACGCGGAAAATCCGGATGGTTGGTGGGACGGGGTGCCATTCGACCGGATTCTTGCCGATGTGCCGTGCTCGGCTTCGGGCGTGGTGCGGCGTCATCCTGACATCAAGTGGCTGCGCCGCGAAAGCGACATAAGACAGTTTGCACAACAACAGCAGCGCATCCTGGACAAGCTGTGGCGGTTGCTCGCCAGTGATGGTAAATTGCTGTACGCAACGTGCTCGGTGTTCCATGAGGAAAATCAGCTTCAGATTGTGCAATTCCTGGAGCATCACCGCGATGCGCAAAGCTTGACTCTTCCCGGGGCCGACACCCACAACCAACAGGCCGCGGGTCAACTGCTTCCGGATGAACGGCATGACGGCTTTTTCTACGCGCTGCTCGCGAAAGTTTAGCCTGTTCGCCGCGCTTGCCGCGCTATGGTTGATATTAGTCGCGCCGGGCGTTTCACATGCTGACGGCATAGAAGTCAAAAATGCTGCCGTTACGCTGGCCGAAGACGGCCTTGTGCTGCAAGCCGAGTTCGGTACCACACTGACCCCCACACTGGAGGACGCCCTAAACAAAGGCGTATCGCTTTACTTCCTGCTCGAATTCGAACTGATCCGTCCGCGCTGGTACTGGGTTAACGAAAAAATCATCAGCACCCAACAGCAGTATCGCCTGTCGTACAACGCACTTACCAGGCAATACCGCATAGGGGTTGGCAACCTGTATCAGAACTTCAGCACGCTGGCGGAAGCGCTGGAGGTCATGAGCCGCTTGCGCCGGCGCGAGGAGATCGAGCCGGGCGCAATAAGAAAGGACACCACCTATACCGCCGGCCTGCGCCTGCGCCTGGATGTTTCGCGCCTGCCCAAGCCATTTCAGATCAGCGCACTTGGTTCGCGCGAATGGAACATCGGTACGGATTGGCACCGCTGGACGGTAACCCCATGACGCAGACCCTGCCTTTCAAGCCTGCGCTTGCCAGGAGTGCGATGCGTTACCTGCTGGTGCTGTGTGTCGGCTTGAGCGTGGTCACATTGTTCCTGCTGGCGACCGCAAGCGCCAACACGGCATTGTTTGCCGAGCACTACCAGCTGCTGCTCGCGCTAAACGGCGGGATTGCCGTCGTGCTGGTGGGGATCGTCTTGTATCAGCTGCTGACGTTGCGCCGCAAACTCAAGGCCGGGGTGTTCGGCGCCAAGCTCACCTTGCGGCTGGTGCTGCTATTCGCGCTGATGGCAATTATGCCGGGGGCGCTGATTTATGGAGTGTCGGTGCAGTTTCTCGCAAAAAGCATAGAGTCTTGGTTTGAGGTGCGCATCGACCGTGCGCTTGAAGGCGGGCTCAATATCAGCCGCAATGCGCTTGACAACATGCTTAAGGATCTTGCGGCGAAAGCAGACGCAATGGCGCTGCAGCTTTCAACACGTCCGCCGGCCGAACACCTGTCTGCGCTGAACGCAGCGCGTGAGCAGGCCGGCGCCCAGGAAGCCACGTTGTTTACCCAGCGCGGCAAAGTCATCGCTTATTCAGGTAATGAGCGGGTCGGACTCATGCCGGAGCCGCCCGGCCCGGCGGCACTGCGCCAGATCCGTTTGCAGCAGACCTACAGCGCGGTCGAGGCAGTTCCGGAACGCGGGTTTGTGCTGCGTGTGCTGGTGCCTGTCAATGTGCTGTCCTTGTCGGAAGAAACCAGAGTGCTGCAGTTGCTGCAGTCTGTGCCCAAGCAACTCGCCCAGGATGCCGAGGTCGTGCAGGCGGGGTATCGCGAATATCAGGAGCTCACTCTTTCGCGACGCGGCCTGAAGCGGCTTTACGGAATTACCCTTACCCTCACCCTGTTGCTTGCCCTGCTGTCGGCGGTGGCACTTGCATTTCTGCTGTCCGATCGCCTGTCCGCACCGCTCGGAGTGCTGGTCGAGGGCACGCGTGCCGTGGCGCAGGGTGATTTCAGCCAGCGTGCCGCGGTGCCCAGCCACGACGAACTCGGCATGCTGACGCAGTCGTTCAATAGCATGACGCTGCAATTGGCCGAAGCGCGCTCCCTGGCGGAGCGCAATCAGGAACAGCTGGCTCACGCCAAGGCCTACCTGGAAAGCATACTTGCCAACCTATCGGCCGGCGTGCTCGCGTTCGACAATGAACTTCGCCTGCGCTCTGCCAATCCCAGCGCGGGCCATATTTTAGGGGTGGATTTTACCGCGCTGCTCGGCAGCTCCATGGGCCAATGGAATGCGCGGGATCCGGCGCTCGACGGGCTGGCCCGCGCAATTGATGCCGAGTTCGGGCGTGCCGATACGGCAGAATGGGAACGGCAGGTCGAGCGCGGGATCAAAAGCGGCGTCCAGGTGCTGCTGGTGCGCGGCTCGCGATTGCCGCAGAGCGCAGAAGCCGGGTGCGTGGTAGTGTTCGACGACATCACGCATTTGCTGCAGGCGCAGCGCGATGCCGCATGGGCGGAAGTCGCGCGCCGGCTCGCACATGAAATTAAAAATCCGCTGACACCCATCCAGCTTTCTGCCGAGCGGCTGCAGCTGAAGCTGGCCTCGAAGCTGGCGGCCATCGATGCCGAGATGCTTACCCGGTCGACACAGACCATCGTCAACCAAGTGACGGCACTCAAGCAGATGGTAGATGCATTCAGCCAGTATGCCCGCACGCCCGAGCCATCGATGAAGGAACTCGATCTTCATCAGCTGGTGCGGGAAGTGCTGACCCTTTATGAATCGCTGGGTTCGAGTATCAGGCTTGATCTCGCGTCGCAATTGCCACGGGTCATTGGCGATGCGGGCCAGCTGCGCCAAGTCATCCACAATTTGCTGCAAAATGCACAAGATGCAATGATTGGTGCGGACAAGCCCCACATCGTCATTGCCAGCGAAGCCGCCGCCGGAACGGTGCGGCTTTCAGTGACCGACAACGGCAGCGGATTCCCCGAGCATCTCATGAAGCGTGCATTCGAGCCTTATGTCACCACCAAGCCCAAAGGCACCGGTCTGGGACTGGTGATCGTCAAGAAAATCATAGAGGAGCATGGCGGCGAGGTTATTATTTCAAACGTCCTGCCGCATGGTGCGCGCGTTACGCTGGCGCTGCCCGCGGCGGATACGGCGCGTGGCGGGCATAAATCCGCCGCCCAGGCGAACGTGTAAACTGTACGGAGCTTATGCAACAAATTCTAGTAGTTGACGACGAAATCGGCATCCGGGAGCTGTTGTCGGAAATTCTTTCCGATGAGGGTTATCAGGTGAGGCTGGCCGAAAACGCGAGCGAGGCGCGCGCCTGCCGCAGCCGGGCACGACCCGATTTGGTGCTGCTGGACATCTGGATGCCGGATACCGACGGCATCACGCTGCTCAAGGAATGGGCCAGTTCCGGTCTGCTGACGATGCCCGTGGTGATGATGTCCGGTCATGGCACCATTGACACCGCGGTAGAGGCCACCCGCATCGGCGCGTATGACTTCCTAGAGAAGCCCATCGCGCTGCAGAAGCTGCTAGCCACCGTCGGTCGCGCCTTGCAACACGGCGAACAACAACCGCAGGCGGCACTATCGCTGGCAAATCTCGGCCGTGCGCCTCTCATCATCGATTTGAAGCAGAGATTGGAGCGCGTTGCCAACCTGAAAACGCCCCTGCTGCTTACCGCAGAGCCCGGGAGCGGCATCGAACTGTGCGCGCGTTTTCTCCATGTGCGCAACACGCCCTGGATTGTTCCCGAATCCACGTCCGTGCTGGCCGACGCCCCGATTGACCTGCTTGGCCAGGCGCGCGAAGGCACGCTTTTTCTGCACGACGTGACGGATCTCGGCAAGGTAGAGCAAAAGGGGCTGCTGCTGCTGCTGGCGAAGCTCGATCGCTACAACACGCGCGTCGTTTGCGGCGCTTCGCGCGACCTTGCAGAACTGGTTGCACAGGGCGCATTTGACGCCCGCCTCTACAGCGCACTTTCCGCCACCACGATCCGGGTGCCCAGTCTGCGCGAACATCGTGAAGACGTGCCGGACCTTGCCAATTTGATGCTGTCGAGCATGGTCGAGTCGAAGGAGGTGCCGCCACGCCAATTCTCGACGGCAGCCCTCAACGCTCTGCGCAATCACGACTGGCCGGGCAACATTGCCCAGCTGCAAAGCGTGGTTAACACCCTGGCGCTCACCACGCTTGCCGAGCAAATTACCCAGGAAGATGTCGACCGGATATTGCCCGCGCCAGCGGTTGCGCCGCAGACCGCGACCCAGGATCTGCCCTATGATTTGCCCTTGCGCGACGCCCGGGACGCCTTCGAACGGGTCTACTTCGAGCATCACATTTCAAAAGAGGGCGGCAATATCAGCCGCGTAGCCGAAAGCGTGGGCCTGGAACGCACCCACCTGTATCGCAAGCTGAAGCAGCTGGGCATCAAGCTCGCGCGCAAACCCGAAGACTGAGGCTCCCGGGCCACCAGGCAGCAGGCGCATCCCGCGAGCAGGCATCAATCCCAGCTCCGCATATTGCCGCGCTATAATCACGCTTTTTTCGCGTGGCAATATTCCAAGGATGCCCGATGAGTTCTCGTATCGAGTTGGCTAACGCAATCCGCGCGTTGGCGATGGACGCAGTGCAGAAAGCGAATTCCGGGCATCCGGGCATGCCCATGGGCATGGCTGAAATTGCCGAGTCGCTGTGGAATCGCTGCCTGCGCCACAACCCGGCCAATCCGCTGTGGCCGGACCGCGATCGTTTCGTATTGTCGAATGGCCATGGCTCGATGCTGCTCTATGCATTGCTGCATCTGACCGGCTATGAGCTTTCCATGGAGGAAATCCGGCGCTTCCGCCAGCTGCATTCGAAAACACCGGGACACCCCGAGCACGGCATGGCGCCGGGGGTGGAAACAACTACCGGACCGCTGGGCCAGGGACTGGCCAATGCGGTGGGCATGGCGCTTGCCGAGCGGGTGCTGGGCGCCGAATTCAATCGCGACGGTTTCAATATCGTTGACCATCGTACCTATGTGTTTCTTGGAGACGGCTGCCTGATGGAGGGCGTCTCCCACGAAGCCTGTTCGCTTGCCGGCACGCTGGGGCTGTCCAAACTGATTGCTTTTTACGACGACAACGGCATCTCGATCGACTCTGAAAAAGCGTCCATGCAGCAATGGTTCACGGACGACACGCCCGCGCGCTTCGAGGCCTACGGCTGGAGCGTGATTCGCGAAGTGGACGGCCATGATTTTGCCGCGATCGATGCGGCGCTGGAAAAAGCGCAAGCGGAAACGGAACGGCCGACATTGATCTGCTGCAAAACCGTCATTGCCAAAGGCGCTCCGAAAAAGGCCAATACCGGTAGCGCGCACGGCTCGCCGCTGGGGGCGGACGAGATCGCGGCGACGCGCGCCAACATCGGGTGGGAACATCCGCCGTTCGAGATTCCGCAATCGGTATACGATGGCTGGAACGCGCGCGCGCGCGGCGAGCAACTTGAGGCGCAGTGGAACGGCAAATTCGCCGAGTATGCCAAAACGCACCCGCAGCTTGCGGCAGAGTTCGGTCGCCGCATGGCAGGCGAGCTGCCCGCGGGCTGGGGCAAGCACAGCAGCGCGTTCCTAGCCCAGGTTGTTGCGAAGGGCGAGACCATCGCCACGCGCAAAGCATCGCAGAATGCCATCGAAGGCCTTGCCCAGGCGCTGCCCGAGCTGATCGGCGGCTCGGCCGATCTCGCCGGGTCCAATCTCACGATGTGGTCCGGTTCCCGGCCGCTTGCCAGGACGGGCGGCGGCAACTATGTCTATTTCGGCGTGCGAGAGTTTGCGATGTCGGCGATTGCCAACGGTCTCGCTTTGCACGGCGGGCTGATTCCTTACTGTGCGACATTCCTCACGTTTTCGGACTATGCGCGCAATGCGCTGCGCATGGCGGCACTGATGAAACAGCGCGTGATTTTTGTCTACACCCACGATTCCATCGGGCTGGGTGAGGACGGGCCTACGCACCAGTCGGTCGAGCATGCCGCCAGCCTGCGGCTGATGCCCAATATGGATGTATGGCGGCCATGCGATACCACCGAATCGGCGGTCGCCTGGATCTGCGCCATCGAGCGCCGTGACGGGCCGTCGAGCCTGCTTTTCACGCGCCAGAACGTGCCTTTCCAGAAACGTGATGCCGCACAGATTGCAGCCGTCGCGCACGGGGGCTACGTGCTCTCGGAGGCGCAGGATGGCGCGCCCGCTTGCGTCATCATCGCCACCGGCTCGGAAGTACAGCTCGCCCTGGACGCGCAGAAAACACTGGCGGCCGAGGGAGTCGCTACGCGCGTGGTGTCGATGCCCTCGACCAGCGTTTTTGATCGGCAGGACCGGGCTTATCGCGACAGCGTGCTGCCGCGTGGTGTTCCGCGCGTCGCGGTGGAGGCCGGGGTTACCGACTACTGGCGAAAGTATGTCGGCGCAATGGATTCGAAGCAGGGCGCGGTGATCGGCATCGACCGATACGGAGAATCCGCGCCAGCCGGTGAGCTGTACAAGTTCTTTGGCATCACCGCCGAGAATGTTGTGGCGGCGGTACGTAGCGTGTTGTAAGTGAATTTTTCAACGAATTATTTGGGGGCGTCATGGCAATCAAGGTAGGCATCAACGGGTTTGGCCGAATCGGAAGAATGGTGTTTCGCGCGGCGGTGCAGGACTTTCCCGATATCGAAATCGTCGGCATTAATGATTTGCTCGAGCCGGATTATCTGGCCTATATGCTGCGCCATGATTCCGTTCACGGCCGCTTCAAAGGCGAAATCTCGGTGTCGGGCAGCACGCTTATCGTCAATGGCAAGAAAATCCGCCTTACCGCGGTCAAGGATCCCGCCGAATTGAAATGGAACGAGGTGGGCGCGGAAGTGGTCATTGAATCCACCGGACTGTTTCTCGACAAGGCCTCGGCCGAAAAACATCTTGCCGCCGGCGCCAAGAAAGTCATCATGTCGGCTCCGTCCAAGGACGACACGCCGATGTTCGTGTTCGGCGTTAACGACAAGACTTACGCCGGGCAGGCCGTCATTTCGAACGCCTCATGCACCACCAACTGCCTGGCGCCGGTCGCCAAGGTGCTGAACGATACCTGGGGAATCAAGCGCGGACTGATGACCACCGTCCATGCGGCGACCGCCACCCAGAAAACCGTCGATGGCCCGTCGAACAAGGACTGGCGCGGCGGTCGGGGCATACTTGAAAACATCATTCCCTCCTCCACCGGTGCCGCCAAGGCGGTGGGGGTAGTGATTCCGGAACTCAACAAGAAACTCACTGGCATGGCATTCCGTGTGCCGACTTCTGATGTATCGGTGGTGGACCTGACGGTGGAACTGAACAAGCCCGCCACCTACGCCGAAATCTGCGCGGCGATGAAAGCAGCCTCACAGGGCGCCATGAAGGGCGTTCTTGGTTACACCGAAGACAAGGTCGTGTCCACAGACTTCCGAGATGAAACCTGCACATCGGTGTTCGATGCCGAAGCCGGCATTGCGCTCGACAGCACCTTCGTGAAAGTGGTGTCCTGGTACGACAACGAGTGGGGTTATTCCAGCAAGGTGCTGGAGATGGTTCGGGTGATTACCAAATAAGGCGCACGGCGGGGCAATGAAATTTCTGAGGCTGACCGACCTTCCCCTTGCGGGCAAGCGCGTACTGATTCGCGCCGATCTTAACGTTCCCCAGGACGACGCCGGGAACATTACGGAGGATACGCGCATCCGTGCGACCATCCCCGGCATTCGGTATGCACTGCAGGCCGGGGCCGCGGTGATGGTGACCTCGCACCTCGGTCGGCCGGTCGAAGGCGCGCTCAAGCCGGAGGATACGCTGGCGCCAATTGCAAAACGCCTGTCCGAAATGCTCGATATGCCGGTGCGGCTGGTGCAGAACTGGGTAGATGGCGGGTTCAAGGTCGGGGTGGGCGAAGTGGTGCTGCTGGAAAACTGCCGTGTCAACAAGGGCGAAAAGAAGAATGATGAAGTTCTGGCGCGCAAAATGGCCGCGCTGTGTGACGTATATGTCAACGACGCGTTTGGCACCGCGCACCGGGCGGAGGCAACAACGCACGGCATTGCGAAGTATGCGCCCGTTGCCTGTGCCGGCCCGCTGATGGCGGCCGAACTGGATGCCCTGGGCAAGGCGCTCAACAATCCAGCGCGCCCGCTGCTTGCAATTGTCGCCGGCTCCAAGGTTTCCACCAAGCTGACTATCCTGAAATCGCTGGCAGCAAAAGTCGATCAGCTGATTGTCGGCGGCGGCATTGCCAACACCTTCATGCTGGCCTCGGGCATGCGCATAGGCAGATCGCTGGCCGAACCCGACCTTGTCGGGGAAGCCCAGGCAGTCATCGACATCATGAAAGCACGCGGCGCACAGGTGCCGCTGCCGGTGGATGTGGTCGTTGCCGACGAACTGTCTGCGCTGGCCCGCGCCAACCGGGTGGATGCCGGCGCAGTCCGTCCGGGCGATGTGATCCTTGATGTCGGTGCGAAAACCGCGCAGTCTTTCGCCGCGCTGATCGCCAATGCGGGCACCATAGTCTGGAACGGTCCGGTGGGTGTGTTCGAATACGACCAGTTTGCCGGCGGCACCAAGGCCATTGCCGAGGCGATCGCCAACTCGAAGGCATTCTCGATTGCTGGCGGCGGCGATACCTTGGCGGCGATCGCCAAATACGGCATTGCCGACAAGGTTTCCTATATTTCTACAGGCGGCGGTGCTTTTCTCGAATTTCTGGAGGGCAAGAAGCTGCCTGCGGTTGATATACTCGAGCAACGCGCGCAGCACAGCGTGGCTGGCTGAGCGGGGAGCCATTGGATCCTGTGGCACGAGTTTGTAACACACGCTTGTTACATTGCGCCTGATGCCAGGCTGCGCTAACTGACACGGAGTCTTCGCATGCTTCGCCGCACGAAAATCGTAGCCACGCTGGGCCCGGCTTCCAGCGACCCACGAACGCTGGCGCGCATGATTGATGCGGGGCTTGATGTCGTGCGCATGAATTTTTCGCACGGTACCGCTGCTGAGCATCGTCAGCGCGTCGAGCTTGTGCGCTCGCTTGCGCTCAAGGCCGGCCGCGCTGTCGGCGTGCTGGTTGACCTGCAGGGCCCCAAGATCCGCATCGGCAAATTCAGCGGGGGCAAGATCATGCTCAGGGCGGGGGAAAAATTCGTGCTCGACGCGGAATGCGAGATTGGCGACGCCCATCGTGTCGGGCTCGACTACAAGGGCCTGCCCAAGGACGTGCGTCCGGGCGACACCCTGCTTCTCGACGATGGCCGCATCGTGCTTGGCGTGTCCATGGTGAAGGGCGCGCGCATCACCTGCGTGGTCGAGCAGGGCGGCACGCTGTCCAATAACAAGGGCATCAATCGCAAGGGCGGCGGGCTGACGGCGCCGGCGCTGACCGAAAAGGATATGCGCGACATCAAGACCGCGGCCGAACTCAAGGCGGATTTCCTCGGCATATCCTTTCCGCGCTCGGGTGCCGACATCCGCTGGGCGCGCGACATCATGCACAAGGCTGGCGGCAGGAGCCTGATCGTCGCCAAAATCGAGCGCGCCGAGGCGGTGCCCGCCCTGGAAGAAATTCTCGAGGCTTCGGACGCCATCATGGTGGCGCGCGGCGACCTGGCGGTGGAAGTGGGCGATGCCGTGGTGCCGGCCCTGCAGAAGCGCATGATCCGCATGGCGCGCGACATGAACAAGGCGGTTATCACGGCAACGCAGATGATGGAGTCGATGATTACCAACCCGATTCCGACGCGCGCCGAGGTGTCCGACGTAGCCAATGCCGTACTCGATGGCACCGATGCGGTCATGCTTTCCGCCGAGACCGCGGCCGGGCAGTATCCGGTCGAGACCATTGCCGCGATGGCGCGTGTGTGTGTGGAAGCCGAGAAGGAGGATGCGCTGGATGGTGAGCGCCGCCGGGCCGGGCCGCCCGCCAACGTCGAGGAGGCGATTGCCCGCGCTACGGTATTCACGTCCAACGGCCTGAACATCAAGGCGGTCGCTGCGATGACCCAGAGCGGCAAGACAGTACAGCTGATGTCACGCATGCACGTGCCGGTGCCTATTTATGCCTTGAGCTCCGTGGTGGAAACACGGCGCCGGGTTACGTTGTTCCGCGGCGTCTATCCGGTCAAGTTCAAGGGCGCGCGCAATCCGGAGAAAGCCCTGCACATGGCCGAAGATGAGCTGCTCAAGCGCGGCGCCGTACAGCGCGGCGATACCATAGTGCTTACCATCGGCGAGCCCTTTGGCAAGGCCGGCGGCACCAACACCATGAAAATAGTGAAGGTGGGCGAACACCGGCACGCCTGAAGCGCAGGCATGCATTACGCGGAACGCGGGCGCCCGCCCGTGTTTCCAGGCGTCCGTGGCGTAGTAAAATACGAGACTTATCGCCAACCGCTCAACCCGCAGGAGACCCCATGTCCGCAAATAACCTCGCCGCCATCGCCCAGGCGATGGTCGCTCCCGGCAAAGGCATACTTGCCGCAGACGAAAGCACAGGCACCATCGAGAAGCGCTTCAAGAGCATCAGCGTTGAAAACACAGAGGAAAACCGGCGCGCCTATCGTGACATGCTGTTTTCCAGCAAGGGCCTGGGCCAATTCATCAGCGGCGTCATTCTTTACGACGAGACCCTGCGCCAGAAATCGGCTGACGGCACGCTTTTCGTCAGCGCGCTCGAAAGAAACGGCATACTGCCGGGCATCAAGGTCGATACCGGAGCCAAAGATCTCGCGCTGTGTCCGGGCGAGACCGTCACCGAGGGCTTGGACAACCTGCCCAAGCGTTGCGCCGAGTATGTGAAGCTGGGTGCCAAGTTTGCCAAGTGGCGTGCCGTCATTACCATAGGCAGCGATATCCCGAGCGCCACCTGCATCGCCGCCAATGCGCACGCCCTCGCGCGCTACGCTGCGATCTGCCAGGCGGCGGGCCTGGTGCCCATCGTCGAGCCGGAGGTGCTGATGGATGGAGATCACACCATAGAGCGCTGCGAAGAAGTGACCGAGTGGACGCTTAACGCCGTATACGAAGCGCTGTACATGAATCGCGTCACGCTGGAGCACACCATACTGAAACCCAGCATGGTGATTTCCGGCAAGGCCTGCGCGCGCCAGGCCGGCGTTAATGAGGTAGCCGAGCGCACGGTGCGCATACTCAAGCGCACGGTGCCTGCGGCCGTGGCCGGCATCGCCTTCCTGTCCGGCGGCCAGAGCGACGAGACTGCCACCGCACACCTCAACGCGATGAATAAGATCGGCAATCTGCCGTGGCCGCTGTCATTCTCCTATGGCCGCGCATTACAGCAGCCGGCGCTCAAGGCATGGAAAGGCGCGGCCGCGAACGTGGCGTCAGCACAGGCGGCGCTGCTGCACCGCTCGCGCATGAACAGCCTGGCCTGCCGCGGCCGCTACACAGCAGATGTTGAAAAACAGCCGCTCGCCGCCTAGCGTGCCCACATTCCATAGGGAAAAATTGCCGGGCGCCCGCAAAGCTGTTTTGCATCAATTTTGTGCTGCCGCCGTCTTGCGGCTCAGAATGGTCGAATGAAGCCTTCGCAGGATCGTACGCCGGTTTCCATCGTTACCGGTTTTCTGGGCAGCGGCAAAACGACGCTGCTCAACCACCTGTTGCAGCACCCGGAAATGGCGGGCAGCGCGGTTATCGTCAACGAGTTTGGCGAAATCGGCCTTGATCACCTGCTGATTGCCACGCCCAACGAGAACACGGTTCTGCTTTCCAGCGGCTGCATTTGCTGCACGGTGCGCGGAGACCTCGTCGACACCCTGCGCGACCTGGATTCGAGGCGGCGTAATGGCGAGGTGCCGGCATTCGACAACGTCCTGATCGAAACCACCGGTCTCGCCGATCCGGTGCCCATCATCCAGACGGTGGTCACGGACGACCTGCTGGCGACGCGCTTCCGGCTGGACAGCGTCATCACGCTGGTTGACGGTGTCAACGGCATGCAGCAGCTCGACCGCCAGTTCGAGGCGGTCAAGCAGGCCGCGGTGGCCGACCGCCTGCTGCTCACCAAGACCGACCTCACGTCACCGGACCCCGTTGATGAATTGCAGCAACGCCTGCTGCGACTCAATCCCGCCGCACAAATCCATCGCGTGCTTCATGGACACATCGCGCCGCAAAGCCTGTTTGGTTCCGGCCTTGCCGCAGGAGCCGATCGCGCGGATATCCGCCGCTGGCTGCGTGAAGACGCATACAGCAAAGCGCAAACGCCTGTCCGCCGCCACGCCCATGATGATCACATACAGTCTTTTTGCGTGCGACTCGATCAGGCGGTGAGCGCTGCCGGACTCACCGCCTGGCTCACCGCGCTCGCTTCTTTGCGCGGCGCCAGACTGCTGCGCGTCAAGGGGCTGCTTAATGTCGACGGACAGCCTGTGGCCGTGCATGCCGTGCAGACCCTGATCCACGAACCGTTGACGCTGGCGTGCTGGCCTGATGACGAGCGCTGCTCGCGCCTGGTGTTCATCGTGCGCGACATGACGCGCGCCGATATCGAGGACACGCTCGACGTGCTGCGCTGGCAAAGCACACCACAGAGTGGGCACGGGCGCGCGCTGGACTCGCAGGCATATGCCCGTTTTGTCGCCGCGCTGGAAAAGTTTCATTGAAGACACCCTGGGCGCCCCGCTGTTTGCTTGACAAGCCATGGGGGTTTAATTAGCGTTCAGGCTTTGCTGCAAACGCTTGCATTGAGGTTGTATCCGATTCATCGGATTCATCGTTTCACGGAGGAGTTCCCAGCATGTTCGAAATGAAGCCGGCCGAGGAGAAAGGGCCGCTGAAGGTTATCAAGGGCGGCACCCTGATCGATGGCAACGACGGCAAGCCGCTGAAAGACGCCGTCATCGTGCTCGAAGGCCGTCGCATCAAGCGGGTCGGCAGCAAGGACGAAATCAAAATCCCGCCGCGCGCGGAGGTGATCGACTGTACCGGGCTCACCCTGATGCCGGGACTCATGGACGTGCACCTGCACACCATGATGTTCAATTGCCTCACCTTCCACAATTACCGCGTGGCGCAATGGGAAATCACCCCGGAGCTGCAGCAGATGTACGGGCTGTTCCATGCCCAGCTCTGTTTCGATATGGGCTTCACCACGCTGCGGGATCTGGGACTTAATTCCAGCCGCGGCCTGCTCACCGCGCATCTGTGCGCGGTGCGCGATTCCATCAACGCCGGCATCGTCGAGGGGCCGCGCATGTTCATCGGCGGCTTCACCACCATCACCGGCTCCCACCTGGACCTGATCCAGCCGCGCGCCATGCAGCGTTTGGGCTTTCAGACCGCCGACGGGCCGTGGGAGTTGCGCAAGCTCGCGCGCACCAACCTGCTCGCCGGCTGCGACATCGTCAAGACCTGCGCCACCGGCGGCGGCGGCACCGACAAGGAAGAGCCCGATATCCGCAACATGACGCAGGAGGAGATCGATGCCATCGTCGACGAGGCCCATGCCTTTCACAAGCTGGCCGCGGTGCATTGCTTCACCCCGGCCGGCCAGCGCATGGCGCTCAAGGCCGGGGCCGATACCATCGAGCATATGGTGTTTCACGATGACGAAACCATAGACATGATTGCCGAAGCGGGCGTGTGGATGACCCCCACCCTGCTCCACCGCACCGATCATGCCATCGAGACCCGCAAGGATCAGGGCACCTCGCAATTCGTGCTCAACAAGATGAAGGCGCTGCAGCCGTACTGCTACGAAACGTTCCAGAAAATGCACAAGGCCGGGGTGAACATCGCTCTTGGCACCGACATGGGCTTCGATCCGGAAATGGGCACCAATGCGCGCGAGCTGGAGGTCTACGTCAAGCTCGGCATGAAGCCAATGGACGCCATTCTCAGCGCCACTCGCAATGCGGCGCGCGCCCTCAAGATGGACAAGGAGCTCGGTACGGTGGAGGCCGGCAAGCTTGCCGACCTGATCGCGGTCAAGGGCGATCCGGTCAAGGACATCACCGTGCTGCAGGAAAAGAGAAACATCCAGATCGTGATGAAGGAAGGCCGCATTTATGCCGATCGCCGCGCCGGAAAGAACAAGAATGTGGTCAATGTAAAACCCGGCGACTGGAAAATCATCGATTACTTGTAAAACGTGAGGGCTTACCCCCACGGCAACCACTGAGGAGAGAGGCATGGCAACAAGCAAAAAACGCGCAGCCGGGAAAAAAGCCGCGGCGCGCCCCGGGGTAAAAGCCAAAACAGCGGGTCAATCCAAAACCAAGACCCCGGGCGCGATCAAGGGCGGCAATGGCAAATATCAGTTTCCCATGGCCCGGCTGAAAAAAGTGCCTGCCGGAAACGGTTATTCGACCTCGCATGGCGGCGTGGTCGAGGGCGCGCGCATGCTGGTGGGCTATATCCACAAGCCGCGCGGTACCGGTTCGCGCATGCATTCGCACAAGAACGAACAATTCAATTACGTGGTGCAGGGTACGCTAAAGGGCTCGATCAACGGCAAACGCGTGCTGGCGCCCGCCGGCACCCTCATTTATATTCCCGCCAACGCCCCGCACAACCTGGTGTCGACTGCGGACGAGGACGTGATTTTTATCGCGATCAAGGATCTGTCGCAGGGTATACACGGCATGGCTGTCGACGGAACCATGAGCGGGCCCCACTTTGAAAAAGGCTTCGAGCCCAAGGCGCGGCGTGCCAAGGGTGCATAACGAGCCCTGAAAAATATCAATAAAAACAATAAGTTATAAAAAATAAGCTTGCGGGAGCACCGGTCATGCGGCTGACTGCTGAAGAAAAAAGAATGCTCAAAGGGGAGATGGGCCGGGCCGCGAAAGAGGCGCTCGCGCTGCAAATCGAGGTCGGCAAGTTCTTTGGCGCGCGGCGTTTCGTATCGGTTTCCAATGTGCACATGATGGGCGACATCGAAGTCATGGGCGATTCCGGCAAGTCCTTCCTCGAGCACATGGCGCAGATCGGCGCCAAGTGCTCGCGCACCACCACTACCAATGCGCGCTGCTTCGATTTCGACTACGTGGCGCGACTCGGGCAGGATTCCGGCGAAGCTGCAAAAGAAAGGCAGCTGATTTCCAGTCTCAGGCGCATGGATGTCGTCACCGCCGATACCTGCATCAATTACCAGACCCTGTATCAGCCGCACAGGGGCGAGCACGTGGCCTGGGGGGATACCGGAACGGTGATCTACGCCAATTCAGTGTTTGGCGCGCGCTCCAATTTCGAATCAGGCCCGGCAGCACTGGCTGCCGCCATCACCGGCCGCACTCCCGAATACGGCTTTCATCTTGACCGCCATCGCAAGGGCACCTTGCAGGTCAATCTTCATGCCGACCTCGATGATTTCGCCGACTGGGGCGCGGTGGGCAAGATCGTCGGTTCGGCACACCAGGATTATTTCGCGGTGCCGGTTTTCAATGGCATCAGGAAACGGCCGAGCGCCGACCAACTCAAGCATCTGGGGGCGGCGCTGGCAAGTTACGGCTCCATGGGCATGTTCCACATGGTCGGCGTAACACCGGAGGCGCCGACGCTGAAGGCGGCTTTTGGCGGCAACAGGCCGGGTGCCACAATAACCATAACCAACCGCGACATCGAGCGCGTGTATGCCGACTACAGCGGACACGGCAATCCGCTCAATCTGGTGGTGTTCTCCGGGCCGCAGCAGTCGCTGTTTGAAATGAAGCTGCTGGCCGAACTGCTCGACGGAAAAAAAATAAAGCAGGGCAGCCAGCTTTTCATCACCACCAGCAATGGCGTCAAAAGCGCGGCGAAGCAGCTGGGTTACCTTGGCAAGATCGAAGCCGCTGGCGCCACCGTGCTCGAGGGCGTGTGCTTCTACATACTGCAGAACGTCGCGCAGATGCGCGTGCAGAACGGATGGAGCAATCTGGTGACCAACTCCGCCAAGCTCGCCAACATCATCGGTGCGCACAAGTTTCACGCCATTCTGCGCCGCACCCAGGACTGCATAGACATCGCGCTGAGCGGCGAAGACCGGTCCGGCAAGGGGCGGCGCGCATGAAGAAAACCGCAGGAAAATCCGCCAGGCCTGCCGTCATCCGGGTGAAACGCGCCTTCGGCAGAGTCGTCGAAGGGGAAGCGCTGGTGTCCGACGAAGGGTTCAGCCCGCGCTACGACCTTGACCGCTGGACGGGGCAGATATCGCGGCCTGGCCACGCGCTGGAGGGGCATAATCTGCGCGACAAGATTTTGATCACGCCAAGCGCCAAGGGCGGAATTGCCGCCGGATGGGCGTTTTACGACATCAAGCACAAGGGCATAGCCCCCAAGGCTTTCGTGTTTGGCGTCACCAATCCGGTGATGGTGCAGGGCGCCGTGTTCGCCGGCATTACCATTACCGAAGGCTGGTCGCGCCGGCCGCACGACGTCATCAAAACCGGTGACGTGGTGCGCGTCGACCCCGGGCGCAAGACCATAGAGCTTGTGAAAAGCCGGTAAGGACCGCGGGCAGGACCATCCTGCGCGCAGAAGGAGGAGCGCCGATGAAACACGTGCTGAATGCAACGATGTTGTCGCTGGCGGTTATGGGCTTGCCTGCCATGGCGCAGAATTATCCGGTGAAGCCGGTGCGCTTCCTGGTCGGCTTTCCTCCCGGCGGGACCAACGATATCGTCGCTAGGGTGATCGCGCCCAGGCTGGGCGAAGCGCTGGGGCAGCAGGTGGTGGTCGAAAACCGTGGCGGCGCCAACGCTTCCATCGCTGCGGAGCTTGCGGCACGCGCCGCCCCCGATGGCCACACCATCATGCTGGTTGCGCCGGGGCATGCCACCAACCCGGCCCTGCTCAAGCTCAATTTCGATTCGATGAGAGATTTCGCGTTCATCACACAGGTGGCCGAGTCCCAGAACCTGCTGGTGACGCACCCCTCGTTTCCACCGCGGAGCGTGAAAGACCTGATCGCCTTCTCGAAGAGGCACCCGCCAGGCAGCATCAATTACGGTTCCTCGGGCACCGGTACCACGGTGCACCTCTCCGCCGAGCTGTTCCAGTACATGACGGGCGTCAAGTGGCTGCATATCCCTTACAAGGGCGGCGGGCCAGCGGTCATCGACCTGCTGGCCGGCCAGCACGTGATTTACTTCGGCAACGTCCCGACCGTCATTACGCACGCACGCAACGGCAGGCTGCGCGCGCTCGCGGTCACCGGGCCGAAGCGCACGCCAGCCGCACCAGACATCCCGACCGTGGCGGAGAGCGGCGTTCCTGGCTATGAGGTGACGACCGCCTATGGGGTGGCCGCGCCGGCGAAAACACCACGCCCGGTTCTAGACCGGCTACACGCCGAGCTCATCAAAACGCTCAACTCGCCCGACATCCGCGAACGTCTGCAGGGACTCGGCGCGGACCCGGTCGGAAACACCCCGGAGCAGTACACGGCGTTCATGCAGAACGAAATCGCAAAATGGGGCAAAGTCATCAAGGCGGCCGGCATCAAGGGAGAATGACGGCGCCGCACTGGAGAGGAGGCAACAGATGCTGCACCAATTACGCGCATTGCTGATGGCCGGCGCGATCTTGTTGATGGCGGTACTGCCGGCGCAGGCGCAAAACTATCCGTCGAAACCAATACGCATCATCGTCGCCTACACGCCGGCAGGCACCACCGACATCCTGGCGCGCGCCATCGGCCAGAAAATGAGCGAGAGTTGGAGCCAGCCGGTGATCGTCGAGAACCGCCCTGGCGCCGCCGGCAACATCGGCACCGAACTGGCGGCGAAAGCGACGCCTGACGGCTACACACTGATCATGGGTACCGCCGGCACCCACGGCATCAACGTCAGCCTGTACAGAAAGCTCAACTGGCATTCGCTCAGGGATTTCGCGCCAGTGAGCCTGGCGGCCATGGTGCCCAACATCATGGTTGTCAATAATTCGCTGCCGATCAAAAGCGTGAAAGAGCTGATCGTCTATGCCAAGGCCAATCCCGGCAAGCTTTCATACGGCTCCCCGGGCAACGGCAGCACCGCGCACCTGTCAATGGAGCTGTTCAAAAGCATGACGGGAACGAATCTGGTGCATATCCCGTACAAGGGCAGCGCCGGCGTACTGGCCGACGTAATGGGTGGCCAGATTGCGGTGACCATAGACAATATGCCGGTTTATCTGCCGCAGGTTAAAGCCGGGAAAATCCGCGCCCTTGCGGTGAGCCCCGCGAAGCGCTCGACTGCCGCGCCCGACATCCCGACCATCGCCGAAGCGGGGGTGCCGGGATACGACTCGGGCGCGTGGTTCGGGCTGCTGGCGCCAGCCGGCACGCCCAGGGCCATCGTCGAGAAGCTGTCGGTCGAAACCGCGCGCATTCTAAAGCTGCCGGACGTCAGCAAGCGCATTTCGGAACTGGGGGCCGAGCCGGTTGGCAGCACACCGGCGCAATTTACTGCGCTCATCAAAGACGAAATCGCGAAATGGGCCAAAGTCATCAAGGATGCCAATGTTGAACTGCAGTAAATCTGCAATGCCATGAGGCCATGCACCGGAGGACCCTCCTCCGGAAATCGGCGGTTGATACAAGGAGGCGTTATGAAAGATCTGGCAATAAGCGCGGTGCTGGCGATGACGGCAGCATTCAGCGGCAACGGCCTGGCGCAGAGTTACCCGACCAAGCCAATCCGCATGGTCGTGCCGTTCGCCCCCGGCGGTACCGGCGAATTTCTGTCACGCAGCATCACGCCGCGCATGGGCGAACGCATTGGCCAGCAGTTCGTTATCGATTTTCGCCCGGGCGCCGGCACCACCCTTGCCGCGAGTCTGGTGGCAAGCGCTCCGCCTGACGGCTATACGGTGCTGATCCAGACATTCACCACCCAGGCCATCAATCACAGTCTGTACCAGAAGCTCAGCTACGACACGCGCAAGGATTTCACGCCGCTTGGGCTGATTGCCGTGATCCCGGTGGTGCTCGCCGCGCATCCCTCGCTGCCCGCGCGCAATGTCAAGGAACTGGTGGCCCTGTCGCACGCACGCTCCGGCAAAATCGATTTCGCGAGCCCCGGCATCGGCACGGCTTCCCATTTCGGGGTGGAATTGTTCAAGCTGGTGTCCAAAGCTGACCTGACTCACATTCCATACAAGGGCGCGGGACCAGCCATCGTTGACGCCATGGCCGGATTCGTTCCCCTGGTGACCGACAACATCACTTCGCTCAAGCCGCATATCGACGCAGGCAAGCTGCGCGGGCTGGCGATCGGCAGCGCGCAGCGTTCCGAAGCGGCGCCCCAGCTCGCAACCTTCGCGGAGTCCGGCTACCCTGGCTTCGAGGCAAGCTCATGGTGGGGACTGCTTGCGCCCGCCCGCACGCCGCAGGCAGTCGTCGCGCGTCTCAATTCCGAGATGAACAGGACTCTGGAAGACCCTGCGGTACGCAACCGGCTTTTGTCGCACGGCGCCACGATCCATTACGGCACGCCCGCACAAAGCGCCGAACTGCTGGCATCCGAGCTTGAGAAATGGGCAAAGGTGGTGAAAGCGACGGGCGCAAGGGTCGACTGACAGCCCAACAATGATCCGCGATCCTGAGTCATTCAACATACTGCTCGGCGCGATAGAGCGTTTCGTACGTGAGCGTCTGATCCCGCGCGAGGCCGAAGTTGCCGAAGCCGACGTCATTCCCGACGATATCCTGCAGGATATGCGCGGCATGGGGCTGTTCGGGCTGACCATTCCCGAAGAATACGGCGGGCTCGGCCTGACCATGGAAGAAGAAGTGCTGGTGTCGATGGCGCTGTGCCGGGCCTCGCCGGTATTCCGCTCGATTGCCGGTACCAACAACGGCATAGGCTCGCAGGGCATAGTCATTGACGGCACCGAGGCGCAGAAAAAGCAATACCTGCCGCGGCTTGCCTCGGGCGAACTGATCGGCTCCTTTGCGCTGACCGAACCGGGCGCCGGCTCCGACGCCGGTTCGCTGACCACCGCGGCGCGGCGCGACGGCGATCACTATGTGCTTAACGGCGCCAAGCGCTACATCACCAACGCACCGCAGGCCGGAGTATTCACGGTCATGGCGCGCACTGATCCGAAAAGCCGCGACGCTGCGGGCGTATCCGCTTTCATCGTCGAACGCAGCACGCCAGGACTCAATGTCGGCAGGCCAGACCGCAAGATGGGCCAGCGCGGAGCGCACACCGCCGATGTCGTGTTCGACAATGCGCGAGTGCCGGCCGCCAATTTGATTGGCGGCAAGGAAGGGATGGGGTTCAAGACGGCGATGAAGGTGCTCGACAAGGCGCGGCTCAACATCGCGGCGGTAAGCGTGGGCGCGGCGCAGCGCCTGCTCGACGAAGCGCTTGGTTACGCGCTCGACCGCAAGCAGTTCGGCCAGCCCATTGCCGAATTCCAGCTGGTGCAGGCGATGCTCGCCGATTCGCAGGCCGAACTCTACGCAGCGCGCAGCATGACACTGGATGCCGCACGCAAACGCGACAGCGGCCAGAGCATCACGCTGGAAGCCGCGTGCTGCAAGCTGTTTGCCTCGGAAATGGTCGGCCGTGTTGCCGACCGCGCAGTGCAGATTCACGGCGGCGCCGGCTACATGCAGGAATATGCCGTGGAACGGCTCTACCGCGATGTGCGCCTGTTCCGGCTGTTCGAGGGCACCAGCCAGATCCAGCAACTGGTGATCGCGCGCAACCTGATGCGCAGCAGGCGTTAAGCCTGCTGGCGATGCGCCTGGCCACCCCCTGTCTTGTCAGATTGTTAACAATCTGCTTGACAACAATGACGCAAGCGGGCTAAACTGGCGGTGCTGGAAACCGCGCCCGCTCACGCCCGCCCATGCCGGATCTGCGCCACAACCAATTGAAATACAAGAGGAATCTGCCGTGCCGTTCGAAAAACTGATCGAGGAGTACAAGGAGAAAACCGCCGAAGCGCTGGGCATGGGCGGCCCTGAAAAACTCGCCAAGCGCAAAGCAGAGGGGCATCTCAACGCGCGTGAGCGCATCGAGCAATTGATCGACGCAGGCAGTTTCATCGAATCCGGGCGCTTTGCGCGCAGCAACCGTCCCGAGGTCAAGCACAAGACGCCGGCAGACGGCAAGGTCGCCGGCTTTGCGCGCATCGACGGGCGCGAAGTGGGCATTGTGTCCAATGATTTCACCGTGCTCGGCGCCTCTTCCGCCGTGATCAACATGAAGAAGATCAAGCACGTGAAGCAGACCGCGAGCAAGCGCGGTCTGCCGCTGGTTTTTCTCGGCGAATCCTCGGGCGCGCGCATGCCGGACCGCATGGGTGCCGCCGGCCGCGCCATCATCGCGCAGGATCCGACCGAATATCAGCGCCTGCGTGAATCACCATGGGTGTCGGCACTGCTCGGCCAGTGTTACGGCTCATCCACCTGGTATTCCGCGATGTCGGATTTCGTGGTGATGCGCAAGGGCTCGATCATGGCGATCGCCAGTCCCAACGTGACTTCCATCGCCATCAACAAGCCGATCGAGCCCGAAGATCTCGGTGGCTGGAAGCTGCTGACGGGCGTGTCCGGTCTTGCCGACATGGCGGTCGACACTGACGAGCAGGCGCTGGCGGCGATCCGAAGATTCCTTTCCTACCTGCCCAGCCACAACATGGAGCCGCCGCCGGAGTACCCGGTGCCGGCAGGTTCTGACGAAGCCTGCCGGAACATTTTCGATATCCTGCCCGAGTCGCGCAACAAGGTATACGACGTGCGCAAGATCATCGCTGCCGTTGCCGACAGGGACTCGTGCTTCGAAATCAAGGAACGCTATGGCAAGTCGGCAACCACCATGTTCGCGCGACTAGATGGCAAGAGCGTGGGTTTCATCGCCAACAACCCATTGTTCAAGGGCGGCGCGCTGGATGCCGATGCCTGCCAGAAAATCACCAGTTTCATGGTGTTGTGCGACTCGTTCAATGTGCCCATGGTGTTCATGGTCGACGTGCCGGGATTCCTGATCGGCGTTGAAGGCGAGATTCGCGGCATGCCGGGCAAGGTCATCAACTGGATGAACGCGCTGTCGCTGGTGACGGTGCCCAAGCTCACGGTGATCATGCGCAAAAGCTACGGCCAGGCATACATCAATATGGGCGGCGGCAAGAACGCCGATGAAGTCGCATGCTGGCCAACTGCCGATCTGGGCTTCATGGACCCGGCAGTGTCGGTCAATGTGCTCTACGGCATCAGGCAGCAGGACGACCCCGAGCGGTTTGCCCAGCTCAAGGCGGAAGTCGAGCGCGACACCTCGGCGTGGGGACTCGCCGAGCTTTATGAGGCGCAGAACGTGATCGATCCGCGCGACACGCGCGAGTATCTGATCCGCACGTTGCAGGTACACCGCATGCGCATGAAAAAGGGCGTAGGCGAGCATCTGCTGCGCAATTGGCCGACGAGCTACTGATTTCACGGGAGGATAAAGACGTGAAAATAGAATCTGCCTCAAGCAGGCTGGCGCTGGCCATCGCTGCCGTTCTCTGCGCCCTCTTCGCGGCGAATCCAGTTGCCGCACAGAACTATCCGACCAAGCCGGTGCGCTTCATCATCCCGTTCGCGCCCGGCGGCAACACCGACGTGCAGGGGCGGCTGATCGCGCACAAGCTGACCGATCTGTGGGGCCAGCAGGTTGTCGTCGACAACCGCGCCGGCGCCGGCGGCACGCTGGGCGTCGAGATCACCACCAAGGCCCCACCCGATGGTTACACCATCGTGCTGGCATCGTTCGGCAACATCCTGGTTGGCCCCAGCCTTTTCCCCAAGCTTGGCTATGATCCGCTCAAGGACCTGGCGCCCGTTGTGCTGGTATCGACCCCGCCGGGACTGCTCGTGATCAATCCCGCGCTGCCCGCGAAAAATGTCGGTGAACTGATCGCTTACGCCAGGGCCAATACCGGCAAGCTCAACTACGGATCTGCGGGCAACGGCACCTGGAACCACCTGTTTGCCGAGCACCTCAAGGCGCTCGCCCGCATCCAGATGACACACGTCCCCTACAAGGGTGCCAACCCCGCGGTCACCGATGTCATCGGCGGTCAGATCCAGGTGGCTATTGCGCCGTTTCCGACGGCGATGCCGCACGTGAAGAGCGGGCGCCTGCGTGCGCTGGCAGTGACATCCGCCCAGCGCTCGCCGGTGGTGCCCGACATCCCCACGGTCGCCGAATCTGGACTTCCCGGCTACCAGGCGGCGAGCTGGTTTGCCGTGCTCGCGCCCGCGCAAACGCAGCAGCCGGTCATCGCAAAGCTGAACCGCGACATCAACGCAGTGCTGGGGCAGCCGGAAGTCAGGGCAGCGTTCGCCGCCGATGGCACCGAGCCCGCCGGCGGCACGCCCGAGCAACTGCGCGAATCGATGCGCGCGGGCATTGCCCAATGGGGCAGGCTGGTGCGCGACCTCGGCGTCAGACTCTGATTTCGGACCAGGGTCAGCCCGGATGAATGCGCGCGACACTGCAACCGCCCCCCGTGACCGCCTTGCAATCCGCAGCATAGAGGCAATCCCGGTCGCCGTTCCTCTTCTGCGCCCGATCAAGTGGGCGCGCGGAGAGATACGCACCATAGATAATGTCATTGTCGTGGTGACGCTTGCCGACGGTACCCGCGGGATCGCCGATGCGCCACCGCGACCGACAATCTACGGTGAAACCCAGCAGTCGATCACTACCATCATCCGCGACTACTTTGCACCCAAGCTGAAGGGGGTCGACGCGTTCGACGGCACCGCGGTATGGGCGATATTCGACGCCATTGCCTGGAACCCGTCCGCAAAATCAGCCATCGACATGGCGCTGCACGATGCCCGGGCAAAAACGCTGGGGATTTCGTGCGCGCAGCTGCTGGGCGGCACGGCGAAAGCACTGCCCGTCAACCGGCGACTGATGCTCGGCTCAAAAAAGGTGATGCTTGCCGAGGTCGAGCAGGTCATGAAGCGCTACGGCTTCAAGGCGTGGAAAGTCAAGTGTGGCATGGACCGCAAGCGCGACATAGACCTGCTGCGCGCCCTGCGCAAACTGGTTGGCGAGGATCATGAGATCACCATAGACTGCAACCAGGGTTACAGCGCACAGGTGCTGCTCGAGCAGGCACCGTACTTCGAGGAGCTCGGCATCGCGCTGATCGAGGAACCGATCCCCGCGCGCGACGGCGCGGGCAAGCGCTTCTGCGCGGAGCGCATGCGCGTGCCGATTTCTGGCGACGACTCCTGCATGACGCCAGACGATGTGCTGCATGAGTTGCGGCTGGGCGGCATACGCGCGCTGGTGATCAAGTGCGCGCGCACCGGCTACACCCAGTCTCAGCAAATCCTGGCGCTGGCGAAGTCGCATTACATCCCCGCGCACAATGGCACTCAGGCCGACATGCAGATCGGCTGCGTGGCGGCCGCGCATTTCGCATGCACCTACGCAACGCCGCATGCTCATGAATTCAGCAGCTTCATCGACGCCCGGGATCATGTCGCCGATCAGGATCTGGTGATCAAGGACGGGCGGCTGATGCTTCCCGAGGGCCCTGGCATAGGTCTTGCGCTCGACCCGCGCAAGCTCAAGAAATATCGCCTCGACCTGTAGGACCCGGCCGCAAATCAGTGCATGACCGATCGCCCCGCGACTTTACCAAGAGACCCGTAAATGCCATTTGAAGAGTTGATCAGAGAACTCGACGCCCGCAAACTGCGGGCGCTTGCCATGGGCGGCGAGCAAAAACTTGCCGAGCGCCGGGCACAGGGCCTGCTCAATGCACGCGAACGCATTGAGCGGCTGTTCGATGCCGGCTCGTTCATCGAATCCGGTCTTTATACCGTGTCCAGCCGTCCCGAGGACAAGGCGACCACGCCTGCCGACGGCAAAGTCGCGGGTTACGGCCGCATTGCAGGGCGCGAAGCGGCGGTGGTGTCCAACGATTTCACCGTCAAGGGGGCTTCCAGCGCGCAAATCAACATCAAGAAGCTCAAGCACATGAAGGGTGTCGCCAAAAAGCGCGGCATCCCCCTGGTGTTTCTCGGCGAATCCACGGGTGCCCGCATGCCCGACGTGATGGGTGCCGCCTCAATCGGTTCCAAGGACGATCCCTTCGAGTATCAGCGCACGCGCGAGGTGCCGTGGGCGGCGGGCGTGCTGGGCCATTGCTACGGATCCTCGGCGTGGTACGGGTCGATGGCGGACTTTTGCGTGATGCGCAAGGGAGCCATCATGGCGGTATCCAGCCCGCGCCTGATCTCAATGGCAACCGGCAAGCAGGTTGATCCCGAAGCGCTGGGCGGCTGGCGCGTGCACTCGGAAACAAGCGGCATCGTCGACCAGGTCGTCGACACTGATGAACAGGCGATAGATGCCATCAAGCAATTCTTGTCCTACCTCCCCAGCAACAGCATGGCGCCGCCACCGGAATATGCCGTGACGCCGGGCTCCGACGAGGCGATCAGGGACGTGATGAATCTCATCCCGGAATCGTCCAACCAGGTCTACGACATGCGCAAGGTAATGCAGTGCATCGTCGACCGCGGTTCGATGTTCGAGATGAAATCGCGCTTCGGCAAGACCATCGTCACTGCGCTTGCACGTCTTGACGGCAAGTCGGTCGGCATCATCGCCAACAACCCGCTGTTCAAGGGTGGAGCGATTGACGCGGACGCCTGTCAGAAGGTGCAGGCATTTTTCGTGTTGTGCGATTCTTTCAATATCCCGATCGTGATGCTGGTTGACCAGCCCGGTTTCCTCATCGGCATGGAGGGGGAGCAGAAAGGCGTTACCGGCAAAGTCATGAACTGGCTTAATGCCATGACGCTCACCACAGTACCCAAGATATCCGTCATCGTGCGCAAGAGTTACGGCCTGGCGGTGTCGAACATGGGCGCCGGCGGCAATGCCGACGAACTTGCGTGCTGGACCACGGCGGAAATCAGTTTCATGAAGCCCGACTTCGGCGCAAAAGTGGTATTCGGCGTCGATCCCGAAAAAGAACCAGAGAAATACCGCGAGGCCGTGGTGAAAATGTCCAAGGGCACATCGCCCTACGACATGGCGGCAATCTATACCGCCCAGGATGTGATTGATCCGCGGGACACGCGGGCATGGCTGATCCGCATGCTTGAAGTGCACCGCATGCGCATGAGTGATGGCATCGGCCAGCATCTGATGCGCACCTGGCCGACCAGCTACTAGGAAAATTCCAGCCGGTTTGTGGCTAAATCAACTGCGCATGGCCGCCTGTCGTAAATAAACCATTTCAACCATTGCTTTGTAAGTTTCGCGTAAGCCGCAGGCGGTAACTTGATCAGCGTCGTATCCAATCAAGCTTTCCTCCTCTGGATATGGCCTGCAATATCAAAGGGTTGTAAGACCCCCCGGATTGCGGACTAGCCGCGCTTAGGCGCGGCTTTTTCTTGCCCGTCGATTTCGTCAAGCACAAACCAGAGCGCTTGCGCGCACAAGTCAGGGGAGAAACTGTTCAGCGCTTGGCCCGAAGTGAAAATCCCCCGGTTGCCGGTGTACGATACGCGCTCGATGTTAAAAAATAAGGGGGGAATGCAATGTCCTGCTGGGGAAAAAGCGCGTGTGCGGCGATGCTGATGGTGTTGGCAACACAGGCCAATTGGGTTTTCGGCCAGACAGCCTTGGCTGTCGACATGAAGTCGGTCGAACGGGGGCGTTATCTGGTCAAGATCACGGGCTGTAATGATTGCCATACCCCGGGCTATCCCCAGTCAGGGGGCAAGGTTCCGGAAAAGCTTTGGCTGACCGGTGACAAGCTTGGATGGCGCGGTCCATGGGGAACAACCTACCCCAGCAACCTGCGTTTGTACATGCAGAAGCTGTCCGAAGACCAGTGGATCAAGGTGGCGCATTCGACCGAGTTGCGCCCGCCCATGCCGTGGTTTGCCCTGCGCGACATGAGCAGCCAGGATCTGCGCGCCATTTACCGCTTCATCAAATACCTGGGCCCCGCCGGCGAGCCGGCGCCTGCCTATGTCGCGCCTGATCAGGAGCCCAAGGGCCCGTTCGTGCTGTTTCCCAAGCCGCCGAAATAAATCTGCCCCACGCAGCCACTCCTGGCCTAGGGAAGAACCGGCGTCTCTTGCGGCAGCGTCATGCGCATGTCAGCGGCCACTTTGCGCAACAGGTCCGGATAATCGCTGATGATGCCGTCCACGCCGAGGTCCGCCATGCGCCGCATGTCGGCCTCGGCGTTGACCGTCCACACCACGACTTTCAGCCCAAGATCCCGGGCTTGCTGCAGATTGTCCGGCGTGACCTCGCCATAATAGGGCGACCACACGGCGCCGCCCGCGGCCTTGACCATGCGCGGCACGGAGCCGCCGAAGGCGCTCACATGCAGTCCGGCATTCCACGGCGAGGATCGGGCGCCGGCCTGAATGTTGTCCATCCATGGCTGCTGAGCACTGAGATAAACAGTGGGAATTTCCGGTGCCACGCTCTGCACAACGCGCAGCGTACGCCAGTCGAACGACTGCACGGTGACGCGGCCATGCATTTTTTCTTTTAATATCAGCTGAACGAGTGATCTGGCGAAAATCTCCGGCGGGAAAGTGCGTTCGGGATGCAGTGGCGAAATCTTGGTTTCGATGTTGAGGCGCACGCTGGTGTTGGCGCTTTTCCTGACCAGTGCAAACAGGTCGGCGAGGCGCGGGATGCGCGAACCGTCCACGGGCTGTTGCCGGGGAAAACGCGACGCGTATTGCGAGCCCGGTCTGCTGCGCCCGACATCGTAGCGCAGCAATTCATCGTAGGTAAGCGAAGAAATCGGGGTGTCGTCGTGCACAAGCCATTTTCCATCCGGGCTGCGGGTAATGTCGGGATTGAGGGTGGAGTCGTGGCTGATGACGAGCACGCCGTCCCTGGTGATTCCGCAGTCGAGCTCGAGCGTGCTGACGCCGATCGACAGCGCGCGCGCAAATGCCGGCAGCGTGTTTTCCGGCAGCAGTCCGCGTGCCCCGCGATGCCCCTGCAGATCCAGGCTATGGGCTGGCGTGATCATGGTGAAACTCGTCACCAAGCATACAAGAATATGCAGGTAGCTGGACGGCCGGAACATGAATTCAGAGAAGATGCGTCTGCCCGGCGCGTTCGATCCAGAAGCTAATTGCCGCCGCCGGGTGCGAAGCCGATGAGGCGCCATCCGCCTGCTGCCTTGATAAAGCAGGCAGTATGTTCCACGGGGCTGCGGATCTGTTCTTCCGGCACATAAGCTTCACTCCCCTTCAGCCGGATCTTCACCCACTTTTGCTTGGCGTCTGGCGAGCGGTCGGCGACCTCCCAGTCGCTGACCTCCACGATATCGTAGCTCAACGTGGCGACGGTTTCGGAATCCGACGAAGGTGCCGATTTTGCAAGCGCCTCCTTGGCGACGATGGCGCCGCCGCCCACGGCATCAATATCATCCGGCCACTTCACCGACACGTAGGGTGCGCAGAACTCGGTGGGCCGCTTGTCGAACTTCATGAAGGCGCCGCCGAGAAAAAGCGCGGTCGGCAACTGGCGCCACAGCGGGCTGTCGTCATCGTCCAATCCCCATTGCTGACGGAACTGTTCGATGCCGCGCTGCTCGTCCAGGCCGCTGCGCACGTTGCGGTCGAGTATGCTCAGCACGAATTTCCGGTCGCGGGTGGCGAGCGCGCTGAGCAGGCGGTTTTTGAAACTCACCCATGACGCATCCCTGGCCGCCTCGTCCACGGGAGGCAGTTTCAGCTCGCGTGCCGTCTCCTGTGCCGAAGCCGGAAACGCCAGCGCCAGGAGCCATAAACATGCCGTCAGGAATCGTAATGCCATGCCTGCGCTCCGCCCGTCATTTGCCCTTGAACTTGCCCTGGCGCTTTTCGAAAAATGCCGCCAGTGCTTCCTGGTGATCCTCGGTCTTGTGGCAGATCGCCTGGTATGCCGCGCACACGTCGAGATGCTCTTCAAGCCCCTGGCGCTGCGCCAGCCTGAGCAGGCGCCGCGCATAGCGAATGGCCTGCGGCGGTTTGGCGGCGATCCTGGCGGCAAGCTCTTTGGCACGCGGCAGCAGCTGCTCGGGCGGCGTCACCTCGAGCAGAATGCCGAGTTCTTTGGCCTCATCGGCCTTGACGATGCGTCCCGTGAAGGTGAGCTCGGCGGCGCGCTGATATCCCAGCAGGCGGGTGAGAAACCAGCCGCCGCCATCGCCGGCGATAATGCCGAGATTGGCGAAGGTTTCCCCGAACTGGGCGTTGGTCGAGCCGATGCGGATGTCGCACATGTTGGCCATGTCGAAGCCTGCGCCTATGGCGGGCCCGTTTACCGCCGCGATTACCGGAATTTCCGCGCGATCGAGCGCGATCGGGATGCGCTGCACGCCGCTGCGATAATTCTGTTCCAGCGTGAAGGGCGGCCCCTTGGCGCGCTCGCCCATGGTCTTGATGTTGCCACCCGCCGAAAACGCGCTACCCTCGCCGGTCATGATCAGCACCGAGATCTCCGGGTTGGCGTTGGCCCAGGCGATGGCATTGGGGATGTCGTTGACGAGGTCGGTGCTGGTGAGGGCATTTCTCACGTCATCGCGCTTGAAGGTGAGTACGGCAACGCCGCCGTCGATCTCCAGCGCGGCGTCCTTGAGCATGGGCAAAGCGGTCATGCGATATCCTTGATTGAGATGATGGGGTGCGCGCAACGGCGGCGACACAAGACGGCTATGTTAAGTGCTGGCCGGGTTCGATACAACTTGGTGCGTTATAATCCGCAGCCTGTCCCGGCTGCCTTTAAGGGATGTTGCCGCTGCATTTATCAGAGGAGCTGCAAATGGCGAGAATCGAAGTCAAATCGGAGATAACGGGCACGGTGTGGCAGTTGAAGGCGAAGCCCGGAGACAAGGTGGAGTCTGGAGACACGCTGATCGTGATCGAGTCGATGAAGATGGAGATTCCGGTGATCACGGAAGACGGTGGTGTGGTGAAGGAAATCCTGGTGCAGGAAAAAGACCCGGTGGCTGAAGGCCAGATCGTCGCCATCATCGAGGAATAACAACGGCCCCGGCGATCTGCCGGCGTCGTGCATCAGGCCGCGCGGCGGGCTTTCTTGTCGCCGACGCCGTTTTCCGCGCTGCCTGCCCTGCCCTCCTGCAGCAGTCTGATCGCCGCATCTCGCGAATCGATCACGCGCTGGCGCGCAATGCTTTCTGCCTCAGCACCGTCGCCATCGCGAATCGCTTTTATCAGTTTCTGCCAGTTCTGCACCGATTGCTTGCGTCTCTGCGGCGTCGACAGGCCCAGCTGGCGGTAACGCAGCGTTTGCAGCATCAGCGAACCGAGTATGGTCTTGAGGCGTGAGTTGTCCGAAGCACGGGTAAGCAGGCGGTCTATGCTTGCCACGGTTTCAACATATTCTTCGCCCAGGCCGGGTTCGCGCGCGTATCGCGCCAGTTTAGCCACTTCAGCCTCCAGCGCCGGTAGCAGCTGCAGCCGGCCGGGTGCTTCCGCAATCTGCCGGTCGCGCAAACCGTTGAGCATGGCACGGATATCGAAAATCTCCTTGACTTCGGCGATGCTCAGATTGGTGACTTGTGCGCCGCGCCGCGGCAGGATGGTGACCAGCCCGTCTTTTTCCAGCAGCCGCAGCGCTTCGCGCACCGGTCCGCGGCTGACCGCGAATTCGGCGGCGACGGCCTGCTCCATGATGCGTTGCCCGGGCGCATAAATTCCCGTAACAATACGACCGGAGAGCCGTGCCGCGATTTGTTCCGGCAGAGACTGGGTCAACGGACTGGTTTCGGGTGCGGAGGTCAGTTCAGTCAGCATGGGATTCCCCGGATGCGCGGCGTGGGGCCGCAGCGTCGGCCAACCATAGCGCTCTGTTGTCAGATTGTCAACAATCTTCTTGACAACAATCTGTCAAAAAGCATATTATTTTGGCATCAAACCGAACCCGCGCCTGTCGCGAGCAGTAAAGCCCTGGTGTCGCGGATGTGCGGGCAGGAAAATCCAGCACAAATCCAGGTAACCTGAGTTTCCCCTGCGGATTGTCGCGCCGCCCTTGACGGGCGCGGGATGTTGCCGCTGCATTTATCAGAGGAGCTGCAAATGGCGAGAATCGAAGTCAAATCGGAGATAACGGGCACGGTGTGGCAGTTGAAGGCGAAGCCCGGAGACAAGGTGGAGTCTGGAGACACGC
>JAESFZ010000174.1_pt1 | contig 98804 bp, 90 predicted proteins | sample 9269561 | NCBI WGS metagenome assembly JAESFZ01 (sample SAMN14515552, study PRJNA621657) | algae metagenome | isolation source: Tildeniella nuda ZEHNDER 1965/U140 and co-occurring heterotrophs from wet... | place: Switzerland: Stansstaad, Zurih | collected 1965-01-01 | reverse complement strand
CCTGCTTGGCGATATCGAGACCAACAATGCTAATCTGCATGCGGAAGGCTCCTTCTCGTGGACCAACACCGCGGCAACTATGGCATACCGATGCCGCGGTGCAGGGGCCGTCCACCCCATCAACGGCTCGCTGCGCGACGAGCTGCTTAACGGCGAAATCTTCTACAGCCTCGCCGAGGCAAGGGTGCTGATCGAGGCGTGGCGGCGTCATTACAACACCGTCCGGCCGCACAGCAGCTTGGGCTACCGCCCACCGGCACCAGAAGCGGCGACACCACCATTGTCGGTCTCCGGTTCCGCTTCGCTCCACCTCCGCCCGACAATGGCGGCGGAGACGACAATGCACTAACTATTTACCCGGACCACCCGGTGGGGGCTGCTCAGCAGGCCACGGGGCAGATGCAGGGACGCCGAGTGACGCGCCCGAATCATGGGAGACGCAATTGATCGCAATTGCGTCGACACACGTCGCCCTCGCGGCCCCATGCTGCCGGCGAAGAAAAGAGCGGACCCCTCTGGGGGCCCGCTCTAGTTTCGTCAGGCTCGCTAAGCCCCTGGGGAGGAACGCAGGCGCCCGACGGGTAGGAAGCTAGAAGCGAACGCCGGCTGCAACACCGTAGCGGCGCGGATCTAGCGTGAAGATATTCGTGAAAAGGCCCGACGACTGGTCGGTCACGTACAAGCCGGTGGTAGCGTTGTTGTCGAACAGGTTGGACACAAAGCCCCGCACGAACCAGCGTTCGTCCGGCCCGTTGAGTTGCACCTGAGCGTTTACAACCTCGTAGCCCGCGATACGGTTGATGTTGCCGTTGAAGACACTTCCGTAGCTTCCGCCGGTGTAAGCAAGGTCGGCACGCGGCACGAGGGTCATGCCGCTTCCGAACTCGAAGGTGTACTGCGCGCCGGCCGAAAACTTGTAGTTGGGCGCCTGCGGCAACTCATTGCCCTTGATTTCGACGGACTGGCCGTCCGGCAGCACGGCCACCCCTGCCGCCGCAGCGGTCGCAGCGAGGGCCGAGCAAATGCTAAATGCGCCGGTCGCGCCATTGAGACCACTGTCAGTTGGAAACTGCGTCGGTGCTCGAAGACCGAGGGCCGCATTCACGGCCGCGACGTAGCCGTTCGCCAGCGCCGCATTTCCGGCGGTGGTGGGCACGACGGCGCAATTGGAGCCGTTGGAGATGTCCTTGATGATCACCGCATCCGATCGGCCGCCGGAGGGGTCGCGCGGGTTGGAGAGAAACTTGCTGCTCGCCACCTTGGTGTTGAGATAGCTGAAGCCAAGATTGAACAGCCAGTCGTGGCTCGGCTGGATCACCGCCTCGGCTTCGACGCCATATATATCCGCGTCGACGTTGTCGTTGACCGAGGTGCGAGCGACAATGCGGCTGAGTTGGAGATCCTTATATTTGTAATAGAAGCCCGTGAGATTGAGGCGAAGTGTTCCATCGAGAAGGGTATTCTTGCTACCGATCTCGAACGCCTCGATCGACTCGGGATCGAAGCTCTCGGGGACCGCCAAGATCGGTGAAAGCGGCGGGTTGATGCCGCCCGACTTATAGCCTCGAGAATAGGAAGCGTAGACGAGGCTGTCCTCGGTGATCTTGTAATCGAGCACCGCGCGGCCGGTCACCTCCGAGAAGTCGACGTTGCGGATCTGAAGCGGCTGGTTCCCCGGCGTACCCGGGTCGGCATCGAAGGCGCCGAGGAATGGCGACTCGAATGCATTCGTAATGCCGTATGGTGCGAGAAAATTGAGCAGTGTCGTTCGGGCCGACACATCTTTTTTGTCGCTGTTATATCTCAGGCCACCGGTGAGCTTGAGCTTCTCGGTGAGGTCAACATAGACTTCGCCGAACAGGCCGTATGATTTGAGATCGAAGGTCGCCCCGCCGTTGCGATACGCCGGCGTAGCTAAGTAGCTATTGGGAAAGCTCGGATTGGAAGTTTGCTGTCCCAACGTTTGAGCAAGACCCAATATAGCCGAAGCGTAATCGAGGGAGAAGGCATTAACGTAATAGTCGACATTGGTTGAGCGGATATCATTATAGATGCCGCCCAATAGAAAATTGATTCCCCCGTCGAGGTCAGACTCAATAATCGCCTCTGCCGTCCAGGCTTCTGACTTACCGACCGACCGATCGAAGTCGAGTGGCGTTGAACCGCAAAGCGCGTTGCCGCCGAATACGCCGGTCCCGGTGACCTCTGCTTGTGAGGTGCAATAGGGCCCGGCCGGCCCGTTCGGTATAAGTGCATTTTGCGCTGGCTTCAGTTGCCTTAGCGCGGCGGTCAGCGGCGCCGGTCCGAAGCCATTCGCGAAAGCGTTGAACACGGTGAGGCCTGGAATAGCACCAGCCGGGTTTTGGACCGACAAGGTGTAATCCTGCGACGAGTCCACTCGATTCTTCTGATACTGTCCTGAGAGCTGTGCCGAAAAGGAGCCGAAGTCGTGCTTCAGAACTGCCTGGGCCTGAATCTCGTCGGCGAAGTACGTCGGCGTGTGGTCGGTGCGGATCTGCCGCACGTCCGCCGGGTTAACGAATCCTGCGTTTGAATCGGGAGCATAAAGGCTGTTGAGGCCCAGAGGGGCCAACAAAGGTCCGAGCGCACCGGTCCCGACGCGAAGAAACTCGGGCGACGACAACGTCGCGCCTACAGTCGAATTTGCGTTCGTCGCGCCGAATTCGAGCCGGCCGGGCAAGCACCCGAGCACACCGGTGGGGTCGCGCTGGCAACGCTGTTTCTGAATGCGGAGGCGATTGTCGTCCTCGCGGAAATAATAGCCAACGAGGTCGACCGTCGTATCGTCGGTCGGCTCAAAGCGCACCGAACCACGCACGGCGTACATATCCCGATCATCGACGCGACTGTTGTCATAGAGATTCTTCGTGAAGCCATCTCGATTGAGATAGAAGCCTGCGATGCGAATGCCGAGGTTATCGCCAAGCGGCACGTTGACCATGCCCTTGGCCTTGATCGAGTTATAGTTGCCGTATTCGCCCTCTGCGCTCGCTTGAAATTCATTAAGGTTCGGCTTCGCGGTGATGAGGTTCACCACACCCGAAGTCGCATTGCGACCGAACAGCGTCCCCTGGGGACCACGCAGCACCTCAATCCGCTCGAGGTCGAAGAATTCGGTCTCGAAAAGGCGGGTGCCGAACAACGGCAGATCGTTTGAATGAATGGCAGTGGCGCTATCGCAAGTCGCGCCGACGCAGAGATCGCCAACGCCGCGTATCGTGAAGCTCGACCCGGTGAAGTTGCCCTTGGTGAAGGTGACGTTCGGTAGCGTGAGCTGTAGGTCCGAAGGGTTCTCGATCTGCTGACGGTCCAGCGCTTCGGCCGTGAACGCCGACACCGCGATCGGCACATCCTGGAGCGACTGGGCAGCGCGTTGTGCGGTAACGACGATCTCCTCAATTCCTTCATCTGCTGTTACGGCGGTGCCGGCCAGCGTGCCACCGACGGACTCGCCGCCTCCCCCTCCCGTATTGGCCTGTGTTCCGGGCTGCGGCTCAGGCAAGGACTGAGCGACCGCAGGAGCCGCAGCGATCGCAATCGATAGCAGTGAGGCGCCCGCGGCGATAAGCTGGCGTGTGGATTTCGTCTTCATGATTCCCTCCCCAGATCATTTGGCTTAGAGCGGTAGTCCCGCCTCTTGGTGCAGCCTGTCTGCGCTGAGTGAACAGGGGTTTGAGGTACCTTCCAAGGCAATTTAGGCACATTTTGTGCCTGCCCGTTCATTGTAACAGCGAAGCCCTTTCGATCCATCAGACAGGGAGCCGGGCCCCGTCTGCGCCCGAGGGCTGGCTACAAGGCATTTCGCGACTTAGCGACAGGTTATGAGCTATGGGTCAGGAGTGCCTGTCGCGCATTCCCGTCGATGCTCGGGCCATGATGGCGGGTAAGCGCCTCCTAGAAACGGGTGCGAACGGTAACTCCATAAGTGCGGGGTTCCGCAAGGAACGCGCCGTAGATTTGGTTAGCGAGCGGCGCCAGGCCGGCCTGCACCTGCCGGATCGTCGCGCCACCCTGCAGCGGCGCGTCGAAAGTGACCTGCTGGTAGTCGGCGTCGAGCAGGTTCTGCGCCCACAGCTCCACCGACCAGCGCCGGTCCGGGCCTTGGAGACCGAGCCTTGCGTTAGCCACGAAAACGCCCTCCTGAACCTTTTCGAGGTCGAGGTCGGAGCCGGTGTTGAACTCGCTCTGGTAGCGGAAGTCGACGTACAGAAGGCCGGTCAGACCGCTGCCGCCGATCGGCGGGGTGTAGGTCGCCCCCCCCGTGATGACGTACTTTGGCGCGTTCGAGAGTCGCCGTCCCGGCAGCTGGAACAGCGTCGGGGCGAGCGGCCGGCCGTTGGTGCCGACAAGGTCGTCGCGGTAGGCGGTGTCGACAACCGTCAGGCCGCCGTTCACGTCGAGGTCGGGCGCCGGGCGCGCGAACACCTCGAGTTCGACGCCTTTCGAAGTGACACCAGGCCGCAGGCGATCCGGCGTACAGCCGCCGCTTGTCGCGCTGCCGTCGACGTCGGTGTCGCCCAGATCGTCCCGGCAGCCCTGCACGTTGGTCACTTCAAAGCTGACGCCGTTGAACGTGTTGAGCTGGAAATCCTTGAACAGCTGGTAGAAGGCCGCGACGTTCACGTCGATGCCGGGACCATCCCACTTCACCCCGACCTCATAGGCATCCACCTTCTCAGCAGCGAATTCGAGATCGGCATTCGACGGCGCCGCGAGGTTGAGTGCAGCGCGGTCGAGGTTGTAGCCGCCGGCCTTGTAGCCCTTCGAGTAGGAAGCATAGGCGAGCAGGTCCTCGCCCGCCTTGTAGCTCAGGACCGCGGTTCCCGACCACTCGTCGTCTTCCAGGCGCCCGCGGCCGAGGTCGATCGCGTTGAGCTGCGAGCTGCTGTTGCTGAGGCAGGACAGGGCGATCAGGTTCGTCAGGAGCGGCCGCAACGCTGCCGGCGCCGCCGGGCTGGCGAGGATCGGGCCGAGCGCCGCCTGTTGCGCGGGGCAGGCGGTGTTGTTGTTCTCGAACGAACTGGCGAGCTTCTTGGTCTCGTTGGTGTACCGCACGCCGACCGTCATCGACAGCGCATCGGTGAGGTCGACCACGTTATGCGTGAACAGCGCCCAGTTCGTGCTCGTCTGCTCAAATCGCGACAGCACGTCACCGACCATCGAGATCGATCCCAGCCGATCGAATCCGCCGATGATTGTCGGTCCGAGTGCGCCGAAGGCGGCTTGCAACGCCGGTCGGCCCGCCGGCAGAATGCATGCCGGCGAGGCCGGGCTGAGGAGGCCCGGGTTGACGGCAGCGACGAGCTGGCAGGTGGCGTAGGCGCCGTACTGGGTGCCGAACTTGAGGTTGTCGTCGAGGCGGAGCGTCTCGTCGGCAAAGTATCCGCCGACGAGCCAGTCGAGCCTGTCGCCGAACAGCGTGCCCTGGAACCGCACCTCCTGCGAGAAGGTCCTGAATTCTTGAAACCAGCCGTCGCGGTAAAGGATGTCGATGTTCTGGAAGTCGGCATCCTGGCCGCGGTCGTACTGCCAGTCGCGGTAGGCGGTGATCGAGGTAAGGGTAGCCGCGCCGAGGTCCCAGCCGACCTCGCCCGACACGCCCCAGTCGGTCACGTCCGAGCCGAAGTCGCGTCCCCGCGTAACCGAGATCCGCCGGGTGAAGGGATCGTCGTTGATGAAAGCGGGGTTGCCAGCCGGGTCGCTGAAGCGTTCCAGCAGCGCCTTGATGTTGTTCGGCGCCAAGGAGAGACTTCCGTCCGGCGCCCGCGTGACGCTGCGCGTCGGTAGGAAGGGGGCGGCGCAGCACTCCTCGGTGCGGTCAGCATAGTCGCCGATAATCCGTACCTCGAGATCATCGTTCGGGGCGAACAGCAACTGCCCGCGACCGATATAGCGGTCGCGGTCGTTGAAGGTGCGTCCGGAGACGACGTCCTTCAGGAAGCCGTCGCGCTGGAAGAAAACGCCGTCAAGGCGGGCCGCGAGCCTGTCGCCCGCGAGCGGACCCGTTACCGATGCTTCCGCCCGGATGGCGTCGTGGTTGCCGTAGGTGAAGGCGGCCGCGCCCTCGTGCTCGAAAGACGGCTTCTTCGTGACGATGTTGATCAGGCCGGCCGACGCGTTGCGGCCAAACAGCGTGCCCTGGGGTCCGCGCAGCACCTCGATGCGCTCGATCGCGCCGAGCTCGGTGAGCGCTACGCCTGCCCGGTTGCGATAGACACCGTCGATGAAGGTGGCGACCGAGGATTCGAGTCCGGGGTTGTCACCCACGGTGCCGATGCCGCGGATGCGCGCGCCGCCAGCGCCGGCCTCGGATGAGGTCGAAGACACGAGGAGCGAGGGCGACAGCTGGTTGAGCGCGCGGATATCGGTCGCACCCGAGTTCTGAAGCGACTCGGCGGTCACCGCCGACACTGCGATCGGTACGTCCGACAGCGCCTGCGATCGTCGCGTTGCAGTGACGATGATCTCGCTGTCGTCGCTCGGACCCGGCTCAACGTCCGCCCCCCGCACCAGGCCGCGCTCCGTTCTGGTATCTGCGCTGGGAGCCACGCCGTTCTCGGCGGGGCCGGTGCTTTGAGAGTTATCCTGAGCGCAGGCCGGGGAGGCCAAGCCGAGGGCCGCCGCCGATACCAATAGCCACGCACGCTTCATAATGCCTCCCCGATCGAGCGCTCGCTGGTGCGCCTCACTGGGGAGCAATCTTGCTTCAGCCCTCGTTGCCGCCCAGCTCCGGACTGCACAAATTGTGCGGCGGCACGTCGTGCTCGCCAGTTTGTGGCCCGGCGGCCACAACTTCAGCGATCGGCTATTTTCAGCTCGATCACTGTGCCGTCGCGCTTCGAGACGCGGCACTCGGCCCGCAACCGCTTGCCGGCCGCGTCAACGAGGCCGAATTTCACTTCCATCACGCGGCCTTCAAAGGACCCCTTTCTAAAATTGGTCGTAGTAGGATTAACCCGCTCGATGATGGCGCTCTTGCACGCCGCAATCGCCTGCGGGGCGGCAACTTCGGCGAACGCCGAACTGGAAGCCGTGAGGCAGATAATGACAATCAAGGTGCGCACAAGGGAGCTCCAAAGGTGGTTGCAATATTCAGCTGTCTACACGTTTGATATTCGCGGGTCTGGTGCCCAACAGCACGTTTTGTGTTGAATGCCGTCAAAAACATTCGGACAGATACCGCAGGCGATAGTATAACTGTTTCGACCAAACAATTCAGGCCTCGCCGCCGTAACATAGCCGTGCCGTGAAGGGGTGACGCCGTGGGGCACGGCAAGGGAGCACGATGATCTTACGGATTGCACTGCTGTGCGCAGCGATAATGCTTTGCGCGTGCGCGACCGATCGGCAGGCCACCATAGACGGCGCGGTCCAGAGGGACGCCTACGGACGCCCGATCCTCCCGGACTAGCTCTCAGCAACCTGACGACCTGACCCCGCTAGCCCTTCTCGGCTGGCGGGGTTTTTTTGCGCTTGGGCTTCGCGGCTGGCTGCGGCTTCACAGCCAGAAACCCCCATAACGCTTGCTTCAGGCCGGGACGATGATGTCATTTTGGAGGAGTATGTTGGTCAACCGCGCCACCTCGCTGACTTGGCGGTACAGCATGTCGGCGAGCACCGGACTTGATCGCATCTCATCGGCGAACACGACTGCACCACCGGGGAGCTTGCGCAACACCCCGCGCGCGATGAGATTGTTTACCTTCCGCCGTGCGGTTTCGCGATTCAGGCCCGTTGCCGCCGCGATCGAAGCGACTTTGCAGGGAGTCACCTCATTGATTGCCATCGCATGCTTCAAATCATAGAGCGTGATGTCGGCATCTGTGCGGAGGGGACGCTCGAGCGCAATCGCGATCACCGCGAGGACTACGACCACCGAGTCGAGGTCCTGGGCTATCGTGCGCCGATACTCCTCTCCCATTCGCAGTCCGGAGAGCGCTAGCTGAAGTCCGACCCAGCGGAGCTTCGAAGCGGCGGCGGTCGAGTTTAGCTTTAGTTTCATATGGTGCCTTTGCAGGACCCCGTGCGCGTTTTACCGCCCGCCTGCGCAGCGACGATCGGCGCTGAACTTCGCTTGTTCCCCAGGCGGCGGACCCACCGCTTGGCGTCGTCAGGCAGGACGTACGCCGCGGGCACCACCACGAGCGTGAGGAGCGTTGAGGTCGCCAATCCGCCAATGATGATAAAGCCCATTGCGTTGCGCCATTCCGAGCCATCGGATGTTGCAAACGCGACCGGGATCATGCCGAAGACCGCGGCAAGCGCGGTCATCAGCACAGGGCGTAGCCGCTCCGGCGCGGCCGACGCGATTGCCTCTGCACGCCCTAGACCTTCGGCGCGTCGCTGGTTGGCGAGATCGACGAGTAAGATTCCATTCTTCATGACGATGCCCATCAGGGCAAGCAGACCGATTTGCGCGAACAGGCTCATCTCCTGTCCGCCGGCCCAAAGGGCAGCAAACGCGCCCGAAAAAGACAGGGGCGCCGTCAACATGATCAGCACGGGTTGGCCAAAGCTGTCGAACTGGCTCGCTAGAACGATGTAAAGAGCCACAAGGGCGAGCAGAAACGCAAAGCCGATCGCCTGGCCGGTCTCTGCCATGCGCCGCGCTTGTCCGTCGATGCCGATCAAAACACCGTCTGGCGGCGGATTCGCAGCGAGCAGTCCTTCGACCTGTTCGACGGCCGTGCCAAGGGCGACGCCGGTGGCCGCATTGGCGAGTACAGACACCTTGCGGGCTCGATCTTGGCGGTCAATCTGCACGGGTCCCGTTGCGACGCCGACGTTCGCCACTTGCCCAATGTCCACGAGTTGTCCCGACGCCGCGCGCGCTTGGAGGAGTCCAATCTGCGAGACGGTCTGCCGCTGCGCTTCTTCCAAGCGTACCCGCACATCATATCGACGACCGGAATCCTCGAAGGTACCGACATCGGCGCCGCCAATGAGGATCTGGGTAGTGGTCGCGAGCGCGCGTGCGGAAACGCCGAGGTCGGACGACCTCGCACGATCGACGCGGATCTGAACTTCAGGCCGCCCCCCCTCGAAGCTCGAGCGCACATCGGTCAGTGATGCTTCGTTACGCATCGCTGCCACGAGTAAATCGGCGTATCCTTCCGCCGATGCCAGGTCGGCGCTCTTCACGACAAGTTCCACTTGGCTCTGGCCTATCCCACCTCCAGAGACCCATGGAACCTCGGACGCAGTCACCTCCGTTGCCTGCGGCACTGCCCGAGCAAGCGCCGTCCGCGCGTCGCCCATTACAAGGTCTTGGTGCCTGTCTCTGTCCTGCTTTGGAGTGAGGCCTACGTACACGTCGAGGAGGTTCGAACGCTGTTGGCTCCCTGCGCCGGCTGTCACAAAGGTAAGGGCTACGTCCGGGATCCGCCGGAGCTCAACATCGATTGCTCGCGCGGCCCTCTGCGCCTCGCTGATCCCGGAGCCAAGCGGCAGCTTGACTGTCGCGAGGAACTCGCTGCGGTCGGTGCTAGACATGAAGGTCGTCGGGACATGGCCTGCAATCCAGGCGCCGACCAGGACACTCGCCACGGCACCCCCAAGCACTAGCCAGCGCCGCGAGATCGACCAGCGTACCAGCGTTCCGTAGCTACGCTCCATACTTTGATGGAAACGCTCAATACGCTGCAACCAGGCAGCGCTGTGGTCGCCGGGTTTGAGGAAACGCGAGGCCAGCATCGGTGTCAGCGTTAGCGCAACGAGCAGCGAGACGCTTACCGAGAAGACAATCGCCAGGCCATACTGGAAGAAAAAGCGACCGACGATGCCTTCCATGAAAGCAATCGGCACGAACACGGCGAGAGTCGCGAACGTGCCGGCAAGTACAGCAAGCGCTACGCGGCGCGTCGCTTCGGCCGCCGCCGTGCGTGCCTCTTGCCCGCCGTCGATATCGCGCTGGACAGCTTCGACGACGACGATCGCATCGTTCACAAGAAGTCCGATCGCGACCGTTAGGGCGAGCAGTGTCATCGTATTGAGGGTGAAGTCGAACGCACCAAACGCGAAGAATGTGGCGACGAGCGACGTCGGGATGGCTAGCGCGACGATGATGGTTGCGCGCCAACTCAGCAGAAAAAGAAAAGTAACCGCTACGACGAGAGCGATCGCGATCGCGAGATCGACCATGACGTCGCGAATAGAGGATTCGATAAATCGCGAGGTATCCCGCGCGATTGTGAGCTCTACGCCGGCCGGGGCGGCGGCGGCAAGCCGGTCGACCTCTGCACGGATAGCACGAGCCACCTCGACCGTGTTGCGTCCAGACTGGCGGCGAATATCGAGCGACACGCCCGGTCGGCCATTGAGCTGCGCGTAGCTGCGTTCGTCCTCAGCGCCTTCCTCTACACGCGCAACGTCGCCGACGCGCACTGCGGCGCCGTTGGGCTGGTGGGCAACGACAATTGCCATGAACTCTGACGGCGTGCGGGCTCTGGCGAGCGTTCGCGCGCCGAGCTCGCGGGTGCGACCGCCTACTTCGATACGGCCCCCGGGTAGCTCCGCATTCTCGGCGCGCAGCGCGCCAACGACATCGTCGGCCGTCAGACCCTGAGCCCGGAGCCGATCGGCATCGAGCCAAACGCGCATCTCTCGTTTTCGTCCGCCGACAAGGGTGACCGCCCCGACGCCGGGCTGGCGTTGGAGTGCCTCGCGCACAACCTCATCGGCATAGGTCGTGATCTCACGCACGGATCGGTTGCCCGAAAGCATTACCGACAGAATCGGAGCTGCGTCGGGGTCCACCTTCTCTACAATCGGCGGGTCGGCGTCGGCCGGCAGCGCGGCGAGCGCGACGTTGACCTTATCGCGCACCTCCTGCGCTTTCACGTCGCCATTCTCTTCCAGCTCGAACTCGACGAAGACCTGGCTCAGGCCTTCCGCGCTCACCGAGCGGAGCTGACGAATGCCCGAAATGGTATTGAGTTCTTCTTCAAGTACGTCCGAGACTTCCGTTTCCACGGTGTCGGGGGCCGCCCCCTCGAGCACCGTCGATACCGCGACATACGGAAACTCGACGCGTGGGAACAAGTCGACGCCTAGCCGCCCGAACGAGACAATCCCTAGAACGACGAGCGCGCCGATCATCATCGTCGCGAAAACGGGCCTGCGAATCGAGACATCAACGAGCCACATTTGCGGCTCCGCTCGAAGCCCGGCCGGTCACCGGCTTTATCTCGGTGCCATCAATGAGCGTTGACGGCGGCCGGTCGATAACGTCGACTCCAGCCTCGAGGCCCGAAATCACTCTCACGCGATCCAAATCGATGTCGGATACCTGCACCCGTCGACGCACCGCTCGTCCGCCCGATGCGACGAATACATAAGGCTGCGCGGAATCGCCGGCCAGGGCGCGGCGCGGCAGCGCCACCGCCTCGAGGGGGTCGGGCGTGATCTCAGCGCGCACAGACACGCCGGTCTTGATTGAGTAGTCGGGATTGCGGGCTGGCAGGCGGACCTCGATCATGCGCGTTGCCGGGTCCGCCCGGTCGTTGATGATCGCCACATAACTTGAAACCTGTGCTGGGACGCCTTCGATCGTGAGCTTGGCCGGCAGGTTCAACCGGAGGTCGGCGCCGCGCGCCTCGGGAACGCTTAGGATAGCGGCGACGATGCGGATTTCTTGAAGCTGCAGCGCCGCGCTTTGGCCACCCATCGAGAAGCGGTTGTTGAGATAAGCGCCTTCGTCGACGAGGCGTGCCGTGACCACGCCATCGAAGGGGGCACGCACGATCGTGTCGGCGAGCGCCTGGCGCGCGGTCGCAAGCGCCGCCGCCGCCTGATCGCGCTGAGCCCGCGCAACATCGCGCGCGAGTTGCGACTCTTCAAGCCGCGCTTTAGGCGCGAACCCGCGCTCAGACAGCTCAGCAATCCGCGCCAGTGCGCGTTCTGCCTGATCCACCTGGGCCTGGGTAAGGCGTTGAGCTGCGGCGGCTTCGGCGACTCGCCGCTCGTAATCGGCTGGCCGGATGCGAAGCAGCGGCTGGCCCTTGCGTACTCGGTCGCCGACCCGGACGTGAATCCGCTCGACGGGTCCCTCGACCAGTGCGCCGATGGCACTGGTCTGGAGTGCCGCAATGGTGCCGGTGGCCACGATCGGGATCGAGAGTGGCAAAGCTACCGCCTTGACGAGTTGGACCTCAATGGGAGAGGGCGTCGACGTAACAGCAGGGTTGGCCGGCGACGGGGTTGGCCCCTCGCCGCAACCGGCGACTAAGCCGGCAAACATGACCGCGACGCACAGGCCGTGGATTCGCATGAGTATCAGCCGCCAAGGTAAGCGCCGCGGCCGCTCGCAACGAGCACGCCTCCGGCGTCGAGGATCTCGGCGTCCGCGACGCTGAGCCGCTTGCCCAGCTTCACGACGCGTCCGATGACACGCAGTTCGCCGGGTTTGGCCGGGCGGTGATAATCAACGCGCAGGTCGGCCGTTGCGGTCGCCAGCCCACCGACAGCGAGCACCGAGTAGAGTCCAGTAAGGTCGATGAGCGATGCCAGCACACCGCCGTGGGTCGATTGCACAGCCGGGTTGGAGACGACTTCCTGGCGCCAAGGCATTGTGATCTCGATGCCCTGGGGGCCGATGGCGGCCACCCGAAGGCCAAGCCACCGATGGAACGGCGCGATCAGGAGCGCGCGCTCAAGGCCGGCCACGCTGGCGAGATCAAGATCACCAATTAGGCTCATTTGTGCTGTCTCGAGGAGCACGCGGGGCCGAGGAACTCGGCGATGGCCGCGCAGAAAGCATCGTTCCTGTCGCCGACCACCATGTGACCCGCGCCAGCGATGTCCGTGTAGGCAGCGTGCGGGACCAACCGGCGGAAGTCGGCAGCGCCTTCTTCGCTGACGAGGTCGCTCATGCCGCCGCGTACCAAGTGGACGGGTAGTTTCAGGTTAGTGGCCGCCTCGGCCAGTCGGGACTGGCGATTCTCCCCGGAGGTCGTGGTGACGGATGTGATAAAACGGGGATCCCAGTGCCATCGGTAGCGGCCATCGCCACCGCGACGTAGATAGCGGGCGAGGCCGCTGCTTTCGCTGCGCCCGCGCTGCTTCTGCGTATAACCGCTGATCACCGCGGCCGCTTCGTCGAGCGAAGCGAAGCCCGTCTCAAGATGTGCGCCCATGAAACCCATCACCTTCGCGACCCCGCCTGGCTCCATTGTGGGCGCGATGTCGACCAACGTCAGCGATGCGAAACTCCCGGGCCGTTGCTCGCCTTCAGCGAGCAAGCCCGCCAACCCGCCGAGCGATGCGCCAACCACCGCCGGCGCATCGTCGAGCTGGTCAGCAACCGCCACAAGGTCGGCTGCGAAATCATCGACACGATAATGACCTGCCGCAGACCATTCACTATCGCCGTGTCCGCGCAGGTCGAGCGCCAGCGTGCGCCAGCCAAGCCTCCCCAAGGTTGTCGCTGTGCGGCGCCATGCATGCCGGGTTTGACCACCGCCGTGCGCGAGCAGGACGATCGGCCCGCTCTGCGGCCCCTCCGCGTCGGCCACGAGCGATTCCCCATCGGCTCCTCGAAACGTCCATTCAGCCAACGCTCTGCCCTATTTTGTGAGGACCTTTACAATAAGGCGCTTTAACTTGGCGTCAATCCGCCTTAGAGAGAGGCGATGCCCGTCGAAGCGCCTGCGCAGGATGTGCTCGTCACCCCAGCAGACGAGATCGCCTTCCTTATGGAGGAGATCAGTCGCACACTCCGGCGATCGTTCGAACGCCGCATCCAGGCAACCGGTTTGTCGCGCACGCAATGGCGGATCATAGTCCACATCCTGCGTACCGAAGGAATGACGCAGACTGAGCTTGCGCGGGCGCTTGAACTCGAACGTGCGACCGTCGGCCAGGCCATCGACCGATTGGTGGAACTGGGCTTCGTCGAGCGACGGGTATCTGCCTCAGACCGACGCGTCTGGCGCGTTCACGCCGTCGGTGAAGTGAAGCGGCTGGTACCGCGCCTTCGCGAGGAAGCTGACGCGCTTTATGACGTCATGTGGGCTGACACTTCTCGCGACGACTTCGACACCTTTCAGCGGCTGCTACGCGGCATGACATGCCGACTTGCTCGCATGGAAGCGACGATCGGAGCGGCCAATCCAACACGGGTTCAACCGGTTATGACCCGCCGCCAGACCTCGATTTGAAACTTAGCAGATAAATGCCCGAAACCTAGTTTAGTTAGGCAAGCGCCCTATCTTTTTTCGACGCGCCGCTCGAGTGAGCATCCTCTACTTTGAGCCCACCAAGGCATCGGCATCTAGAGCGTCAAGCCTCAGAGCGAACGCGTATCCGGTTGAGCCCCCGCCGGTTTCTCCTCCATCCGAGACGAAGTCCCGTCGACCAGGGCTCGTTGGGCGCCGACGGCGCCGGCTGCCGTAAGGCTGCACTTAAGTTGCGGCGTGGCCTCTCGGACCGGAGGCTCAGTTTATCCCTGCGATACAGCCGGTAAACGCGCTTGCGACTGACGGCCCAGCCTTCCGCCGAAATAGGATAGAGATGCGGAAACAGCCGTAACTTGATCACGCAGCCGCCAGATCGCGGATGCGCCGCCTCGACAGGCATTTCCTCCAGGACCTCCTGTCAGAAAAATCCCCGACGCCTGAGCTCGGCACGAGATCATCGCCCGTCCAGACGGCACAAGGCACGAACGAGCGGTGAAACTGGGTGGCGCTCGGCGTCGATCACTCCTCATTCGGTACCGCTCGATGCGTGGGCTCAGGCACCGCTGCGGTTGAGGTCGGCCACGAGTTGCTTGAGCTTGCGATTCTCGTCCCAAGCGGCTTCAGGCTCCGCAACTCGTCGGCCCGGCCCGCCGCCAGCTTTTCCGTAAAAGCTCTGCTCGCTGACGCTCGTCCGGAGGAGAACTTCGGCCACCCGCGTGTCCGTTACCGCCTCCTTCGACGCGAACACAATCTCCTCCTCAGTGTACATCGACTTCTCACCCCAAGGGATCTCGGGATGCCGGAAGCTCACATTCGACAGAGAGGAGCTGCCTTAGGGACGTCATAGTTCATATGAAATGGATCCCGCTGCAGCCAGCGCTTATGTGGCTAAGCGCGCGCGCCGATAACCAGCGTAGCTTCGTAGCAATTACGTCCGGCCCCCTTTGCTTGGTAAAGCGCCCTGTCGGCCGCAGCTACAAGAGCGCTCGGCACATCCTCGCGACCACCGTTCCTTGCTACCGCGGTAGCTGCGCCAATGCTGACGGTGACGACACCTGCGGGGACTGACGACGCCTTATGAGGGATGGCAAGCGCCTCCACGAACTCGCACGCCTTTGCTGCTGCAGTGGCAGCTTCATTGCTGTCTGCACGAGCAAGGATCATTGCGATTTCCTCGCCACCATAGCGAGCGACCAGATCATCGGGATTGCGCGCTACAGGTCGCAATGCGGAAGCGACGGCGCGAAGGCAGTCATCTCCCACCTGGTGACCGTAACTGTCGTTGAACAGTTTGAAATGATCGAGGTCGAGAAGTAGCAGGGACAGGTGCGAACCCTCGCTGGCGGCACGCGACCACTCCCGAGCGAGAGCCTCGTCGAACGCCCTACGATTGGCCAGCCCTGTAAGCCCGTCTTTCATCGCCAACTCGGTGAGGCGCTCTTCCAGAGCTTTGCGCTCGGTCACGTCTCGCATCACCAGGACCCGATCGCCGGGCTTGCCAGGCTCCTATGCACCAATCTGCCGGGAGGCCGTCTCGACCCAAAGAAGAGTGCCATCGCCGCGAATTACGCGCGTCGTGACGGTCGAACTGTCGGTTTCGCCTCTCAGAATACGCGCTGTAGCCGCGGTGACGATCGGGATGTCGTCGGGATGAATGAAGGCCAAGGCCGACTGGCCGATGGTGTCGGCGATCGAACGCTTGAACATGTTTTCGGCGGAGGGAGAAAGATAGGTGAAGCAGAAATCCGCGTCTATCCGGGCGATGACGTCGCTGCTCGTCTCAGCAAGCAGGCGGAAATGCTCATGATCATTGAGCGCAGATCGCTTAATCGTCATAATCCGCTCCTCGACTAAACCGCTTCCTGCCGAAGACCGCGAGGTGACGCTTACGAGGATCTCTACAAATCTTGGAAGGACGCTTACGCTACGCGACGTTTCCGGCGGAGCACGAACCCGTCACTGAGCATAGATTTCAAACCTACGCGTAGATGAATAAGCCAGCAGTCATTATGAGTCGATCTGCTTTTGCGAGGAAGCTGATCACTTCCTTGACGGCGATAAGCCAGCCTTGCCGAAGGCTCTAGCAACCTCCCGCACTGAGCTCATCGATGACGAGACCGGGCACGCCGGATCGCCCTGATCATTTGGCGCAGGTATCTCATAACTAGGCGGACATACTCGACGAGATGCGAGAGCTATGAGCTCACACAATCTTGGGCCTATGCAATGGGTGATGGCGGCCCGAACGCGTGCGCAATTGCAATGAACACACGCCCCGAAAGTGAGTGGAGGTGAAACAAGTACACAAAAACCTTCACACGAGACGATCTTTTAATCGTAACGTATTGTTATTAAGCATCTTTTTAGTAGACGCAAGAGACTTAAAATCTCTCGTTCCGTAAGGATCGTGCCGGTTCGATCCCGGCCGTGGGCACCAGAAGACTACGCCGACCCCCGCGCCAGATACCGGAAGAAATCGGGCGTCTCGACGGTGCGCAGCCGCGTCAGCGTGCGGCTGGCGATCAGCCAGGCGCCGTCGATCTTCTCGTAGGTCTCGTAATAATGGCCCCAGCCCTGGAAGCGCTGCTCGACGCCGTCGTCCCACCACCAGAGCCGGTCCTCCATCGCCCAGATGCCCGTCGCGCTGGTGTCGCTGGTCAGCGTGATCTCGGGGGTGTGCGCATGATGGACCGTCGTCACCTTGGTGTCGCCGTCGAGCAGCGCCCGGATCGCCGCGAGGATCGCCGCCTTGCCGGTCGCGGTCGGCACGCCGCCGTCGTCGGCGAGCGCGGCTAGGCCGGTCTGCGCGCCGCTGAACGACTTCAGCACCGCGTGCGGCGCGTGGCAGGTGTCGTAGAGCGCCCAGTCCTTCTGGTCCATCGCACGCACCCGCCGCGCGAACAGCGCCTTGATCTCCTCGATCGCGACCAGCTTTTCCGCTGCCTCCATGGCGACTCCTCTCCCGCCTGCCCCGTCGCCCCGCTCTATCCTGTATATGATGGAAGCGATAGGAGGACATCGGGAAGGAGACCGGCATGGCGGGCGACGACGAACGGCTGGCGCGACTGGAGGAGCGGCTGCGCGCGCTCGAGGACCGGCTGGAAATCTACCAGCTGCTGAGCGCCTACGGGCCGCTCGTCGACAGCGGCGACGCCGAGGCGACCGCCGGCCTGTGGGTCGACGACGGCGTCTACGACTGGGGCGGCGGGCCGAAGCCCGCCGACGGCGCGCCGGTCGCCGGCGAGGGCTGGGCAGGCGCCGCCTATTCGCGCGCCGAGATCGCCGACATGGTGCGCGGCCCCGGCCACCAGTCGATCATCGCCGGGGGCGCCGGGCACGTCATCGGGCTGCCGCACGTCCAGCTGGCGGGCGACAGCGCGGTCGCCACCGGCTATGCGCGGCTCTACCGCTGGGACGGCGCGCAGTTCGTCGTCGTGCGCGTCTCGGCCAATCGCTGGGAATTGGTGCGCACCGAAGCGGGCTGGCGCGTCGCGACGCGCACCAACCGCGTGCTCGACGGCGGCGCCGAGCCGCGCGCGCTGCTGCGCGCCGGCGTCGCGCCGCTTCCCGCCGCCCCGCGCGAGGCGAGGTGAGCATGCGCGTCGGCTGGATCGGGCTCGGCATGATGGGGCTCGCGATGGCGCGCTGCGCCGCGCGCGCCGGCCATGACGTCGTCGGCTTCACGCGCGGACGGCCCGCGCATCGCGCGCTGATCGAGGACGGGGGGCGCCTCTCCACCGCGCTGGCCGAGGTCGCCGGCCATGCCGACCTGCTGTGCCTCAACCTCTTCGACGACACGCAGCTGCGACAGCTGCTCTACGACGACGGGCTGCTCGCCATGCTGCGCGCCGGCAGCGTGCTCGTCGTCCATACCACCGGCGATCCCGCGCTCGCGCGCGCGCTCGCCGCCGAGGCGCCGGCCGGGGTCGAGGTGGTCGACGGCGCGTTCAGCGGCACCCCCGAGCAGGCGGTCGCCGGCACGCTGACGGTGATGGCCGGCGGCAGCGTCGCGGCGTTCGGGCGCGTCCGGCCGCTGTTCGAAAGCTACGCCGCCTTCGTCCGTCACGTCGGCGAGACGGGCGCCGGCATGCAGCTCAAGCTCATCAACAATCTGCTGTTTGCGGCGCAGGTGCGGCTTGCCGAGGATGCCTTCCGGCTGGCGGCGACGGCGGGCTTCGACGCCGCGACCGTCGCCGAGGTGCTGGGCCGCTGCAGCGCCGCCAGCCGCGCGCTCGCCATCATCGGCGAGGGCGGCCGCGTCGCGGAGAACGCCGCGCGCATGCGCTTCTACGTCGACAAGGACGTCGCCGTGGCCGGCAACATCGCCGACGAGGCCGGGATCGAGCTCGGCCTCGTCGGCGCGGTCGCGCGCGGCGGCGGCTCGGCCGGCTGACCGCTGGCGGCGGCCGCGGCGGACCGCCGCTTTTGCGCGATCCGCAGCGTCGGCGACGACAGCGCCGGTGGAACATAAGCGGCGACCCGCCCTTTACCGGGGGGACCATGCCCGATCGTTCCGACCCGCCGCGCCCGTCCCTGAGCGCCCCGCCCGCGCTCGCGCCGTCGCGCGACGCGCTGTTCCTCGATCTCGACGGCACGCTCGCCGCGATCCGGCCGCGCCCCGGCGAGGTGGCGATCGAGCCGGCGATGGCGGCGGCGCTGCGCATAGCGAGCGTCGCGCTGTCGCAGCGCGTCGCGGTGGTCAGCGGCCGGGCGCTCGACGACGTCGCGCGGCTGGTCGACATGCCGTCGCTCTGCCTCGCCGGCATCCATGGGCTCGACCGGCGGCTGGCGACCGGCGAGGTACGGCGCGCGACGCCGTCGGCCGGCCTCGAACGGGCGCGCGCCGAGCTTGCGGCGCTGGCGCGCGACGAACCGCGGCTGCTGGTCGAGGACAAGGGCCTCGGCATCGCGGTGCATTTCCGCCTCGCCCCCGACCTCGCCGCCGTCGCGGAGCGCCGCGCCCGCGCGATCGCCGCGCGGCACGGGCTGCTGCTGCAGCCGGGCAAGATGGTGTTCGAGATTCGCGACGCCGGCGCCGACAAGGGCAGCGCGTTGCGCGACTTCATGGCGGCGCCGCCCTTCGCCGGGTCGCGGCCGATCTTCGTCGGCGACGACCATACCGACGAGGCCGGCTTCGCGGCGGCGGCGGCGCTCGGCGGCCATGGCGTGCTCGTCGGCGAGCCGCGCGACACCGCCGCCGCCTTCCGCCTGCCCGATCTCGCGGCGGTCGAAGCCTGGCTCGCGGCGGCAGGAGACGCACGATGAACTGGGGCAATCTCGATCTCGCGCCGATCGGCAACTGCACGGTGAGCGCGCTCGTCGACCGCGCCGGCCGCTTCGTCTGGGCGTGCCTGCCGCGCGTCGACGGCGATCCCTTCTTCTCGGCGCTGCTCGGCGGCCGCGACCCGGCCGGCGAGGCGCGCGGTCACTGGTCGATCGAGATCGAGGATCAGACCGGCTGCGAACAGGCCTATCTGCGCAACAGCGCGGTGCTGCGCACCGTGCTGACCGACCGCGAGGGCGCGCAGGTCGAGATCATCGACTTCGCGCCGCGCTTCGCCCGCGACGGCCGCGTCTACCGGCCGACCGCCTTCGCGCGGCTCGTGCGGCCGCTCGCCGGCGCGCCGCGCATCCGCGTCCGGCTGCGCCCGACCGCCGGCTGGAGCGACCGCGCCCCGGCGCATACCTCGGGCTCGAACCACGTCCGCTACCTCACCGACATGCTGCCGCTGCGCCTCACCACCAACGCCGCGGTCGGCCATGTCCTCGACGAGCGCTGGTTCCGGCTCGAGGAAGAGCTGGCGTTCTTCCTCGGCCCCGACGAGCCCTTCGCCGGCGACGTCCACACCACGCTGCGCACGATGCTCGACCAGACGCTCGCCGACTGGCGCCGATGGGTGCGCGGCCTCGCCATCCCGCTCGAATGGCAGGCGGTGGTGATCCGCGCCGCCATCTCGCTCAAGCTCTGCGTCCATGAGGAAACCGGCGCGATCGTCGCGGCGCTCACCACCTCGATCCCCGAGGCGGCGAACTCGGGGCGCAACTGGGACTATCGCTACTGCTGGATCCGCGACGCCTATTACACCGTGCAGGCGCTCAACCGGCTCGGTGCGCTCGACGTGCTCGAGAATTATCTCGGCTATCTGCGCAACATCGTCGACGGCGCGAAGGCGGGGCACATCCAGCCGCTCTACGGCGTCGGCTACGAGGCGGTGCTCACCGAGCGGATCGCCGAGGCGATGCCCGGCTACCGCGGCATGGGGCCGGTGCGCGTCGGCAACCAGGCGCAGGAGCAGATCCAGCACGACGTCTACGGCCAGATCGTGCTGTCGAACGTCCACGCCTTCCTCGACCAGCGGCTGCTGCGCCCGGCGACGCTCGCCGACTTCCACGCGCTCGAACGCGTCGGCGAACGCGCCTTCGCGATGCACGACCAGCCCGATGCGGGCCTGTGGGAGTTCCGCACTCGCGCCAGCATCCACACCTATTCGGCGCTGATGTGCTGGGCGGCGTGCGACCGGCTGGCGAACGCGGCGACCGCGCTCGATCGCCCCGACCTGGCCGCTGAGTGGCGCGACCGCGCCGACATCGTTCGCGCCCGCATCGAGCGCGACGCCTGGCACGACGGCGAGGGGCGCTTCGCCGCGACGCTCGGCGGCGACGAGATCGACGTCAGCCTGCTGCAGATGGTCGAGCTGCGCTTCCTCGCCCCCGACGATCCGCGCTTCCTCGCCACCTTCGCCGCGGTCGAGAAGCGGCTGCGGCGCGGCGAGCATATGCTGCGCTATGCCGATGCCGACGATTTCGGCCTGCCCGAGACCGCGTTCAACTTCGCGACCTTCTGGCTGATCGAGGCGCTGCACCTCGCCGGCCGCAGCGACGAGGCGCGCGCGCTCTACGAGCGCATGCTCGCCCGGCTCACCGCGTCGGGGCTGCTGTCCGAGGACAGCGACTTCGAGACCGGCGAGCTGTGGGGGAACTTCCCGCAGACCTATTCGCTCGTCGGCCTGATCAACTGCGCCGTCCTGCTCAGCCAGCCGTGGAGCTCCGTCCGATGACCCGCCTCATCGTCGTCTCGAACCGCGTGACGCCGCCCACCGGCGAATCGACCGGCAGCCAGGGCGGCCTCGCCGTCGCGCTCGCCGAGGCGCTGCGCGAATATCGCGGCATCTGGTTCGGCTGGAGCGGCCAGCGCACCCCCGAGTTCACCGGCCATCTCAACATGCAACGCACCGAGGGGGTGACCACCGCGACGGTCGACCTCGAGGAACAGGACGTCGAGGAATATTACAACGGCTACGCCAACAAGACGCTGTGGCCGCTGTTCCACTACCGCATCGACCTCACCGAGTACGACCGCACCTTCGATGCCGGCTATGCGCGCGTCAACCAGCGCTTCGCCGACACGCTGCTGCCGATCATCGAGCCCGACGACATCATCTGGGTACACGACTATCACCTGTTCCCGCTCGCGCGCGAACTGCGCCAGCGCGGCGTGAAGAACCGCATCGGCTTCTTCCTGCACATTCCCTGGCCGCCGCCCCGCCTGCTGGCGACGCTGCCGCGCCACGAGGAACTGGTCGCCGGGCTGTTCGACTATGATCTCGTCGGCTTCCAGACCGCCGAATGGCGCGAGTCCTTCTGCGACTATGTGGTGCGCGAACTCGATGCGACGCTGGCCGATGGCACGGTGACCGCGCTGGGGCGGACGATCAGGGTCGGCGATTTCCCGATCGGCATCGACGCCGAAAGCTTCCATCAGGCGTCGCAGAGCCGCAACGCGCTCGATGCGCGTCAGCGGATGATCGCCAGCATCGCCGGCCGGCAGATGATCGTCGGCGTCGACCGGCTCGACTATTCGAAGGGGCTCGAGGAACGCTTCCTCGGCTACGAACGCTTCCTCGCCGACAATCCCGACCGCTGCCAGGAGGTGTTCCTGCTGCAGATCGCCCCGCCGACGCGCGCCGAGATCGGTTCCTACCAGGAGATCCGCACCAAGCTCGATGCGCTGTCGGGGCGCATCAACGGCGCCTTCGCCGAGACCGACTGGGTGCCGCTGCGCTACGTCAACCGCGGCTATCCGCGCGACGTGCTCGCCGGCATCTACCGCACCGCGCGCATCGGGCTGGTCACGCCGCTGCGCGACGGCATGAATCTCGTCGCCAAGGAATATGTCGCGGCGCAGGACGCGGCCGATCCCGGCGTGCTCATCCTGTCGCGCTTCGCCGGCGCGGCGCTGCAGATGCCCGACGCGCTGCTCGTCAATCCATTCAGCCAGGAGGAGATCGCCGAAGCGATCCACCAGGGGCTCGACATGCCGCTGGCCGAACGGATCCGCCGCTGGGAGCCGCTCATGCACGGCGTGATGACCGACGACGTCGTCAAATGGCGCAGCGACTTCGTCGGCGCGCTCGAGGCGGTGGAGGCCCGTGCTTAGGGCTGCGCCGCCGCTTCGTCGCCGGTGACACAGCGCGTCCGGCTGACCGGCGGCAGATCGGCGCCGCTCAGGGTCAGCACGTCGCCGGTGCGGCGCAAGGTGCGCGTCGCCTGCCATTGCTGGCCCTCGCCGTCGAAATCGAGATCGAGCTCGACCATGTGCTCGCCGCGCGGGCGCACCGCGCGCACCGCGCCGAGGCTTTCGTGGAAGCGCAGCGCCTCGGGCGTCACGCGCAGCCATTCGATCGACGCCGGCGGCACCCGGCAGCCGGCGGCGTCCGCCGCCCACAGGCCGAGGAAGCGCGCCGGAATCGCCGTTGCGCTGTCGGGCGCGGGCTCGGCGGGCGGGCGGTAGCCCGGCGGCGCCGCGCAGCCCACGAACGGCCCGCGGCCGTCGATGGTGAGCGCGCCCGAGAGCGGAAAGGGCGCGCCCGACATGTCGTTGATGCAGGCCCGGTCGTCGATCCCGATCTCCACCGTGCCGGCCGTATCGCGCGCCGCGAGGCGCCGCGCGCCGCCCTCGACCACGTCGGTCTCGATGCGCAACACGCGGCGCGGGCTGTCGACGCCGGTGAGCGTCACCGTGTCGCCGGCAATCGCCGCCTGCCAGAAGGGTTCGTTGGTCGAGACGGTGACCGGCGCGGCAACGCGCACCGGGGCTGACGCGGCCGGCGTCGCGGCGGCGACGTCCCGCGGCTCGGCGGGGGCTGGCGCGGCGGGCGTGTCGCCGTTGCAGGAAGCGAGCGCGAGCAGCGCGACGACGAGCGGTGCGGATCGGTTCATGCCGTGACAACGATGGAGGGCCAAAACGTCTCCCCTCAGAAGATGCCGAGCGCCAGCCCCGCCGCCAGCGCCGCGCCCGCCTCGCGGCAGCGCGCCAGATCGGCCTCGGCGATCGTCTTGGGCGCCAGGATCGCGGCGGGCGTCTGCGCGTGCGTGCACACGATCAGCGGATCGGCGACCGGCCGCAGCCGCCAGCCGGTGGCGATGCGCGCGATCTGGCGGGCCGCATTGTCGCCGTCGCTGCCGGCGCAGATCAGCGTCGCATAGGGCCGGCCCTCGATCCGCCCGAGCGCCGGATAATAGCTGCGATCGAAGAAATCCTTCATCACCCCCGCGATCGCGGCGAGATTTTCGGGGGTCGCGAAGAGATAGCCGTCGGCGGCGACGAGATCGTCGGCGCCGGCCTCGGCGGCAGCGATCGACACGATGTCGGCCGCTTCGCCCGCCGCGCCTTCGGCGGCGGCCGCCGCCATCTGGCGGGTGCCGCCGGTCATCGAATGCCATATGATGAGCAGCCGCTTCATGCGTCCCCGTCCTACCAGCGCGCTGCGGGGACGGGAACGGGGCCCCTGCCGGAAAGGATTCGCCGATGCGCCTGCTCCCCCTCGTCGCGCTCGCCGCGCTCGCCGGCTGCGGCGAGACCGCCAAGCTCAGCGTCGCCGACGGCACCGGCCCCAATCCGCAGCTGCCCGCGCCGGCCAGGACGCTGATTCCGACGGTCAGGATCGCCGAGGTGACCGGCTGGCCCGCCGGCGCCGCGCCGACGCCCGCGGCGGGGCTGACGGTGCAGGCCTTTGCCGAGGGGCTCGAGCATCCGCGCTGGCTGCACGTGCTGCCCAACGGCGACGTGCTCGTCGCCGAAAGCAACAAGCCGCCGCGGCCCGAGGCGGCGCCCAGCCTGCGCGGCTGGTTCATGAAGCTGTTCATGAAGAGGGCGGGCGCCGGCGTGCCGAGCGCCGACCGCATCTCGCTGCTGCGCGACGCCGACGGCGACGGCGTCGCTGAGCTGAAGACCGCCTATCTCACCGGGCTGTTCTCGCCCTTCGGCATGGCGCTGGTCGGCGACCGGCTGTTCGTCGCCAATGCCGACGCGGTCGTCGGCTTCCCCTATGTCGCGGGCGCGACCGCGATCGGCGCGGCCGGCGAGAAGCTCACCGACCTGCCGGGCGGGCCGCGCAACCATCACTGGACCAAGAGCCTGATCGCCGGCCCCGACGGCGCCCGCCTCTACGCGACCGTCGGCTCGAACAGCAACGTCGGCGAGAACGGCATGGACGAGGAGGTCGGACGCGCCGCGATCTGGGAGATCGATCCGGCGACCGGCGCCAAGCGGCTGTTCGCGACGGGCCTGCGCAACCCCAACGGCCTCGGCTGGGAGCCGGTCAGCGGCGCGCTGTGGACGACGGTCAACGAGCGCGACGAGATCGGCAGCGACCTCGTCCCCGACTATATGACCTCGGTGCAGGACGGCGGCTTCTACGGCTGGCCGTACAGCTATTTCGGCCAGACCGTCGACGACCGCGTCAAGCCGCCGCGCCCCGACCTCGTCGCCAAGGCGATCAGGCCCGACTATGCGCTCGGGCCGCACACCGCGTCGCTCGGGCTTGCCTTCGGTCGCGACGGCGCGCTGACCCCGGCGTTCGGGAGCGGCGCCTTCATCGGCCAGCATGGCTCGTGGAACCGCAATCCGCCGAGCGGCTACAAGGTGATCTTCGTGCCCTTCGCCGGGGGGAAGCCCGCCGGCGCGCCGGTCGACGTGCTCACCGGCTTCCTCGGCGCCGACGGCAAGGCGCGCGGCCGGCCGGTCGGCGTGGCGATCGACGGGCGCGGCGGGCTGCTCGTCGCCGACGACGTCGGCAACAAGGTCTGGCGCGTCAGCGCCACGGCGCCGGCGGCGACGGCTAGCGCATCCGGTAGCGAACCGGCAGCGTCTTCAGCCCGCTGACGAAATTCGCGCGGCTGTTCTTCGGCTCGCCGGCGAGCTCGATCGACTCGAGCCGCGGCAGCAGCTCGGCGAACAGCGCCCTGATCTCCATCCGTGCGAGATGGAGGCCCAGGCAGAGGTGGACGCCGTGGCCGAAGGCGATATGCGGGTTGGGCCTGCGATCGACCCTGAAGGCGAAGGGATCCTCGAACACCGCCTCGTCGCGGTTGCCCGACCAGTAGAAGAGCGCGAGCCCGTCGCCCGCCTTGATCGGCTTGCCGCCAAGCTCGCAGTCCTCGGCGGCGGTGCGCATGAAATGCTTCACCGGCGTCACCCAGCGGATCATCTCCTCGACCGCCGACGGCAGCAGCGACATATCGGCCTTGAGCTTGACCAGTTGGTCGGGGTTGCGGATCAGCTGCAGCAGCCCGCCCGACGCGGTCGAGCTGGTGGTGTCGTGCCCCGCAGTGGCGACGATGACATAATAGCTCATCGCCTGCAGCTCGTTGATCGGCGCGCCGTCGATCATGCCGTTGGCGATGACCGTCGACAGGTCGTCGCGCGGGTTGGCGCGCCGGTCGGCGGTGATCGCGCCGAAATAGGCGAAGAACTCCTGCGCCAGCGCCAGCAGGTCGACCTGCTGCTCGGTGCCGATCGGCAGCTTGTTGAGGTGCTGCGAGCGGGCGACGACGTCGGGGTCGCCGGCGCCGAAGATCTCCTGCGTCATCCTGAGCATCCGCGGCTCGTCGGCGGGCGGCACGCCGAGCAGGTGCATGATGACGCGCAGCGGGTACCAGAGCGCCACCTCGTTGACGAAGTCGCACGCGCCGCCCATCGCCGCTATCCGGTCGACATGGTCCTTCGCGATCTCGGCGATCTTCGCCTCGAGCGGGCGCAGATTGGGCGGCAGGAACCAGTCGTGCGTCAGCCGCCTGAGCTCCCGATGCTCGGGATCGTCGAGGTCGACGAGCGTGCGGAACAGATGCGTGTCGCCGGTCATCGCCTTGATCTGCTGCTCGGCCTCGATCGGGGTCAGATAGGTGCGCAAGCGGTTGACGAAGCGGTCGTTGGCCTTGGACACCAGGGTGATGTCGGCATGGCGCGTCACCGACCAGAAGGGACGGAAGCCCGTCGGCTGCGTCCAGTGCACCGGATCCTCGGCGCGCAGCTTCGCATAGAGCGCGTGAATCTCCGCCTCGTCGGCGACGACGTCGGGATTGACGATCGCGTCGTCGAGCGTGTCGCGCGAGAAGCCCGGAAACTTCGGATCGGCGTCGGCCATGGCGATTCTCCTCGCCCGCCAGCCTACGCGGCTTTACGCACCGGTTAAGCTGTGCTTTGCGATTGGGTCTGCCAGTTCCCATAATGTTCGCATGACCTCCTCTCCCTCCCGCGTCCGCGTGCTCGTGCTGCAGCACGGGCTCGGCGCGCTCGACTATCGGGCGCCCGAGGCGCTGGCGCTCGAACCCGGCGACATCGTCCGCGTGCCGCTCGGCCCGCGCGAGATCCTCGGCGTGGTGTGGGAAGCCGACCGGCTGCCGGCGAGGGAGGTGCCCGCCGAGAAGCTCCGCCCGGTGCTCGGCCGCTACGACGCGGCGCGGATCGCGGCGCCGCTCAGGCGGCTCGTCGAGTGGATCGCCGACTATTATCTGGCGCCGCCGTCGGCGGTGCTGCGCATGGCGATCTCGTCGCCCGGCGCGCTCGACGGCGCGCGCGAGATCACCGAATATCGCCCGACCGGCGTGCTCCCCGCCAAGCTGACGCCGCAGCGGCTGCAGGCGCTCGAACGGCTCGAGGGGCGACAGGGGCTGATCAGCGAGCTGGCGCGCCACGCCGAAGTGTCCGACGCGGTGATCCGCGGGCTCGTCAAGGCGGGCGCGATCGAGCGGCTGCGCGTCTCCGCCGACCAGCCGATCGCGCTGCCCGATCCCGATTTCCACCATCCCGCGCTCGAGGGCGGCCAGCGCCACGTCGCCAACACGCTCGTCGAGGCGGTCAGGACGGGCGGCTTCACCCCCTTTCTGCTCGACGGCGTCACCGGGTCGGGCAAGACCGAGGTCTATTTCGAGGCGGTCGCCGAGGCGCTGCGCCACGGCGGCCAGGTGATGGTGCTCGTTCCCGAGATCGCGCTCACCGAGCCGTGGCTGCGCCGCTTCGCAGCGCGCTTCGGCTGCGCGCCCGTCGCCTGGCATTCGGACCTGCGCTCGACCGAGCGGCGGCAGGCGTGGCGCGCCGCGGCGAGCGGCGAGGCGAAGGTGATCGTCGGCGCGCGCTCGGCGCTGTTCCTGCCCTATGCCGACCTCCGGCTCGTCGTCGTCGACGAGGCGCACGAGACCAGCTTCAAGCAGGAGGAGGGCGTCGCCTATCACGCGCGCGACGTCGCGGTGGTGCGCGCGCAGCTCGAGGACTGCCCGGTGGTGCTGGCGACCGCCACGCCGGCGATCGAGACGCGCGTGCTCGCCGAGCGCGGCAAATATGTCCATCTGACGCTGCCGCAACGCTATGGCGGCGCGCAGATGCCGGCGATCGAGACGATCGACCTGCGGCTGACGCCGCCCGAGCGCGGCCGCTGGATCAGCCCGCCGTTGCTGAGCGAACTCGAGCAAACGCTCGCCCGCGGCGACCAGGCGCTGCTGTTCCTCAACCGCCGCGGCTACGCGCCGCTGACCTTGTGCCGGGCGTGCGGCGAGCGGGTGAACTGCCCCAATTGCACCGCCTGGCTCGTCGAACATCGCCTCACGCGGCGGCTGCAATGCCATCATTGCGGCTTCGTCACCCCGCCGCCCAAGGCCTGCCCGTCGTGCGGCGAGGAGGACAAGCTCGTGCCCTGCGGCCCCGGCGTCGAGCGCGTCGCCGAGGAGGTGGCGCAGCTGCTCCCCGACGCGCGCGTGGCGATCGTCACCTCGGACACCATCTGGTCGCCGGCGCGCGCCGCCGCGCTGATCGCCGCGGTCGATTCGGGCGAGATCAACCTGCTGATCGGCACGCAGCTCGTCACCAAGGGCTATCATTTCCCCAATCTGACCCTGGTCGGCGTCGTCGATGCCGATCTCGGCCTGTCGGGGGGCGATTTGCGCGCCGCCGAGCGCACCTACCAGCAGATCGCGCAGGTGGCGGGACGCGCCGGGCGCGGCGCCAAGCCCGGCAAGGTCTATCTGCAGACGCACCAGCCCGAGGCGCCGGTGATCCGCGCGCTCGTCGAAAACGACGTCGAAGGCTTCTACGCCGCCGAGACCGCGGCGCGGCGCGAGCATGCGATGCCGCCGTTCGGGCGGCTCGCCGGCATCGTCGTGTCGGGTCCCGACGAGCGCGAGGTGATCGAGACCGCGCGCGCGCTCGGGCGCAGCGCCCCCGACGCCGACGGCATCGGCGTGCTCGGCCCGGCGCCGGCGCCGCTGTCGATGCTGCGCGGCCGCCACCGCCACCGGCTGCTCGTCCACGCGCGGCGCTCGGCCGACGTCCAGGCGATGCTGCGCGACTGGCTGGCGACGGTGCCGGTGCCACCCAGCGTGCGCGTGACGGTCGACGTCGATCCGTACAGCTTTCTGTAAATCGGTCCGGAGGGGGGCGGCCCGCTTCCTACAGCGTCATCGTCCTCCGGCGCCGGCAGTGACTCGTGCCGGGATACCCCAGGCGCTCAGGCTGAGCTTGTCGGAGCCGGATTGGCGCGCCGCGGCGCCCCGCCCGGCTCGCCCTTCGACAGACTCAGGGTCGAGCGCCGAAGGTTGGATCGCGCGCGCGATAGCGGGCGGCCGCGGCAACCGTCATCACGGGGCGGCCGCTCAGTGCATCTTCGGCGACGTCTCGAGCCGTTGCACCAGCTGCTCCAGCTCCGGGTTCGGCGGCGGGCCTTCGAGCGTCGCGTCAAGCATGCGGCCAACCGCACGCAAGGACGCGGGAAAACGGGGGTCATGCTCCGCGCTCAAATAGATCGGTTCGAGGATGAAACGGCGCGGCATTCCCAAGTGACCTGGTGGTTGACGGATCGATAATAATTCCTCGCGAGCGCAGAGGTTCCGATTGCTCGTCTTCCAGAACTGATCCAGATTGGCCTTGGACAACAGAAAAGGGCCACGCCGGACTTGCCGGCGTGGCCCCTGTTCTTGTCGATGCACCAAGCTTACGGGCGGCCGCCGCCGCCCATGGCGCGGACCGAGACGCCCGCCGGCTTCTTGCGGCCGAAGCGGCGCTGGCGCTGCGGCTGGCCGCCGGGCGCCTGACGGTGGCCGTCGTGGTTGCCCGGGCGACGATCGCCATAGCCGCGCTCGTTGCGCTCCTCGCGCACCGGGATCGGCGGCGCCGACTTCTTGAGCTTGGCCGCCTCGGCCATGAAGTTCGCCGGCAGCGGCGCCACCTCGACCTTCTGGCGGGTCAGCTTCTCGATGTCGCGCAGATACGGCTTCTCGTCATCGGCGCAGAAGCTGATCGCGAGGCCCGCGGCGCCGGCGCGCGCGGTGCGGCCGATGCGGTGGACATACTGCTCGGGCACGTTGGGCAGCTCGAAGTTGATGACGTGGCTGACCGCGTCGATGTCGATGCCGCGCGCCGCGATGTCGGTGGCGACGAGCACGCGCGTCTGGCCGGCGCGGAAGCGCGCCAGCGCCCGCTCGCGCTGCGGCTGGCTCTTGTTGCCGTGGATCGCGTCGGCCTCGATGCCGGCGCCCGCCAGATGGCGGACGACGCGGTCGGCGCCATGCTTGGTGCGCGTGAACACAAGCGTCCGCTCGAACTGCGGATCGCGCAGCGACAGCGTCAGCAGCGCCTGCTTCTCGCCCTGGTTGCAGAAGGTGACGCGCTGTTCGACGCGCTCGGCGGTCGTCGCGACCGGCGCGACGGCGACCTTGATCGGGTCGGTCAGGAACTTGTCGGCGAGCTCGGCGATCGTCTTGGGCATCGTCGCCGAGAAGAACAGGCTCTGCCGCTTGCGCGACAGCAAGGGCACGATGCGCTTCAGCGCGTGGATGAAGCCCAGGTCGAGCATCTGGTCGGCCTCGTCGAGGACGAAGATCTCGACGTCGCGCAGCTGCAGCGCGCGCTGGTCGATGAGGTCGATGAGCCGACCCGGCGTCGCGACGAGGATGTCGACGCCGCGCTCCAATTGGCGGATCTGCCGGTTGATCGGCACGCCGCCGAACACCGTCATCACCGACAGCTTCAAGAAGCGCCCGTAGGTGCTGAACGATTCGGCGATCTGGCTCGCCAGCTCGCGCGTCGGCGACAGCACGAGCATGCGGCAGCCGTGGCGCGGCGTCGGGCGCGCGTCGCCCGCCAGCTTGTGCAGCGACGGCAGCGCGAACGCCGCGGTCTTGCCGGTGCCGGTCTGCGCGATGCCGCAGATGTCGCGGCCCGCCATCAGATGCGGAATCGCCTGCGCCTGGATCGGCGTCGGGGTGTCATAGCCTTCGGCGGCGAGCGCCTGCTGGATGGGCTCGGCGAGACCGAAGTCGGAAAATTTGGTCAAGTGTGTAGTCTTTCAAAATCATGTGCACGCCTGGCGCCAGACCGGACAGACCGGTGGCGCGACGCGGGCTCGATTGACGACCCGCGTGAAGGAGGCTGCCGTAAACGGTGAAGCGTGCTGAAGTGGGACCCGGCCCGCGCATGTATCGCGGAAAGTTCACGCCGTCCCATCACGCACCCCGAAGGATGCGGACGCTTGCGGGGCGGCATGTGGGGGTTTTCGTGACGAAAGTCAATGCGGGCGGCGGGCGCGGCTTCCCTGCGCCCGGCGCTTTCCGCTATCCCGGCGGGCGGCCGGCCGCCCGGCCGGTCATCCGCGAAGGATCGCCATGACCGCCCCCGCCCTCGTCTGGCTGCGCCAGGATCTTCGCCTCGCCGACCAGCCGGCGCTCGCCGCCGCGGCCGCCGCCGGCGCGGTCATCCCCGTCTATGTGCTCGACGACGAAACGCCGGATCCGCGCCACCGCATCGGCGGCGCGCAGCGCTGGTGGCTGCACGGGTCGCTCGACAGCCTGGCGCGCGATCTCGAGCGGATCGGCTCGCGGCTGATCCTGCGCCGCGGCCGCGCCGACGCGGTGCTGGCGCGGCTCGCCGACGAGACCGGCGCCGCGCGCATCCACGCGCTGCGCCATGCCGAGCCGTGGTGGCGCGCCGCCGAGACTGCGCTCGGCGACCGGCTGACCTTGCACGACGGCCACAATCTCGCGCCGCTGCGCCACGTCGTGACCGGCGGCGGCCGGCCGTTCCGCATCTATTCGGCCTTCTGGCGCGCGCTGCAGGCGCAGCTGCCGCCGCCCGAACCGCGCCCCGCCCCGGCGCGGCTCCCCGCCCCCGAGCGCTGGCCCGCCAGCGATAGGCTCGCCGACTGGGCGCTGCGTCCGACGCGCCCCGACTGGGCGACGGGCTTCGACATGATCCCCGGCGCCGCCCAGGCCGAGCGGCGGCTCGCCGACTTCGCCGGCCGCGTCGATGCCTATGAGGCCGCGCGCAACCTGCCGGCGGCCGAGGGCACCTCGCGGCTGTCGCCGCACCTCCATTTCGGCGAGATCTCGCCCGCCGCGGTCTGGCACGGCGTCGACGGCCATGCCGCCGCCGACAAATTCCGCAAGGAGCTGGCGTGGCGCGACTTCGCGCAGGGGGTGACCTTGGCGCTGCCCGACTATGCCGAGGTCAACGGCAACCGGAAGTACGACCGGCTCGCCTGGCGGACCGGCGCCGCCGCCGCGGCCGATCTCGTCGCCTGGCAGCGCGGGCGCACCGGCTACCCGATCGTCGACGCCGGGATGCGTCAGCTGTGGGCGACCGGCTGGATGCACAACCGCGTGCGGATGATCACCGCGTCCTTCCTGGTCAAGCATCTGCTCATCGACTGGCGGCGCGGCTGGGACTGGTATTGGGACACGCTGATCGACGCCGACCATGCCAACAACAGCGTCAACTGGCAGTGGGTGGCGGGCACCGGCGTCGACGCCAACATGTTCGGCCGCATCATGGCGCCGCTCGTCCAGAGCGAGAAGTTCGACGCCGGCGCCTATATCCGCCGCTGGGTGCCCGAGCTGGCGAAAATCCCCGACGCGCGCATCCACGACCCCGGCCCCGTCAACGGCTACCCGCCGCAGCTCGTCGGCCACCGCGAGGGCCGCGAGCGCGCGCTCGCCGCGGCGCAGCGGCTGCGCGGCGCATCGGCCTGAGCCGTCGCCGCGATCACGCGTCGAGCGGCTTGCCGAACACCACCAGCTGCTCGATCTCGCGAAAGCCCGCCGCGGCGTGCCAGCCGCGGCTCGCGCGGTTGCCCGGCTCGGTGTCCGAACCGAGCCAGCGCAGCCCCTGGCCGCGCGCCCAGTCCTCGACCGCCGCAAGCAAGGCGCGCGCGACGCCGGCGCGCCGGAAGCCGGGTTCGACCCACAGATCCTCGACATAGGCGGCGCGCAGATCGGGGGCGCCCTCGGCATAGTTGCGCACCCGCGCGTCGATCAGCCCGACCGGCGTGTCGCCGGCGAAGGCGAGGAAGCCGACATAGGGGTCGTCGAGCGCCGCGAGCCTGCCGACCTCGTCGCGCAGCTCGGCCTCCGCGGTCCCGGCGTGCAGCCGCGACAGCAGTCGCGCCCAGACCGCATGGTCGGCCGCCGCGGCGGCCCTGATCGTCACCGCCGGCCGCTGTCGCGACGCGTCGGCCGCCGCGCCGCTTACCAGGGGCCCGGCTCGGGGTTCATCGTCTCGAACGGACGCTTCATGAAGCTGTCGGCGGCATAGTGGCGCGCCATCTTCGGCGTGATCTGCTGGCTGCGCAGCCGGATCACCGTCGCCGCATCGGCGATGCCGGCGCGGCGGTAGGCGAGCACCGCGTCGGCCGACAGGCCGAGCCGGTGCAGCGAGACCAGCTCGCCCGGCGCGAGCGCGCCCAACAGCGGCGCCAGCGAGCGGGCATAATCGGCAGTGACGCCCGCCTTCCACAGCGCCTGCGCCTGCTTCGCCGAGAGCGCGCCGACCACCGGCTGCAGCGCCGCGACATAGGCGGCGGGCACCGCGGCGGCGGCCGGCGGCGCCGGCGCGTCGGCCCGCGCGGCGGTGGCGGCCAGCGCCAGCGCGGCGAGCGCGATCCCGTAGCGGGCACGAAGCGGTTTCGTCGTCGAACGCATCGTCGGTCTCCTGCGACCGGCCGACACCGCATCGGGCTCGGGCGGGCGCGCGAAATCTAGCAGCTTCGCGCCGCGCTGTTGAGCCGGCAAAACCCCCATATCGGCGGCAGCCGCGCGCTATCCGCCGGCCAGCATCGTCACCGCATCGCCCGGCCGCCACGGCGCGTGCCGCACCATCGCGCGGGCGAACAGCGACGACGCCAGCTCGCCCGCCAGCCAGCGCTGCACGCCGGGCAGCGGCTGCGCGTCGAACCAGCCGGGGTCGGTGGCGGCGAACTGGCGCACGAACGGCAGGATCGCCGCGTCGGTCAGCGACCGCCGTTCGCCGCCCAGCCAGCGCTGCCCCGCCAGCCGCGCCTCGATCGCCGTCAGCAGCGCCAGCCCGGCGTCGCGATGCACGATCGGGTCGGCGCCGTGGCGATCGGGATATTTGTAGCGGTCGAGGTGATGCTTGAACGGCCCGTCGTTGGCGGCGATCAGCGCCGCATCGTCGCCGGCGAGCCAGCCCTCGGGATCGTGGCGGCCGAGCGCCCAGCGCATGATGTCGAGGCTCTCGTCGATCACCTGGCCGTCGGCCAGCACCAGCACCGGGACGGTCGCCTTCGCCGACGCGGCGACCAGCGCCGCCGGCTTGTCGCTCAGCTTCACTTCGCGCAGCGCGCAGGCGGTGCCGCTGACCAGCAGCGCCAGCCGCGCGCGCATCGCATAGGGGCAGCGGCGGAAGCTGTAGAGGATCGGCGCCGCCGCCATCGGGCTCAGCGCCGCACCGCGCCGACGTGAAGCTCGCCGCGCGCCGCCGCCAGCTGCGTCTGGCGGTGGCGTTCGGCATAGCCGCGGCGCTGGTCGTCGCTGCGCGCCGCGTGGCAGGCCGGGCACGACACGCCGACGACGTAGCGCGGCGACGCCTGGTCGGCGGGGCTGACCGGCATCCGGCAGGCGCGGCACAGCGCGTGGCTCCCCGGCTCAAGCGCATGCGTCACCGTCACCCGCTCGTCGAACACGAAGCATTCGCCCTGCCAGCGACTGCGTTCGGGCGGCACCGCCTCGAGATAGGCGAGGATGCCGCCCTGCAGATGATAGACCGCGTCGATGCCTTCGGCCTTCAGCAGCGCCGTCGCCTTCTCGCAGCGGATGCCGCCGGTGCAGAACATCGCCACCTGCGCGCCGGGGCGCTGCAGCTGGTCGCGATTGGCATCGAGCCAGGCGGGAAAGTCGCTGAAGCTGCGCGTCTGCGGATCGATCGCCCCGGCGAAGCTGCCGATCGCCACCTCATAGTCGTTGCGCGTGTCGATGAGGATCGTCTCCGGCCGCGCGATCAGCGCGTCCCAGTCCTGCGGCGCCACATAGGTGCCGACCGCGTCCAGCGGATCGACGTCGGGCCGCCCCATCGTCACGATCTCGCGCTTGATCCTGACCTTCAGCCGCAGGAACGGCGGCGCCACCGCGCGCGACTCCTTGACCGCGAGCTCGGCACAGCCGGGCAGCGCGCGGATCTGCGCCAGCACCGCGTCGATCGCCGCGTCGCTGCCGGCGATCGTGCCGTTGATCCCCTCGGGCGCCAGCAGCAGCGTGCCCTTCACCCCCTGCGCGCGGCACGCGTCGAGCAGCGCCCGCTGGATCGCCGCGCAATCGTCGAAGCGCGCGAAGCGGTACAGCGCGGCGATTCGAATGGGCGGGCGCGGGTCGGTCAAACGCGGATTCCTGATCGGCGGGGCTGCGCGGGCGATAGCCGCTCCGCCGCGGCTTGGCCAGCAGCCCGCGCCCGCCGCGCCGCCGGTGCGGCGCGGCGGGCGCCCGGCTCAGACCTGCGCCAGCCCGCCGTCGACGAACATCTCGCTGCCGGTCATGAAGCTGCTGTCGTCGGAGGCGAGGAACGCCGCGGCGCCCGCGGTTTCCGCCGGGTCGCCGAGCCGGCCGATCGGCGTCAGCGCGCCCAGCGCCTCGAACGCCTCGACGCCGACGACGTCGAGCGCCAGATCGGTGCGCGTCGGCCCGGGCGACAGCACGTTGACCCGGATGCCGGTGCCGCGCAGGTCCTGCGCCCAGCTGCGCGCGAGATTGCGCACCGCCGCCTTGGTGGCGCTGTAGATGCTGAACTGCGGCGTGCCCATCTCGCCGGTGGTCGAGCCGGTGAGGATGATCGACCCGCCCGCCTTCATCAGCGGCAGGCCCTTCTGCACGGTGAACAGCAGCCCCTTCACGTTGACGTCGAAGATCTGGTCATAATGGTCGGGGGTGATCTCGCCGAGCGGCGCGAAGGCGCCGGTGCCGGCGTTGGCGAACAATATGTCGAGCCCGCCGCGCTCGGCCTTCACCGTCGCATAGAGCCGGTCGAGATCGGCGAGGTCGCTCACCGACCCCTGGACGGCGCGCGCCTGGTCGCCGAGCGCGGCCACCGCCGCGTCGAGCGCCGCCTGCCGCCGGCCGAACAGATAGACGAACGCGCCCTCGGCGATGAAGCGCTTCGCCGAGGCGAGGCCGATGCCGGTGCCGCCGCCGGTGATCACCGCGGTCTTGCCCTGAAGTCTGGTCATGTCGTGTCTCCGTTTTGGGGGAGACCCGTAGCTGGCGGGACGCCGGGCGCTTTCCAATTATACCGGCGTATGCGCCGCTAACGCCTCGGTTGGCTTGCCGGCGCGGACGGTTGCGCGCCGCGCCGCCGCCCGCCACGATCGCGGCGGCAGGAGGGAGTCGCGCATGGAGAGCATCGGCCGGGATCTTCGCGAGATGCAGCGCGTACCGCTCGCCGCCGCACATGTCGCCGCGATCCGCGCCGCCGGCACGGTGCGCGACTATCCGGCGGGCGCCTTCCTCGCCCGCCCCGGGGAGCCTGCCGACCGCTTCGTCTATGTCGAGGCGGGCGAGATCGAGGTGGTCAATCCGTTCACCGACCGGCGCCAGACCGACTCGACGCTCGGCCCCACCCAGTTCATGGCGGAGATCGCCTTCCTCAACGGCGGCGCCTGGTCGATGCCGATGCGCGCCGTCGTCGACACAAGCGTCGTCGAGGTGCCGCGGCCCGAAATGCTGCGGCTGATGTCCGAGATTCCCGAGATGTCCGACCTCATCATCACCGTGCTCGCGGCGCGGCGGCGGCGGCAGCTCGACATGCACGACGGCACGCTGGTGCTGATCGGCGAGGACGACGACCGCGCCGTCCGCCGCGTCGCCGACTTCGCCGCGCGCAACCGCCTGCCCTACACCTCGCATCCGCTCGGCAGCGCCGAGGCGGCGGCGGTCGCCACCGCCTGCGGCACCGCCCCCGACCGGCCGGCGGTGATCTTCGGCCGCGACATCGTCGTCGACGACCCCACCCCCGACAAGGTGGCGCGGCTGCTCGGGCTCAACCGCGACCTCGTCGACGACGAGGCGTTCGACGTGGTGATCGTCGGCGGCGGCCCCGCCGGCGTCGCGGCGGGCGTCTATGCCGGCGCCGAGGGCCTGCGCGCGCTCGTCGTCGAGGATTCGGCGATCGGCGGCCAGGCGGGCGCGTCGAGCCGCATCGAGAATTACATGGGCTTCCCGACCGGCATCTCGGGCGCCGACCTCGTCTGGCGCGGCGAGGTGCAGGCGATGAAGTTCGGCACGCGCTTCGCGATGCCGCGCCGCGTCGCCTCGCTCGAGCGGCTTGCGGACGACGAATCCGGCGGCGGCTTCTGCGTCACCTTCGAGAGCGGCCAGCGCGTCCGCGCCCGCGCCGTCGTCGTCGCGACCGGCGTCCAGTATCGCCGGCTGCCGATCCCCGGGCTCGAAGCGCTCGAGGGCATGGGCGTCTATTATGCCGCCACCGAGAACGAGGCGCGGCTGTGCCGCGACGCCGAGACGCTGGTCATCGGCGGCGGCAATTCGGCCGGGCAGGCGGCGATGTACCTCAGCCGCAGCGCCGGCCACGTCCGGCTGCTGGTGCGCGGCCACTCGCTCGCCGCGTCGATGTCGCAATATCTGACGAGCCGGCTCGAAGCCGAGCCGCGGATCAGCATCGACTATGGCGTCGAGGTCGCCGCGCTGCACGGCGACGACCGGCTCGAGGCGGTGACCGTCCGCACGATCGCCGACGGCCGCGAACGCCGCCGGCCGGCGCGCGCGCTGTTCGTCATGGTCGGCGCCGCGCCCAACACCGGCTGGCTGTCGGGGCTCGTCGATCTCGACGCGCAGGGCTTCGTGCTGACCGGCCGCACCGTCGGCGGCGCCTCGCCCTACGCCACCTCCTGTCCCGGCATCTTCGCGGTCGGCGACGTGCGCGCCGGCTCGGTCAAGCGCGTGGCGTCATCGGTCGGCGAGGGATCGGTGGTGATCTCCAAGGTGTGGGAGCATGTGCGCGGCTGACGCGCACCCCCCGCGCCCGGTCAGCGCTGCTTTTTGGCGATCGTCGCAGTGAAATCGGGGTCCTTGGTCGCCACCCAGTCGACGAACTTGCGGACGTTGGGGTGCGCCAGCAGCGCCTCGACGTCCAGGCCGTGGCGCTGCAGCTCGGAGGTGGTGAAATTGGCCATCAGCGTCTGCTGGCAGATCGCATGCATCGGCACGACGTCGCGCCCGCCGCGGCTCTTGGGCACCGGATGGTGCCAGACCACCGCCTTGGTGGTCGGCCGCCCGCACAGCCAGCAGGGGACGGGCGGTGGCGCCTCGGCCGCACGGTCGGCGTCGCCATAGGGATCCTGTCGATGCTTGCGGCCCATGCGGTCTCGATCCCTGGTTGCGGCTGCCGGCGGGGGGCGGCGCGGCCCGCCTTACACGCCGGCGGGCGCCAGCGGGAGGGGGCCCGTGTCGGCCTCAGCCCGGACGGTTGCCCATCATCTCGCCCAGCCGCACCGGCCGCTCGGGCGCCCAGTCGGGGTTGAAGGCGATGCTCCCCGGCCGGAACAGCATCACCACCGTCGAGCCGAGCAGGAAGCGCCCCATCTCCTCGCCCTGCTTCAGTTCGATGTCCTGGTCGGCATAGTTCCACGCGGACGGCTTGCCGGTGCGCCGGGCATTGACCACGCCGTGCCACACCGTCGCCATGCTGCCGACGATCGTCGCGCCGACCAGCACCATGACGAACGGCCCGTGCGCGGGCGAGTCGAACAGGCACACAACGCGCTCGTTGCGCGCGAACAGGTTGGACACGCCGCGCGCGGTCACCGGGTTCACCGAGAACAGCGCGCCCGGCACATGGATCATGCGCCGCAGCCGCCCGTCGCACGGCATGTGGATGCGGTGATAGTCCCTGGGCGATAGGTAGAGGTTGGCAAAGTGGCCGTGGCGGAAGTCGGCGGCGAGCGCCGCGTCGCCGCCGACCAACGCGGTGGTGGTGAAGCGATGCCCCTTGGCCTGCACGATATGATGGTCGTCGATCGCGCCGACCTGGCTGATCGCGCCGTCGACCGGACAGACGAAATCGGCGGCGGCGAGCGGGCGCACGCCGGGGCGCAGGGGGCGGGTGAAGAAGTCGTTGAAGCTCGCGTAGCTGGCGAGGTCGGGGTCTGCCGCCTCGCTCATATCGACGCCGTACTTGCCGGCGAACCAGCGGATGAGCCGGGTGGTCATGGCGCCGCCTTGGGCGCCGGCGATGCGGCCGGCGAAGCGGGTCAGCGACTGCTTCGGGAGCAGATGTTGCGCCAGGACCTTTAGGCGATCGGACATGGTGAACCTCGAGGTGGGCGTAGCGCCGGCGGTGGGGCGGCGCGGCGGGCGGGGACGCTGGCGTGCAGGGAGCTGCGACTTAGGGGTTATTCGTCGGCTTGGACAGGGCGCGGCGTGAAACGCCTGTCGGCACTTGATCGCCCGCCGCCCTCATTTCGGTCATGGGAGCCTGCCGCAGGGGCTCTCGAGCGCGCCGTCGCCCGACCCGCAGGCTGACCTCGACGATCGGGTCGAAAACGGGCGTATCGCCCTGCGGGCGCGCCGCCGTTCTTGGATTGCCGGAATTGTTTGGCATCGAAAGTGTGCCACTGTCACACCCACCTGAGCCTTGAACGCGCCCGCCTGGGAACCCACATTAGGGACGGCCTTCGTGGCTTCGGGGTGCTGGGGGGTTCAAATCCCGCAGGCTGGCTGATTATCGGTGCCCTCTTTTTGGCTTTGGCGCTTCGCTACGCGAGCGTCATTCTCATGGAGAGATTGCCTATGATTACTCGTTCAAACCTAAACGAATTTGAGCTCGGTCTACCGATAACGCCCGAAGACGAGGCTGTTGCTTACAAATTTATAGGTCCTGGGCTGCGTGGCCGATATCCGGACCTTATGATGCGGGATTATTTGCGAGCCCTCGGGGATGACCTCGCTACTCTGGACGTTGAAAAACTCTGTAGCCAGTACATCGCTGCCATTACCGATGACCCTGCGAAGCCCGAGCGTAAGTGGAGCATTCATGCCGCTCTTGTCGGCTCGCTCACTGTTGACGACCACCTGTTCGCTATCAACGACGGCGAGTGGTATCAACTCGACGAAGCATTCAAGAACTCTATTGAGGACATGTTTCTCGAATTGCGCGAGATTTGGCCTTATCCACCGTTCCCCCTCAAGAAGATTTACGACAACGAGGGCAACGGTCACTACGAGCGCGAAGAGGATTTCAACGAGCGGCTCGCGGCAGAGTTTAACCATTGCCTGTTCGATCAAAAGCTAATCGACATACCGGATATTCAGCGTTCCGGCTTCGAGGCTTGGCGAACCTCATCAGCCGCAGCTCGATCCTCGCCTCACCCCCACCCTTTGCCATTTTGCCGCTTCGCTGATTGCTAGTCTCACCCCCCACCCTCGCTGCCTTGCAACATAAATGACCCCATGCTAGTGGCCCCCTCGCTCGTGGCGCGGGCCTTCTCAGCGCCTGCCGGCGGGCGTTTCCGATACCGATTTCGATTGGGTTGTCCGTGGACATTTCAGGCGGCATCGTCACCGGGCTTGCAGGGCGTTATGCCACTGCGCTGTTCGGCTTGGCGCGCGACCAGAAGCAGATTGAGACCGTCTCGCAGAGCTTGCAGAAGCTGCGGGCGGCGCTCCGTGATTCGGCCGATTTCGCGACGCTGACGACCAGCCCGCTGATCGGCCGCGAAGCGGGCATGAAGGCGATTCTCGCCGCGGCCGACAGCCTCGGCGTCGACCCGCTGACGCGCAACTTCCTCGGCGTGCTCGCCCGGGCGCGGCGCCTCGCGATCCTCGACAGCGTGATCCGCGACTTCAACACGTTCGCCGCGCATGCGCGCGGCGAGACCACCGCCGAGGTCACCTCGGCGCACCCGCTCGACGACGATCAGGTCGCGGCGTTGAAGGCCAGGCTCAAGACGAGCCTCGGCCGCGACGTCAACGTCGATCTGCGCGTCGACCCCTCGATTCTCGGCGGTCTCGTCGTGCGCGTCGGCTCGCGCATGACCGACAGCTCGATCCGCACCAAACTCGACAATCTCGCGCTCGCGATGAAAGGCTAACCATGGACATCCGCGCCGCAGAAATCTCGCAGGTCATCAAGGAACAGATCGCCAACTTCGGCACCGAGGCGCAGGTCTCGGAAGTCGGGCAGGTGCTCTCGGTCGGCGACGGCATCGCCCGCGTCTACGGGCTCGACAACGTCCAGGCGGGCGAGATGGTCGAGTTCAACGGCGGCATCAAGGGCATGGCGCTCAATCTCGAGGTCGACAACGTCGGCATCGTGGTGTTCGGCTCGGACAGCGCGATCAAGGAAGGCGATACCGTCCGCCGCACCGGCACCATCGTCGACGTGCCCGTCGGCCGCGGGCTGCTGGGGCGCGTCGTCGACGCGCTCGGCAACCCGATCGACGGCAAGGGCCCGATCGAATCGAGCGAGCGCCGCCGCGTCGAGGTGAAGGCGCCGGGCATCATCCCGCGCAAGTCGGTGCACGAGCCGATGCAGACCGGGCTGAAGGCGCTCGACGCGCTCGTCCCCGTCGGCCGCGGCCAGCGCGAGCTGATCATCGGCGATCGCCAGACCGGCAAGACCGCGGTCGCGCTCGACACCTTCATCAACCAGAAGGGCGTCAACGCCGGCACCGACGAATCGAAGAAGCTCTATTGCATCTACGTCGCCGTCGGCCAGAAGCGCTCGACCGTCGCGCAGATCGTGCGCGCGCTCGAGGAGAATGGCGCGATGGAATATTCCATCGTCGTCGCCGCGACCGCCTCGGAGCCGGCGCCGCTGCAGTATCTCGCGCCCTACGCCGGCGTGACGATGGGCGAGTTCTTCCGCGACAACGGCATGCACGCCGTCATCGTCTATGACGATCTGTCGAAGCAGGCGGTCGCCTACCGCCAGATGTCGCTGCTGCTGCGCCGCCCGCCGGGCCGCGAGGCCTATCCGGGCGACGTCTTCTATCTCCACTCGCGCCTGCTCGAGCGCGCCGCGAAATTGAACGACGCCAATGGCTCGGGCTCGCTGACGGCGCTGCCGATCATCGAGACGCAGGCGGGCGACGTGTCGGCCTATATCCCGACCAACGTCATCTCGATCACCGACGGCCAGATCTTCCTCGAGACCGAGCTGTTCTACCAGGGCGTCCGCCCGGCCATCAACGTCGGCCTCTCGGTCAGCCGCGTCGGCTCGGCGGCGCAGACCAAGGCGATGAAGAAGGTCGCCGGCTCGATCAAGCTCGAGCTCGCGCAGTATCGCGAGATGGCGGCGTTCGCGCAGTTCGGCTCGGACCTCGACGCCTCGACGCAGAAGCTCCTGAACCGCGGCCAGCGGCTCACCGAGCTGCTGAAGCAGAAGCAGTTCGCGCCGATGCCGTTCGAGGAGCAGGTCGTGTCGATCTTCGCCGGCGTCAACGGCTTCCTCGACGTCATCCCGGCACGCGCGGTGACGCGCTACGAGGAGTCGCTGCTGGCGCACATGCGCTCGCAGCACGCCGAGATCCTGACGGCGATCCGCGAGTCGAAGGACCTGTCGGACGACACGCGCGCCAAGCTCGGCGACGCGCTGAAGGAATTCGGACGCACGTTCGCGTAAGGCGCCCGCTCTCCCCTGCTCGTCATCCCCGCGCAGGCGGAGACCCAGCACGGGAAAGAAGGCGCCCGCCGCAGCGGGCAGGTAATGAGTTGGACTGGGTCCCCGCCTCCGCGGGGATGACGACAAAGAGAAGGTGGGCATGCCCAGCCTCAAGAGCCTCAAGGTCCGCATCACCTCGGTGAAGTCGACCCAGAAGATCACCAAGGCGATGAAGATGGTCGCCGCCGCCAAGCTGCGCCGCGCGCAGGAAGCGGCCGAGGCGGCGCGTCCCTATGCCGAGCGCATGACGAGCGTGCTCGCCTCGCTCGGCAGCCGCATCACCGTCGGCCCCGAATCGCCCAAGCTGCTCGCCGGGACGGGCGCGGACCAGGTGCATCTGCTCGTCGTCGCCACCTCGGAGCGCGGCCTCGCCGGCGCCTTCAACACCAATATCGTCCGCGCCGCGCGCCGCACCGCCGACCGGCTGCTCGCCGAGGGCAAGACGGTCAAATTCTACCTGATCGGCAAGAAGGGCCGCGCGCAGCTGGCGCGCACCCACCGCGACCGCTTCCTGCACACCGTCGACCTGACGCACGTCAAGCGGCTCGCCTTCACCGATGCGTCGGAGATCGCCGAGGAGCTGATCGCGCGCTACGAGGCGGGCGAGTTCGACGTCGCGCATCTGTTCTACGCGCGCTTCCAGTCGGCGCTCGTCCAGGAGCCGACCGAAAAGCAGATCATCCCGGTGCAGCTGCCCGAGGCCGGCACCGCCGGCGGCACCGGCCCGGTCGCCGCCGAGATCTCGGGCAGCGTCGAGTACGAGCCCGAGGAAGAGGCGATCATCGCCGAGCTGCTGCCGCGCAACGTCGCGGTGCAGCTGTTCCGCGCGCTGCTCGAGAATGCCGCGTCGGAGCAGGGCTCGCGCATGACCGCGATGGACAATGCGACGCGCAACGCCGGCGACATGATCAACCGCCTGACGATCACCTACAACCGGACGCGTCAGGCCGCGATCACCAAGGAACTCATCGAGATCATCTCGGGCGCCGAAGCGCTCTGACCGATTAAAGGCGAAGGAAGAAGACCATGGCTCGCAAGCCCGCCACGCAGCAGACCCCCAACAACGCCGGCCGCATCGCGCAGGTCATCGGCGCCGTCGTCGACGTGTCGTTCGAAGGCGCGCTGCCCGAGATCCTCAGCGCGCTGGAGACCGAGGTCGACGGCCGTCGCCTCGTGCTCGAGGTCGCGCAGCATCTCGGCGAGGGCACCGTCCGCACCATCGCGATGGACTCGACCGACGGCTGCGTGCGCGGCCAGCCGGTGCGCAACACCGGCTCGCAGATCACCGTGCCGGTCGGCCCGGCGACGCTCGGGCGCATCATGAACGTCATCGGCGAGCCGATCGACGAGCGCGGCCCGATCGGCGAGACGCAGCGCGCCCCGATCCATGCCGAGGCGCCGCTGTTCGTCGACCAGTCGACCGAGACGGCGATTCTCGTCACCGGCATCAAGGTCATCGACCTCCTCGCCCCCTACGCCAAGGGCGGCAAGATCGGCCTGTTCGGCGGCGCCGGCGTCGGCAAGACCGTGCTCATCCAGGAGCTGATCAACAACATCGCCAAGGGCCATGGCGGCACCTCGGTGTTCGCCGGCGTCGGCGAGCGCACCCGCGAGGGCAACGACCTCTATCACGAGTTCCTCGAAGCCGGCGTCATCGCGTCGGACGCCGACGGCAACGCGGTGTCGGAAGGGTCGAAGGTCGCGCTGGTGTTCGGCCAGATGAACGAGCCGCCGGGCGCGCGCGCCCGCGTCGCGCTGTCGGGGCTGACGATCGCCGAATATTTCCGCGACGTCGAAGGCCAGGACGTGCTGTTCTTCGTCGACAACATCTTCCGCTTCACCCAGGCGGGTTCGGAAGTGTCGGCGCTGCTCGGGCGTATCCCGTCGGCGGTCGGCTATCAGCCGACGCTGTCGACCGACATGGGCCAGCTCCAGGAGCGCATCACCTCGACCAACAAGGGCTCGATCACCTCGGTCCAGGCGATCTACGTTCCCGCCGACGATCTGACCGATCCGGCGCCGGCGACCTCGTTCGCCCACCTCGACGCCACCACCGTGCTGTCGCGCCAGATCGCCGAGCTCGGCATCTACCCGGCGGTCGATCCGCTCGATTCGACCTCGCGCGTGCTCGAGCCGCGCACCGTCGGCGTCGAGCATTACGAGGTCGCGCGCTCGGTCCAGGAAGTGCTGCAGCGCTACAAGTCGCTGCAGGACATCATCGCCATTCTCGGCATGGACGAGCTGTCCGAAGAGGATAAGCTCACCGTCACGCGCGCCCGCAAGATCCAGCGCTTCCTGTCGCAGCCGTTCCACGTCGCCGAGATCTTCACCGGCTCGCCGGGCGTGTTCGTCGCGGTCGAGGACACGATCAAGGGCTTCAAGGGCATCGTCGCCGGCGAGTACGACCATCTGCCCGAGAACGCCTTCTACATGGTCGGCACCATCGAGCAGGCGATCGAAAAGGCGCAGCGCCTGGCGGCCGAGGCGGCCTGATGGCCGACAAGCTCCACTTCAGCCTCGTCTCGCCCGAGCGCGCGCTGCGCTCGGACGAGGTGCACATGGTCGTGGTGCCGGGCAGCGAGGGCGACTTCGGCGTCCTCGCCGGCCACGCGCCCTTCATGTCGACGATCCGCCCCGGCGCCATCCAGGTGTTCGCAGAGGACGGCGCGGCGCCGGCGCGCATCTTCATCGACGGCGGCTTCGCCGAGGTGACCGAGACCGGGCTGACCATCCTCGCCGAGGCGGCGCTGCCCGTCGAGGAGCTCGAGCCCGAGGCGATCGCCCGCGATCTGGCGAACGCGCGCGAGGATTTGCGCGACGCCCGGACCGACGCCGAGCGCAGCCTCGCCGAGCGCCGCATCGCCCGTTTCGAGGCGATGCAGGCCGCCATCACCAACTAGATTACATCCTCCCCGGAACGGGGAGGGGGACCCTGCGCAGCAGGGTGGAGGGGTAGACCGGCGACGGCACCCCTCCACCGCCTGCGGCGGTCCCCCTCCCCGTTCCGGGGAGGATTTCCCATTTCCGCCCACCGCCGGTTCGCGGCGCCGGTAGGCCCAGCGCTGCGTCTCGTCGTCGTCGATCCGCTCGGGCGATGTGTCCGCTCGCCTTCGCGCGCGCTACCGCCCCGGCCGCCGCATCGCGCCGGCGAGCTCGCGGACCAATTTCGCCGCGACCATCGCGGTCATGCCGTTGATGTCGCGCGCCGGATTGAGCTCGACGACGTCGCCGCCGATCACCGGCCCGGCGAGCGCGTGGATGGCCTCGATCACCTGTCGCGTCGTCAGCCCGCCCGGCTCATGGTGCGAGACGCCGGGCGCATAGGCCGGATCGAGCCCGTCGAGATCGATCGACACATAGACCGGGCCGTCCGGCAGCAGCGCCGGCAGCTCGCCGAGCCGGTCCATGCCGACGCTGACCACGCCGAAGCGCGCCGCCTGCGCGCGCAGCTCGGCGGTATCGGCGCGGATGCCGACCTGGACCAGCTGGCGGGCGAGCCCGTCCTCCATGATCCGCGCGAACGGGCAGGCGTGCGAATAGCGATCGCCGTCGTAGCTGTCGTAGAGGTCGGGGTGCGCGTCGACGTGCAGGATCGACAGGCCGGGGTGACGCTGCGCCACCGCGCGCAGCACCGGATAGGTCACCGCATGGTCGCCGCCGAGCGCGATCACCTCATGCCCCAGCGCCAGCTGCGCCGCGACGCCGGCGGTGATCGCGTCGATCTCGCCCGGCGTGCCGTCGAGCGCCAGGTCGCCGGCGTCGACCAGCGCCGCGCCGACATCGACGCCATTCTCGGCGAACAGGTTGCTCGACCCGCCGTGCAGCGCCGCGCGGATCGCCGCCGGCGCTGCCGCGCAGCCGCGCAGGAACGACGAGCCGCGATCGGTCGGGAGGCCGAGGAGCGCGATCACCGGGTCACGCCTTCGGATCGATCTCCAGCCCGCGCGCGCCGTCGTGCGGCGTGTGCGACGGCGCCCTGGGCGGCTCGATCTCGGCGGGCTCCATCACCTCGAGCTTGCCCTCCCATTTCGCGACGACGACGCTCGCCACCGCGTTGCCGACGACGTTGGTCGCCGAGCGGCCCATGTCGAGGAAATGGTCGACGGCGAGGATCAGCAGCAGCCCCGCCTCGGGGATGTCGAAGAAGGCGAGCGTCGCGGCGATGATGACGAGGCTGGCGCGCGGCACGCCGGCGACGCCCTTCGAGGTCACCATCAGCACCAGCAGCATGGTGATTTCCTGACTGAGCGTCAGGTCGATGCCATAGGCCTGCGCGATGAAGATCGTCGCGAAGGTCATGTACATCATCGAGCCGTCGAGGTTGAACGAATAGCCGAGCGGCAGCACGAAGCTGGCGATGCGCCGCGGCACGCCGAAGCGGTCGAGCGCCTCGAGCGTGCGCGGGAAGGCGGCCTCCGACGAGGCGGTCGAGAAGGCGAGCAGGATCGGCTCGCGGATGTAGCGTACCAGCAGCCCGGTGCGGCGGCCGACGATCAGGTAGCAGACGCCGATCAGCAGCAGCCACAGGATGAGCAGCCCGAAATAGAAGGTGCCCATGAAATAGCCGAAGGTGGCGAGGATCTGCGGCCCGCGCTCGGCGATGGTGCCGGCGACCGCGGCGAACACCGCGATCGGCGCGACGCGCATCACATAGTCGGTGATCTGCAGCATCACCGAGACCAGCGCCTCGACGCCGCGCACCAGCGGCGCCGCCTTCTCGCCGACCGCGGTGATCGCGACGCCGACGAACAGCGAGAAGACGACGATCTGCAGGATCTGGTTGGTCGCCATCGCCTCGAACATCGACGCGGGGACGATATGGGTGATGAAATCCTTGAGGTTGAACGCCGCCCTGTCGACGCCGCTCGCCGCGGTCTCGGGCGGGATGGCGAAGCCGAGGCCGACGCCCGGCTGGAAGAAGTTGACGAGGATGAGCCCCAGGGTCAGCGAGATGACGCTGGCGCACAGGAACCAGCCGATCGAGCGCGCGCCGACGCGCCCGAGCGCCGCGGTATCGCCCATGTGCGCGACGCCGACGACCAGCGTCGAGAACACGAGCGGCGCGATGATCATCTTGATCAGCCGCAGGAACAGCGTCGTGACGATCGAGAAATAGCCCGAGATCTCGGCGAGCCGCGCCTCGGCCGCCGGGGTGCCGTCGGCGATGCTGGCGTTGAGCGCCCAGCCGACGGCGATGCCGAGCACCATGGCGATCAGGATGAACTGGGTAAGGCGCTTGGCCATGGCGGACTTTCGGCTAGATGGACCTCGCCACGCCCTGCCAGCTAAGTTTCCTCACAGCAACGGAAATGAAATGGCGCTACACGTCGTCGGCCGATTTGAACTCGGCGGCGTCGAGATCGCCGGTCATCCGCGCCACCGCGACGGTGATCGCGGCGTCGCCGGTGATGTTGGTGGTGGTGCGCATCATGTCCATGATGCGGTCGACGCCGGCGACGAAGGCGATGGTTTCGAGCGGCACCCCGACGGGCACGAACACCAGCCCCATCATGATCAGCCCGGCGCCGGGAATCCCCGCCGCGCCGATCGAGCCGAGCGTCGCGATCACCGCGATGAGCAGATAGTCGGCGACGTCGAGCGTCACCCCGAAGATCTGCGCGCCGAACAGCGTGGCGAGGCCGAGATACATCGCCGTGCCGTTCATGTTGATCGTGGCGCCGAGCGACACGACGAAGCTCGAGACGCTGCGGCTGACCCCGAGGTTGCGCTGCACGCAGCGCAGCGTGACCGGGAGCGTCGCGCTCGACGAGGCGGTCGAATAGGAGACGGCGATCGCGTCGATCATGCCGCGGAAGAAGTCGCCGACCGGCAGCCTGGCGACGACCCGCACCAGCAGCGTGTACATGCCGAAGATGATGATCAGGCAGCCGGCGTAGTTGAGCGCCACGAGCTTGGCGAGCGGCAGCAGCGCCTCGAGGCCGAAGCTGCCCGCCACCCACGCCATCAGCGCGAACACGCCGAACGGCGTCAGCTCCATCACCAGGATCGTCATCTTCTGCATGACGATCGCCGCCGAATCCATGCCGCGCGCCACCGCCGAGCCGTCGGGCCCCGCCATCAGGATGCCGATGCCGAACAGCAGCGCGAAGATGATCAGCGGCAGCACGTCGCCGCGCGCCATCGTCTCGACCGGGTTGGCGGGCACCATCGCCAGGATCATGTCGGTGATCGAGGTGTCGGGCGGGACCGGCACCACCGTTCCCGCCGGCAGCGCCAGCGCCAGGCCGGCTCCCGGCGCGAACAAGGTGCCGAGCAGCAGCCCCAGCGCCACCGACAGCACGCCGGTGACGAGGAACAGCAGCAGCGCCCGGCCGCCGACCGCGCCGAGCTTCCTGAGATCGCCGATCGCCGCGACGCCGGCGACGAGCGAGAAGAAGATCAGCGGCACGACCAGCATGCGGATCGCCCGGATGAACAGGTCGCCGATCCACTTGATGCTCTCGGCCTCGGGGCCCCACAGCAGCCCGACGATGATGCCGAGCGTCAGCGCGCCGATGACCCGCTGCCATAGCGGAATCGCGAACCATGCTCTCATCGGGCGTCTCCTCGGGGCGGCTGGGAAGGCGCCAGCAGACGGTACCGGGGCGACGAGGTCAAGTTTTCGAGGGTCAGGCGGCGGTGCCGCCCACCGTCAGTCCCTCGATCAGCAAGGTCGGCTGGCCGACGCCCGCGGGCACCGACTGGCCGCCCTTGCCGCAGATGCCGACGCCCTCGTCGAGCGCGAGGTCGTTGCCGATCGCCTTGACGCGCGTCAGCACGTCGGGGCCGTTGCCGATCAGCGTCGCGCCCTTGATCGGCGCGCCGAGGCGGCCGTTCTCGATCTTGTAGGCCTCGGTGCACGAGAAGACGAACTTGCCGCTGGTGATGTCGACCTGGCCGCCGCCGAAGCTCTTGGCGTAGATGCCGTCCTTCACCCGGCCGAGGATCTCCGCCGGATCGTCGGCGCCGCCGAGCATGAAGGTGTTGGTCATCCGCGGCATCGGCACATGCGCATAGGATTCGCGGCGGCCGTTGCCGGTCGCGGCGACGCCCATCAGCCGCGCGTTCAGGCGGTCCTGCATATAGCCCTTGAGGATGCCGTCCTCGATCAGCACGGTCTGCTGCGTCGGCGTGCCCTCGTCGTCGATGGTCAGCGAACCGCGGCGATGCTCGATCGCGCCGTCGTCGACGACGGTGACGCCCGGCGCGGCGACGCGCTGGCCGATCATGCCGGAGAAGGCCGAACTGCCCTTGCGGTTGAAATCGCCCTCGAGCCCGTGGCCGACCGCCTCGTGCAGCAGCACGCCCGGCCAGCCCGGGCCGAGCACGACCGTGGTCTCGCCCGCCGGCGCCGCGACCGCGTCGAGGTTCACCAGCGCCTGCGCCAGCGCGATGTCGATGGCGCGCTCCCAGGTCGCCGGCTCGAACAGCCGGTCGTAGAGGAAGCGACCGCCGAGGCCATGGAAGCCGGTCTCGCGCTTGCCGTCCTTCTCGACGACGATCTGGACGTTGAGGCGCACCAGCGGCCGCACGTCGCGGGCGCGAAAGCCGTCGGGACGGACGATCTCGACGACGCCCCAGCTGCCGAGCAGCGAGGCCGAGACCTGACGCACGCGCGGGTCGCGCGCGCGGGCGGCGGCGTCGATGTCCTGCAGCAGCGCCACCTTCCTCGCGAAGGGCACCGCCGACAGCGGATCGTCGGAGATGTAGAGCTGCCGGTTGGTCCGCGGCGGGTTGGCCGCCGCGATGCCGCCATGCCCGGCGCGCACGACGCCGACGGTCTCCGCCGCGCGGCGGATCGCCGCCTCTGACAGCTCGTTGGCATGCGCATAGCCGGTGGTCTCGCCCGCGACGCCGCGCAGCCCGAAGCCCTGGTTGGTGTCGAAGGTCGCCGCCTTCAGCCGGCCGTCGTCGAAGGCGAAGCTCTCCGACGCCGCATATTGGAGATAGAGTTCGCCGTCGTCGCAGCCGCGCAGCGCCTCGGCGACGAGCCGTTCGGTGCGGGCGGGGTCGAGGCCGGTGTCGCGATAGAAAATCGTGGCGGGATCGATCTGGGTCATCCCCGTGATATAGGCGCTGGCGAGCGAAGGGGAAGCACATGATCGCCATGGAGCCGATTGGTCGCGTGTCGGGCGGCCGCGTCGAGGCCCACGACGACGACTGGGGCAGCAGCCGCGCCGCGATCGAGCTCGACGCGCGCTTCACCCCCGACGCGCTCGCCGGCCTCGACGCCTTCAGCCACGCCGAGATCGTCTATGTCTTCGACCGCGTCGGCGACGACGAGGTCGTCGCGACGGCGCGCCATCCGCGCGGCCGCGCCGACTGGCCGAAGGTCGGCATCTTCGCGCAGCGCGGCAGCAGCCGCCCGAACCGTATCGGCGTGACGATCTGCCGGATCCTGCGCGTCGACGGGCGGCGGCTCGAGCTCGAGGGGCTCGACGCGATCGACGGCACGCCGGTGCTCGACATCAAGCCGCTGCTGTCGGGGTTCCTGCCACGCGGCGAGCTGCGCGAGCCCGACTGGGCGCGCGAGATCATGGCGCGCTATTGGTGATCCCCGCGCCCGCTTGCCGGGAAGCGCGCGGTCCGCCTATCGCTGATCGGCGGGTCCGCCGGCGAGGATGAACCGCCGGTCGCAATAGCCGCAGTCGGCCCAGCCCTCGGCGCCCATCTGCAGCCAGACGCGCGGATGGCCGAGCGGCCCCTCGTCGCCGTCGCAGGCGACGCGCGTGGAATCGACATAGAGCGTTTCGGGTGCGGGGAGGCCGTTCATGCCGCGCGCTCTAGCACCTCTCGCGCCGTTGGCGAAGCCCCGTCAGACGGCGGCGCCCGGCGACGCGGCGACCACGGGCAGCCGCTCGAATTCCGGGCGGGCGAGCAGGTAGCCCTGAAGATGCGTCACCCCGAGCGAGGCCAGCGTCGCGGCCTCGGCTTCGGTCTCGACTCCCTCGGCGATCAGCAGCGTGTCGAGTTCGGCGCACATCGCCACCGCGGCGCGGACGATCGCGCGGCGGCGCAGGTCCGAATCGATGCCGCGCACCAGTTCCATGTCGAGCTTGACGATCCCGGGGGTGAAGCGCGCGAACAGGTCGAGCCCGGCGTGGCCGGCGCCGAAATCGTCGATGGCGACGCCGAACCCCATGCGCTGATAGGCGTCGATGATGCCCTGGACATGCTCGGGCGAGGTGATGCGCTCGCCCTCGGTGAATTCGAAGATCAGCCGGTCGATCGGCAGGCCGACCGCCGCCGCGGTCTTGAGCGTGAGCTGGATGCAGGCGAGCGGCGAATAGACGGCGTTGGGCAGGAAGTTGATCGACAGCCGCGCGTCGCCGTCGAGCAGCCCCGCCGCGACCGCCAGCTCGATCGCCTTGACGCGGCAGGCCTGGTCGAAGGCGTAGCGGTTGTCGTCGGTGACCTGCGACAGCACGCTCATCGCGCCCTCGCCGCCCGGGCCGCGCACCAGCGCTTCATAGGCATAGGGGCGGCCGGTGGCGGTATCGACGATCGGCTGGAACGCCATCGAGAAGTCGATGCCGGCGTCGGCACCCTCGCGGCACGCGGAACAGCGGGCGGAACCAGTCATGGAAAACCTCGACACAACGCAACGGCGACCAACGTCAGCCTGCCAGGGGACCAGCTTGGTCAACCATGGACGGGCCGGCTTCGTTCCGGCGTTTATCCCCAATCCGTTGCCAAATTACTGACATCGCATGGGGTGGCCCCGCGAAGGGCGGCGCGCTATGCGAAGCGGCATGACCGAACCGGCGATCTCCATCCGCGGCCTCGAGAAGACCTATGCCAACGGCAAGGTGGCGCTGCACGGCATCGACCTCGACATCCCGCGCGGCAGCATGTTCGGACTGCTCGGGCCCAACGGCGCCGGCAAGTCGACGACGATCAACATCCTCGCCGGGCTGGTCAACAAGACCGGCGGCAGCGCGCGCGTCTGGGGCTTCGACATCGACGCCAATCCGCGCAATGCCAAGGCGTCGATCGGCATCGTCCCGCAGGAGATCGTCTTCGACGCCTTCTTCACCCCCTTCGAGGTGCTCGAACTGCAGGCCGGCCTCTACGGCGTGCCGAAGCGCGACCGGCGGACGATGGACATCCTGCGCGCGGTGCGGCTCGACGACAAGGCGCACGCCTATGCGCGGACGCTGTCGGGTGGCATGAAGCGCCGGCTGCTCGTCGCCAAGGCGCTCGTCCACAATCCGCCGATCCTCGTGCTCGACGAGCCGACCGCCGGCGTCGACATCGAGCTGCGCCAGCAGCTCTGGGCCTATGTGCGCGAGCTGCACAGCTATGGCACGACGGTGGTGCTGACGACGCATTATCTCGAAGAGGCCGAGGCGCTGTGCGACCGCATCGCCATCATCAACCACGGCCGCGTCGTCGCCGACGACGCGACGCACACGCTGCTGGCGACGGCGCAGGAGAAGGTCGTCGTCGTCACCATCGACCGCGACCTCGACGTCGCACCGGCGAACCTCGGCGTCGGCAAGGTCGAGCTGCGCGGCACCCGCCAGCTGGCGATCACCTACGACAAGCGCGAGCGCCAGGCCGGCGCGGTGCTGCACGCGCTGACCGAGGCGGGACTCGGCGTCGTCGACGTGACGACGCAGGAGGCCGATCTCGAGGACGTGTTCCTGTCGCTGACGCGCGCCGGGGCGGTCGCGGCGTAGAAAACGCCGAGGCGCCCCCTTGCCGATGGCGCACGACGCGGCCTCAACCGATCAGCCACCACCGGATCACCCACGCCACGCCCCCCACCGCCGCGACCCCCGCGAGCCACAGCGCCGCGAACCACAGCAGCCGGCGCGCCAGCGGACCCTCCGCCATCAATGATAGCCGTGCGTGCCGACCTTCCCGCGGAAGGTCCAATAGGCATAGGCGGTATAGGCGAGGATGATCGGGATCAGCACCGCCGCGCCGACGAGCATGAACACCTGGCTCTTCTCGGGCGCCGCCGCCTGCCAGATCGTCACCTCGTTGGGGATGACATAGGGGAACATGCTGATCCCCAGCCCGACGAAGCTCAGCGCGAACAGCGCCAGCGTCAACAGGAAGGGCGCATAGTCGCGGCGGGCGAGGCTGCGCCAGAAGGCGATGGCGACGAGGCCGACGAGCAGCGGCACCGGCGCGGTGAGCAGGATGTTCGGCCAGGCGAACCAGCGCGCATAATATTCGATCTCGAGGAAGGGCGTGACCGCGCTCACCCCGCCGATCGCGACGATGGTGGCGACGCCGAGGCGCCTGGCATAACGGCGCGCCTTGGCCTGCAGCGCCCCTTCCGCCTTCATGATCAGCCAGGTCGCGCCGAGCAGCCCGTAGCCGGCGACGAGGCTGGCGCCGCACAGCAGGCTGAACGGCGTCAGCCAGTCCCACCAGCCGCCGGCATAGGCGAGGCCCTCGACCTCGATGCCCTGCAGCAGCGCGCCGAGCGCGATGCCCTGCGCCAGCGCCGCCACCACCGAGCCGCCGAAGAACGCCCGGTCCCAGAAGGTCTGGTGCCGCGCGTCGCGCCAGCGGAACTCGAAGGCGACGCCGCGGAAGATCAGCGCCAGCAGCATCGCGGTGATCGGCGCGTAGAGCGCCGGCAGGATGATCGCATAGGCGAGCGGAAAGGCGGCGAGCAGCCCGCCGCCGCCCATCACCAGCCAGGTCTCGTTGCCGTCCCATACCGGCGCGATCGAGTTCATCGCGACGGCACGTTCGTCGCCTTCGAGGCGCGGGAACAGGATGCCGACGCCGAGGTCGAAGCCGTCCATCACCACATAGGCGAACACCGCGAAGGCGATGATGAACGCCCAGACGATCGTCAGGTCGAAATCGACGCCCATCACGCCCCCCTTTCGACGGCGGGCGCCGGCGTGATGCCGGCGCTCCGGATCGGCCGGTCGGGCCCCGCCTCGACGCTCGGCTCGCCCGGCTGCGGCGCGTGGCCCATCAGCTTCAGCAGATACCAGACGCCGACGCCGAACACCGCGAAATAGACGAGCACGAAGGCGATCAGCGAGGCCGCCACCGCCGGCGCGTCGAGCGGCGACGCCGAGTCGGCGGTCCGCAGCAGGCCGTAGATCGTGTAGGGCTGGCGGCCGACCTCGGTGGTGATCCAGCCGGCGAGCACCGCGACGAGCCCCGACGGCCCCATGGCGAGCGCGAAGCGGTGGAGCCACGGCCAGTCGTAGAGCTTGCCGCGCGCCCGCGCCACGAGGCTGAACAGCCCGAGGCCGAGCATCAGGAAGCCGAGGCCGACCATCACGCGGAACGACCAGAACACGATCGGCACCGGCGGCCAGTCCTCGCGCGGCACGGTGTCGAGCCCGGCGAGCGGCGCGTCGAGGTCGTGCTTGAGGATCAGCGACGACGCCTTGGGAATCTCGATCGTGTAGCGGACGGTGGCGGCGTCCTGATCGGGCAGCCCGAACAGGATCAGCGGCGCGCCGTCGGGATGACTCTCGAAATGGCCCTCCATCGCCATGACCTTGGCGGGCTGATGCTCGAGCGTGTTGAGCCCGTGGAGGTCGCCGGCGAAAATCTGCACCGGCGCGACCAGCGCCGCCATCCACATCGCCATCGAGAACATCGTGCGGACGGCCTCGGGCGTGCCCACCCGAGGGCCCGTCGCGGCGGCCGGCGCGACCGACGGCGCGGCTTTGCCGCGCCGCAGCTTGAGCAGGTGCCAGGCGCCGACCGCGCCGACGATCAGCGCCGTCGTCAGATAGGCGGCGATCACCGTGTGGACGAGGCGATAGGGGAAGCTCGGGTTGAAGATGATCGCCCACCAGTCGGCGGGCAGGAACTGGCCGTTGGCGCCGATGGTGAAGCCCTGCGGCGTGTGCATCCAGCTGTTGACCGCGAGGATCCAGAAGGCCGAGATGAAGGTGCCGACCGCGACGGCGAGCGTCGCGACGAAGTGCAGCTTGCGGCCCACCTTCTCCATGCCGAACAGCATGACGCCGAGGAAGCCGGCTTCCAGGAAGAAGGCGGTCAGCACCTCATAGGCCATCAGCGGCCCGATGACCGGCCCGGCGCGGTCGGAGAATACCGACCAGTTGGTGCCGAACTGGTAGGACATGACGATGCCCGAGACGACGCCCATCGCGAAGGTGATCGCGAAGATCTTCAGCCAATATTTGAACAGCGTGAGATAGACCTCGCGCCCCGTCTTCAGCCACAGCCCCTCGAGCACCGCCAGATAGGAGGCGAGCCCGATCGAGAAGGCCGGGAAGATGAAGTGAAACGAGACGGTGAACGCAAACTGGATACGCGCCAGCACGATGGCGTCGAGTCCGTCCAGCACCTTGCGCCTCCTGTCGTCGGAGGGGCCTCAGCGGGTCCCGGCGCCGGTATAGCGCGGCGGCGCCGCGAAGACCTGCGCTATCTGGTCGCGCGATCGCGGACCGGCGCCTCGCACATCGCCTGCACGGCGCTCCACTCGGTCGCCGTCATCGCCGCCTGGTAGCTGCGCCGCGGCTCGACCGCAGCAAGCAGTCGGCGCCGGCGGTCGCCCGTCATCGGGTGGGTGGACGCATAGCGGAGGACCACCCGCCAGCCCCCCTTCTCTTGCGGCTCGCCGCCCGCATAGTCGCCGATATAGCTGAGAAACTCCGCAAGGGGCTGGGGCGATACGCCGATCCGCTTCAGGCTGACGATCGCCCGGGCGTCGGCCTCGCTTTCGGCGCCGCGGGTATAGGTCAGCAACAGCGCGGTCTGCGCGATGCTGGCCGCGTCGCCGCCGACGTTCTGCAGCACGAAGGCTAGCGCGCCGGCGCGCAGCACGCCCTTCAACGGGTGCTTGCCCTCGACATGCGCCACCTCGTGCGCCAGCACGCCTGCCAGCTCGTCGGCGGTCTTCACTTCTTCGATGAGCCCGCGCAGCACGCCGATATGCCGCCCGGGGACGGCGAAGGCGTTGATGGTCGGCGAGTCGATGACGTGGACGCGGATGGCGGGCCCGCCCGGCTGGAGGCGTGCGACGAGCCGGTCGAGCGCCTGCTGCCCCTCGGCCCCCGTGCAGCTGTCCGGCTCCCCGAGCAGCGCAATCGCCTCGCTGCCGATTCGGTCGGCCGCCCGGTCGGGAACGAGCGGCGTCACCCAGTCGACGAAATTCAGCGCCACGGTGGCGACGACCGCCAGCGCCACGACCCCGGCGACGATCGCCGAGGGCAGGCCGATGCGGTCAAGACGGGCTTCGAAGGCGTCGGGTTGCGGAAGCGCCGCGCGCATTTGGGGACTATCAACGAGCGTAAGTCGCCAGCCCGGGCGGTCGGACCTCGCATAGGTGTCGGCGGTGCCGCGCTGCCCGGTATGCCGCAGCAGCGCAAGTGATACCTCGTCGGGCGCCATATCGCGCGCCTCGATGCGAAGTCGCCCCTCCGTTAGTCGGGCGCTTGCCTCGCGGCGGATTCCGGTGACGCCGTCGTAGAGATGGCCGCTCGTGGCGGGCGGCGCGGTCATATCGCCCCGATCTCGAACGCGCCGGCCAGACCTTCGCCTTCCCCGGGCGCCGCCGTCGACGACTGGCTGAGCCGGCTGGCGTCGATGCCGCCGGTCGCGCCTAGATGCGTGATGAGGAATTGCCAGTTGCGATAGGGCAGCAGCACGATTCCCACCCCAAGGGTTCCTGCCACCAGGGCGAAGTTGCCCGCGAAAAAGCGGATCCAGTCGCCCGAACTGGCGTCGAAGCGGAAGGCAAGTCCGCCCAGCGACAATCCGTTGACGGCGTTCCGGAAATAGACCGCGAAATAGAGCGCCGCGGCGACCGCGAACAGCAGATAGGCCGCGCCGGTTCCCAGCATCGACGCCACGCGGGGATCGCTCGCCGCCAGCATCCCCGCGAACAGGATCGCAAGGCCGACCATGCCGATGACGCCCAGGCCGATCAGCCCCCAGAAGCGGGCGTAGAGCCCCCGAGTCGTCGCGGCGGCCTCGAACGGGAACGGTCCGAAGCTCATCGCGCGCCAGCGCCGGTTCCACAGGGCAATATTATAGCTGGGGATGGTCAGCCAGAAGGTCACGAGCACCAGCATCCCCCGCAGCAGCACGAAGCCGCCGTAGCGCCAGCCGCGGTCGTCGCTGCCGCCGCGGATCCCGCGCCACAGCGTTCGACTCAACCGGTAGCGCAGCATGCGGAAATGCGCGGCGCCGACGAGATAGAAGACCGCGACCATGAAGCCGAGGCCGAGCGGGAAGGCGAGCCGCGTATCGCCGCGCATCACCGCCGACTGCAGCAGCAGATTGAGCGCGAACAGCGGCAGGAGGACGAGCAGCAGGACGGCGACGAAGCCCTTGAACAGCTCCTTGCCGGTGCCGGTCCATTCGAGATGGTCGTCGATGAAGCGCGTGTGCGACCAGAGATATCGCCGCGCCCGCGCAGAGCCCCAGAAGGCGTAGACGCCGAGCGTCAGCAGGGTCAGCAGCAGGTTGACGAAGGCGATCCGCGCGAAATCGCCGAGGTTGCCCTCGAAGGCGAAGCTGCCAAGCGCGTCACTACGATCCGCCATCGTCATCCCCCCAACCAGCTTAGCAAGCGCCGTCTCCCCCGCAAGGCGCGCCTTCTGCTACCGTAGTCGTCCAACGCTTTGACGGGTCGCCATCGCGCGCTACACACCCGCATGGCCAAGCGCGCTCCCGCCCCCGCGGCGCAGAATTACGACGTCGTCATCGTCGGATCGGGCGCCGCCGGGCTCACCGCGGCGCTCAACCTCGCCGACCGCGCCAAGGTCGTCGTGCTGTCGAAGGGCGCGCTGTCGGCGGGCTCGACCGCCTGGGCGCAGGGCGGCATCGCCGCCGTCCTCGAAGAGGGCGACACCTTCGAGAGCCACATCGACGATACGATGGTCGCGGGCGCCGGGCTCAACGACCGCCGCGCCGTCGAGTTCGTCGTCGAGAATGCGCCGGCCGCCATCGCTCGCCTCGCCGACCTCGGCGTGCCGTTCAATCCCGGCGACCGCGAGCGCTTCCACCTGACGCAGGAGGGCGGCCATTCGCGGCGGCGCATCGTCCATGTCGACGACGCCACCGGCTGGGCGGTGCAGCAGGCGCTCGAACGCGCGGCGCGCGCGCATCCCAACATCACGCTGGCGCCCGAGCGCGTCGGCGTCGATCTCATCACCGAGCGGCATCTCGCCGACGCCGGGGGCGCGGTCGAGGGTGGGGAGCGCCGCTGCCACGGCCTCTATGCGCTCAACCGCGAGACCGGCCTCGTCGAACGCTTCGTCGCGCCGGCGACGATCCTCGCCACCGGCGGCGCCTCGCGCGTCTACCTCTATTCGACCAACCCCGACGGCGCGACCGGCGACGGCATCGCGATGGCCTGGCGCGCCGGCTGCCGCGTGTCGAACCTCGAGTTCAACCAGTTCCACCCGACCTGCCTCTACCATCCGCAGGTCAAGAATTTCCTCATCACCGAGGCGATGCGCGGCGAGGGCGGCAAGCTGCGGCTGCCCGACGGCGAGCGCTTCATGCCGCGCTTCGACGCGCGCGAGGAGCTGGCGCCGCGCGACGTGGTGGCGCGCGCGATCGACCATGAGATGAAGCGGCTCGGGCTCGAACATGTGCTGCTCGACGTCACGCATCTCGATCCCGATTTCGTGGTCGGCCATTTCCCGACGATCTACCGGCGGCTGATCGAGCTCGGCATCGATCCGACCAAGCAGCCGATCCCGGTGGTGCCGGCGGCGCACTATACCTGCGGCGGCGTCTCGATCGACCGCGCCGGGCGCACCGACCTCCCCGGCCTCTATGCGGTGGGCGAGGTCTCGCAATCGGGGCTGCACGGCGCCAACCGCATGGCGTCCAACTCGCTGCTCGAATGCCTGGTGTTCGGCCAGGCGGCGGCGGAGGACATCCTCGCGCGCAACGCGCCGGCCGAGCCGCCGCCGGCGGTGCGCCCCTGGGACGAATCGCGCGTCACCGATTCGGACGAGGAGATCGTCGTCACGCACAATTGGGCCGAGCTTCGCCGCTTCATGTGGGACTATGTCGGCATCGTCCGCACGACCAAGCGGCTCGAGCGCGCCGGCCACCGCGTCGCGCTGCTGAAGGGCGAGATCGCCGAATATTACGCCAATTTCCGCGTCAACCCGAACCTGCTCGAGCTGCGCAATCTCGTCACCGTCGCCGACCTGATCGTCCAGTCGGCGCTGGCGCGCCACGAGAGCCGCGGGCTCCATTACACGCTCGACTATCCCGGGCTGTTGCCCGAAGCTGTCGACACGATCCTCACCCCCGATCCGGAGAAGCCATGAAGCGCCTGCTGCTCGCCACCGCCGCCCTGATGCTCGCGACGGGATTCGCGCCGGCCGACGATCTCCAGCGCGCCAGGGCGGTGCTCGCGAAGACGCCGGTGATCGACGGCCACAACGACGTGCCGTGGGGGGTGCGGCAGAAGCTGCGCGGCAAGACCGCCGGCCTCGCCTTCGACCGGCTGCCCGACGACCAGCGCGGCGACTGGCATACCGACATCGAACGGATGCGCGACGGCCGCGTCGGCGGGCAGTTCTGGTCGGTGTATATCGACGCCGCGATGATCGGCCCCGACGGCGTGCAGGCGACGATCGAGCAGATCGACGTCGCCCGCCGGCTCATCGACCGGTATGACGCGCTCGAGTTCGCGGCGACCGCGGCGGAGGCCGAGCGGATCGTGAAGCGCGGGCGCATCGCCTCGATGCTCGGCGCCGAGGGCGGCCATTCGATCGGCAATTCGCTCGCCGCGCTGCGCCAGCTGCGCGCGCTCGGCGTGAGCTACATGACGCTGACGCACGGCAAGACGATCGACTGGGCCGACAGCGCCACCGATGCGCCCCGGCACGACGGGCTGACGCCGTTCGGCGTCGAGGTGGTTCGCGAGATGAACCGGCTCGGCATGCTCGTCGACCTCAGCCATGTCGCGCCGTCGACGATGCGCGACGCGCTCGACGCCAGCGTCGCGCCGGTGATCTTCAGCCATTCGAACGCGCAGGCGCTCACGCCGCACCCGCGCAACGTGCCCGACGACGTGCTGAAGCGGCTGCCGGCCAATGGCGGCGTCATCATGGTGACCTTCGTCGAGCCGTTCACCAGCGCGCCGGTCGCCGAATGGGGCGCGCGCCAGACCGCCGAGGAAGCGCGGCTGAAGGCGCTGTTCCCGGCCGACGCGGCGGCGGTCAAGGCGGCGCTCGACGCCTGGGTGGCCGCCAACCCCCGGCCGCGCGCGACGGTCGCGCAGGTGGCCGACCATGTCGACCATGTCCGCAAGGTCGCCGGCATCGACCATATCGGCATCGGCTCGGACTATGACGGCATTCCCACCACGCCGGTCGGGCTCGAGGATGTCGCGGCGGTGCCCAATCTGTTCGCCGAGCTGCTGCGCCGCGGCTATTCGCCCGCCGACCTGTCGAAGATCGCACAGGGCAACATCCTGCGCGTCATGCGCCAGGCCGAGACCGTCGCCGCGCGGCTGCAGAAGGAGCGCGGGCCGAGCGAGATGCGCATCGACGACGGCCCGGCGGTGGCGGCGGCGATCGACGACCGGCCGCGCTGACCGGCTAGAGGATCTTCCCGCTGAGCAGCGCGCAGGCGACGCATTTGCCGGCGACGGTGAGGCGGGCCTCGTCGATGAACCAGCCGAGCGTCTCGTTGCGGCCGAGGCGCGCCTGTCCCTTGTAGTCGCCGAGCAGGATGACCGGGCGGTCGCCGAGATTGGCGAACTGGTTGTCATCGATCAGCACCGAGGCGTCGTTGTCGCGGAACTCGGCGCTGACGACGATCGCGCAGCATTTGTTGTCGCCCTGCGTGCCCTTGATCAGCGCGTTGCCGCGGATCTCGCCGGTCGCGCCCTCGGGCAGGTCGATGAGATAGTTGGTTCGCGTGCCCTGGCTGTCGTCGATGAGGTTGTCGCGGATGTCGACCTGCTTGACGCGCGCCTTGATGTAGTGGCCGCCACGCCCCTGTTCGAACAGCGACTCGCGCACGGTGAGCGCCGCGAAGCGGCCCATGTAGACCGAGTGCGAGCAATTGTCGGGGCGGCAGCGCCCGAGCCGGCGGAAGATCGACTTCTCGATCGTCGCCTGTCCCGGCTGGCCATTGCCGCTGATCACGCCGGTGTCGCTGTCGTCGAAGAGGCTCGAGCTCACCTCGAGGTCGCCCTTCTCGAGCCGGATGCCGGCGCCGTTGCCGTCGTTCGCGGTGTAGCCGGTGAAGTGCAGCCCCTCGATGGTCGCCGTCTCGCCGCGCAGCACCAGGCCGGCCTTGCCCTCGCAGATCTTCCTGCTCAGCGTCACGCTGCCCGGGACCATGGCGCGCAGCGTAAGATTGCCGCGCGAGATCACCGCGCAATCCTCGTAGACGCCGGGCAGGATGGTGATGGTGTCGCTGTCGCGCGCCGCGCGGACCGCCTGCGCGAGCTTGGCGAAGCTGCCGCCGCTCTGCAGCATGAAGGGCAGGCCGGCGCCCGGCGTGTCGACGCGTGCGGCATCGAGATCGCGCACCCACTGCGGGTGCGTCGGCGACGCCTCGGCGGGATCGGGGCGCATCAGCCACCAGCCCGCCGCCGCCGCCAGAACCAGCACGACGGCCAGCAGCACCCACCTCACGACGCGCATCGATGCCCCCTCGAATCCACAAGCCCCGGCAACGCCTTTAGCGCGATCGCGGCGCGGGTGCATCCGGCATTGCGGACGGTCGCAATCTCGCGTCCGGCGCGCTACATCGGGGCATGGCCACCGCACCCGACACCGCCGCCGCGGCGAAGCAGAAGCATCTCTATCTCGTCGACGGCTCGGGATTCATCTTCCGCGCCTATCATCGGCTGCCGCCGCTCAACAATCCCGCCGGCACCCCGGTCAACGCGGTCTACGGCTTCACCGCGATGCTGTGGAAGCTGATCGAGGAGCTGAACGGCGCCGACGAGCCGACGCATCTCGCGGTGATCTTCGATGCGGCGAAGGACAATTTCCGCAACGCGCTCTACGACAAGTACAAGGCCAACCGGCCGCCGCCGCCCGAGGATCTGCTGCCGCAGTTCCCGCTGATCCGCGACGCGGTGCGCGCCTTCTCGGTGCCGTGCATCGAGATGGACGGCTATGAGGCCGACGACATCATCGCCTGCTATGTCGGGCAGGCGAGCGCCGCCGGCTACAACGTCACCATCGTCAGCTCCGACAAGGACCTGATGCAGCTGGTGTCGCCGCGCGTCGACATGCTCGACACGATGAAGAACGAGCGCTTCGACGAGGCGGCGGTGACCGCCAAATGGGGCGTGCCGCCCGGCAAGCTCGGCGAGGTGCTCGCGCTGATGGGCGACAGCGTCGACAATGTTCCCGGCGTCCCCGGCGTCGGCCCCAAGACCGCCGCCGAACTGATCCAGCAGTTCGGCGACGTCGAAGGCGTGCTCGCCAACCTCGACCAGATCAAGCGCCCCAAGCTGCGCGAGACGCTGGCGACGCATGCCGAGATGGCGCGGCTGTCGCGCGTGCTCGTCCAGCTCGAATGCAATCTCGAGCCGCCGCACAGCCTCGACGAGCTCGAGATGCGCGAGCCGCCGCACGACCCCCTGCGCGCCTTCCTCGCCGAGCAGGGCTTCAAGTCGATGCTGGCCAAGCTCGGGCGCGAGGCGCAGGCGGCGGAAGCGGCGGCGCAGCCGCAGGCGCCCGAGAAGCCGTTCGTCCACAAGGACTATGAGACGGTCGCGACGCTCGACCGGCTCGACTGGTGGATCGCCGAGAGCGTCGCGCGCGGCCTCGTCGCGGTCGATACCGAGACCACCGCCAAGGATCCGGTGCGCTGCGACCTCGTCGGCGTCAGCCTGGCGCTCGAACCCGGCCTCGCCTGCTATATCCCCGTCGCCCATGTGCAGGGCGAGGGCCTGCTCGCCGAGAAGGTCGAACAGCTCGACCGGCAGGCGGTGCTCGACCGGCTGGCGCCGATGCTCGCCGATCCGTCGGTGCTCAAGATCGGGCAGAATCTCAAATATGACCTGATGGTCTTCCGCCGCTACGGGCTCGACGTCGCCGGCTTCGACGACACGATGCTGCTGTCCTACGCCTTGAACGCCGGCAAGCATAACCACGGCATGGACGAGCTGAGCGAGAAATATCTCGGCCACACGCCGATCGCCTTCAAGGACGTGTGCGGCAGCGGCAAGAGCCAGTGCACCTTCGACCAGGTGCCGCTCGACCGCGCGACCGAATATGCCGCCGAGGATGCCGACGTCACCTTGCGGCTGCACCGGCTGTTCCGGCCGCGGCTGTCGCCCGAGGGGGTGACGCGCGTCTACCAGACGATCGACCTGCCGCTGGTGCCGGTGCTCGCCGACATGGAGCTGGCGGGAATCAAGGTCGACCGCGCCGCGCTCGCCGGGCTGTCGTCGACCTTCGGCCACGAGATCGTCTCGCTCGAGACGCAGATCTACGAGCTCGCCGGCTGCCCCTTCACCATCGGCTCGCCCAAGCAGCTGGGCGACATCCTGTTCGACAAGCTCGGCCTCGCCGGCGGCAAGAAGGGCGGCAAGTCGGGCCAATATGCCACCGATGTCACCGAGCTCGAAAAGCTCGCCGCCGCCGGCCACGACATCGCGCAGAAGGTGCTCGACTGGCGGCAGCTGACCAAGCTCAAGTCGACCTACACCGACGCGCTGCAGGCGGCGATCAACGACCGGACGGGGCGCGTCCACACCTGCTTCTCGATGGCGGTGGCGCAGACCGGCCGGCTGTCGTCGACCGATCCCAACCTCCAGAACATCCCGATCCGCACCGAGCTCGGCCGGCAGATCCGCCATGCCTTCGTCGCCGAGCCGGGCAACGTCATCCTCGCCGCCGACTACAACCAGATCGAGCTCCGGCTCGCCGCGCACATGGCCGACGTCCCCGAATTGAAGCGCGCCTATGCCGCGTGCGAGGACATCCATGCGCTGACGGCACGCGAGGTGTTCGGCACCGCGATGGACCCGCAGGAGGCGCGGCGCCGCGCCAAGACCGTCAATTTCGCCATCCTCTACGGCATCTCGGCGTTCGGGCTGGCGAGCCGCCTCGGCATCGAGCGCGGCGAGGCGCAGCGCATCATCGACGCCTATTTCGCCCGCTTCCCCGGCATCCGCAACTTCATGGCGGAGACGATCAACGGCTGCCGCGAGGCCGGCTTCGTGACGACGCTGTTCGGCCGCAGGATCAACCTGCCGCTGATTCACAGCCGCAACCCCGCCGAACGGCAGTTCGCCGAGCGCGCCGCGGTCAACGCCCCCGTCCAGGGGACCAGCGCCGACATCATCAAGCGCGCGATGATCCGCATGCCGCAGGCGCTGCGCGACGCCGGGCTGTCCGAGGTGCGCATGCTGCTGCAGGTGCACGACGAGCTGGTGTTCGAGCTGCCGCCGGCGCTGATCGACCGCGCGACCGAGGTGATCCGCGCGGTGATGACGCAGGCGCCGCTGCCCGCGGTCGACCTCAGCGTGCCGCTGGGCGTCGAGATCGGCACCGGCCCGAGTTGGGGCGCCGCGCACTAGCGGCTGTAATCATAGCGTCACAAAAGCCCGCCAATGGCCGGTCAACCATCCAGGGAGCCTCGCCATGAAGCCTTCGTTGCTGCCGACCGCCGCCGCCCTCCTCGCGCTTGCCGCCTGCGATTCGGGACCGGAGAATGTGCAGCCGATCGAGGGCGGCCAGCCCGGCGCCGCCACCGGCACGACGACGGCTGCGGTCAACGTCTCGGGCCCGGCGGTCCGCGCCGTCGGTTCGTCGACCGTCTACCCCTTCACCACCGCCGTCGCCGAGGCGTTCAAGCGCCAGTATCCGCAGGCCTCGACTCCGATCGTCGAATCGACCGGGACCGGCGGCGGCATCAAGCTGTTCTGCGCCGGCGTCGGCATGGCCTATCCCGACCTCGTCAACGCCTCGCGGCGGATCAAGAGGTCGGAGCTCGACGACTGCGCGAAGAACGGCGTCGAGCAGGTCGTCGAGGTCCAGGTCGGCATCGACGGGCTGGCGCTGGCGCAGGCCAACAACGGCCCCGAGCTCAAGCTGACGGCGCGCGACATGTTCCTGGCGCTCGCCGCGACGCGGCCCGACGGCCAGCCGAACACCGCGCGGACCTGGCGCGACGTGAATCCGGCGCTTCCGCCGCTGCGGATCGAGGTGATCGGGCCGCCGCCGACCAGCGGCACGCGCGACTCGTTCAACGAGCTGATCATCGAGGCGGGATGCAAGACCGTGCCGCAGCTCGCGGCGCTCAAGGAGTCGAACGAGGACGAATATAAGTCGCGCTGCACCAAGCTGCGCGAGGACGGCGTTTATGTCGAAGCCGGCGAGAACGACAATCTGATCGTCCAGAAGCTGGTCGGCAACCCGAACGCCGTCGGCGCCTTCGGCTATTCCTATCTCGAGGAGAATCTCGACAAGGTCCGCGGCATCGCGCTCGACGGCGTCGTCCCGACCTATGCGAGCATCGCCAGCCTCGAATATCCCGCCTCGCGCGCCATGTACGTCTATGCCAAGGGCGAGCATGCCCGCGCCAAGCCGGCGCTGCAGGCCTTCCTCGGCGAATATGCCAAGGAGAGCACCTGGGGTCCGACGGGCTATCTCAAGGGCCGCGGGCTCGTCGCCGCGACCGACGAGATCCGCGCGAAGAACGCCGCGGTGGTCGCCAACATGACCGCCATGGACAAGGCGAGCGTGAAATAGCGGCGGACGTTTTCGCGCGCGAGCGCGGTCGCGCGAGTCACTCCGCCGGCTGCGCGCGCGTCGCTTCCCATCGCGCCTTGATCGCCTCGGCGGTATCGCGGCTGCCGTCGGGACTCCAGCCCGGCGGGCCCGCGACGTAGAACCAGCGCTCGCGCCAGCTCTTCGCCCCCGCCACGTCGCGCGCGATGCCGACCCATTCGTGGAACGCCGCCCAGATGACGTTGAAGCTGCCGAGGTTCTTGACGATGCCGTAGCGCGGGCGCTCGTCGTCGCGCTCGGGCTCGAAGGTGCCGAACAGCCGGTCCCAGACGATGAATACCCCGGCATAGTTGCGGTCGAGGTAGCGCGGATTGGTGGCGTGGTGGACGCGGTGATGCGACGGGGTGTTCATCACCGCCTCGAACCAGCGCGGCATCCGGCCGATCGTCTCGGTGTGGATCCAGAACTGGTAGATGAGGTTCAACCCGGCGCAGAAGAACACCATCGCCGGGTGGAAGCCGATCAGGAACAGCGGCAGCCGGAATACCCACACCAGGCTGAAGAAGCCCGTCCAGGTCTGCCGCAGCGCCGTCGACAGATTATAATGCTGGCTCGAATGGTGGATGACGTGGCTCGCCCAGCCCCAGCGCACCCGGTGCATGAACCAGTGGCTGAAGAAATAGGCGAGGTCGTCGAGGATGAAGCACAGCGGCCACGCCCACCACGCCCAGCCGATGTCGAACAGCCGCTGCTCGTAGAGCCAGAAGGCGGCGAGCAGCACGAGCCCGCCGGTCAGCGCGCCCGCCAGCGTGCTGCCGGTGCCGAGCAGCAGCGAGGTCAGCGTGTCGCGCGGTTCATAGGCGCCCTTGGCGCGCCAGCGCACGAACAGCATCTCGAGCAGCATCAGCAGGATGAAGCCCGGGACGGCCAGGTCGACCGGCTTGGGAAGGTCAGGCATCGGCGTCACCCTGCAGCTTCGCCGCCCAGCGCGCCGCCTCGGCGGCGCCCAGCGTCAGCGTCGTGGCGCCGAACATGGTCTCGCCCGCCGCGATGATCAATGCGTCGCCGTCGACGCGCAGCGCGACCGGCGGCGCCAGCAGCCGCGTCACCCATTTGTCGCCGAGCGCGCGCACCAGCGCGATCTCGCCCGCCGCGCCCTCGACGAGCGCGGCGCGCCCGTCGGCCGCGACGACCGCCGCCCCGAAGCGATGGCCGACAAAGCCGTCGGCGGCGATCTGCCGCGCCGTCGCCGCATCGAGCGGCGCGCCGCGGCCGAGCCCGAGCCACTTCACCAGCCCGGCGACGAACAACACCGCCGCCAGCGAGCCGGCGAGCGCGACCCAGCTCATCTGCGCCCGGCGGACAGCTGACGCAGCGCCGGCATCATTCCCGAGACGTCATAACCGGCCGCCCCCGCCGCCTCGACGATCGCGTCGGCATCGCCGCCCTGCGCCGCACGGGCGAGCGCCCAGAGGTTGGTCGATCGCGTGCCCGAGCGGCAGAAGGCGAGCACCGGGCCGTCGGCGCCGGCCAGCGCCGCCGCCATCGCCTCGACCTGCGGCATCGAGAAGCCGCCGGCGATCGGAATTTCGAGATAGCCGAGGCCGTTGGCCGCCGCCGCCTCGGCCATGACGCGTCCCGCCGGCTGGTCGGGCGCCTCGCCGTCGGGGCGGTTGTTGATGACCAGCGCGAAGCCCTGCGCCTTCGCGGCGGCGAGGTCGGCGGGCGACAGCTGGCCGGCGACCGAGGTTCTGTCGTCGATACGGATGAACATGGCGCGCACCAAAGCGCATCGTTGCGGAGGCTGCAAGGGTAACAATGCAGCACGATCCGCCGCTCTCAACCGCGGGACGCGGGGAAGCGGGAGGCTCGCTACTCCGCCGCCTGCTCGAAGCCTTCGGGCGGCATATTGTGTCCGAGCAGCATCAGGATGTCGGCGGCGGCGCTGACGATGTTGGTGCCGGGGCCGAAGATGCCGGCGGTACCGACGCTGCGCAGGAAGTCGTAATCCTGCGGGGGGATGACGCCGCCGGCGACGACGCGGATGTCGCCGCGGCCCGCCTTCTTCAGCTCGTCGATCAGCTCGGGGATCAGCGTCTTGTGGCCGGCGGCAAGGCTCGACGCGCCGACGACGTCGACGTCGAGTTCGATCGCCAGCGCCGCGGTCTCGTCGGGCTTCTGGAACAGCGGCCCGACGGTGACCTCGAAGCCGAGATCGGCGAAGGCGGTGCCGACGACCTTGGCGCCGCGGTCGTGGCCGTCCTGCCCCATCTTGGCGATCAGCACGCGCGGGCGGCGGCCCTTGCGGCGCTCGAACGCCTCGATGCCCTCGACGACGCGCGCGAAGCCCGGGTCGCCGCCATAGGCCTCGCCATAGACGCCGGTGACGAGCTTCACCGCGGCGGCATGGCGGCCGAACACATCCTCCATCGCCGCGGAAATCTCGCCGAGCGTGCAGCGCGCCCGCGCCGCCTCGACCGACAGCTGCAGCAGGTTGGCGGTCCCGCGCGCGCCCTCGCGCAGCCTGTCGAGCGCCGCCTGCGCCTTTGCCTCGTCGCGGCTGGCGCGCGTCTTGGCGAGCCGGGCGATCTGGCCCTCGCGGACCCTGGCATTGTCGATGTCGAGCGTCTCGATCGGCGTCTCGACCGCCGGCTTGTACTTGTTGACGCCGACGACGACCTCCTCGCCGCGGTCGACGCGCGACTGCTTGGCGGCCGACGCCTTCTCGATCTCGAGCTTGGGGAAGCCGAGCTCGACGGCGCGGGTCATGCCGCCCATCTTCTCCATCTCGGCGATCAGCGCCCAGGCCTTGTCCTCGAGCTCCCTGGTCAGCGCCTCGACATAATAGGAGCCGCCGAGCGGATCGACGACCTTGGTGATGCCGGTCTCTTCCTGGAGGATGAGCTGGGTGTTGCGGGCAATGCGCGCCGAGAAGTCGGTCGGCAGCGCGATCGCCTCGTCGAGCGCGTTGGTGTGCAGCGACTGGGTGCCGCCGAATCCCGCCGCCATCGCCTCGATCGTCGTGCGGATGACGTTGTTGTAGGCGTCCTTCTCGGTGAGGCTGACCCCCGAGGTCTGGCAGTGCGTGCGCAGCATCATCGAGCGCGGGTCCTTCGCGCCGAAATCCTTCATGATCCGCGCCCACAGGCTCCGCGCCGCGCGCAGTTTGGCCACCTCCATGAAGAAGTTCATGCCGATCGCGAAGAAGAAGGACAGCCGCGGCGCGAAGGCGTCGATGTCGAGCCCCTTGGCCATCGCCGCGCGGACATATTCCATGCCGTCGGCGAGCGTGAACGCCAGCTCCTGGACCTGCGTCGCCCCAGCTTCCTGGATATGATAGCCCGAGATCGAGATCGAGTTGAACTTGGGCATGTGCTGCGCGGTATATTCGATGATGTCGGCGATGATCCGCATCGAGGGCGTCGGCGGGTAGATATAGGTGTTGCGGACCATGAACTCCTTAAGGATGTCGTTCTGGATGGTCCCTTCGAGCTTCGCCTGCGGAACGCCCTGTTCTTCCGCCGCGACGATGTAGAAGGCGAGGCACGGCAGCACCGCGCCGTTCATCGTCATGCTGACCGACATCTCGCCGAGCGGAATGCCGTCGAACAGGATCTGCATGTCCTCGAGCGTGTCGATCGCCACGCCCGCCTTGCCGACGTCGCCGGCGACGCGCGGATGGTCGCTGTCGTAGCCGCGGTGCGTCGCCAGGTCGAAGGCGACCGACAGGCCCTTCTGCCCGGCCTTCAGGTTGCGATGGTAGAAGGCGTTCGATTCCTCGGCGGTCGAGAAGCCGGCGTACTGGCGCACCGTCCACGGCCGGCCGGCGTACATCGTCGCCTTCACGCCGCGGGTGAACGGGAAGAAGCCGGGGAGGCCGGGGTCGACGTCGGCGACGTCCTCTTCGGTGTAGAGCGGCTTGATGTCGATGCCCTCGGGCGTATGCCAAATGAGGTCGGCGCCCTTCACTTCCTTGGCGGCGAGCGCCTGCCAGTCGGCCACGGTCTTCTTGTCGGTCATCGCTTCTCTCCCGTGCGGCGCAGCCGTAAAGCCCGGGCGGCGAAGGTCAAGCCTCGGGGGTCAGCCGCCCGCGCGCTGCGACGCGCCGGCATGCACCGCGCGCCAGGTCGACGGCGCCACCCCGAACACCCGTATGAAGGCGCGCGTCAGCCGCTCCGCCGAGCCGAAGCCCGCTTCGGCGGCGACTCGCTTCAGCGAGGCGCCGTCGGTCAGCAAGGTGCGCGCGCGTTCGAGCCGCAGCGCCTCGACGAAGCCGGCGGGGGTGCGGCCGACCGCAGCGGTGAACTTGCGGTGGAAGCTGCGCACCGACTGGCCGGCGCGGCTGGCCAGCGCCTCGATGCCGAGATCGGCGTCGAGGTTCGCGGCGATCCAGTCGACGAGCGCGCCATAGCCGCCCGCCGCGGCTTCCTGCGCGTCAAGCAGCGTCGAGAATTGCGACTGGTGGCCGGGGCGCCGCGCATAGAGGACCAGCCGCCGCGCGACGCTCGTCGCCACCGCCGCGCCATGGTCGCGCTCGACGATCGCCAGCGCCATGTCGATGCCGGTGGTGATCCCCGCCGAGGTCCAGAAGCGCCCGTCCTCGACATAGAGCGCCTGCCCGTCGACGGTGAGGTCGGGGTGGCGCGCGCGCAGCGCCTCGACCGCGCGCCAGTGCGTCGCGACGCGGCGGCCCTTGAGCAGCCCCCAGCCGGCGAGGATCACCGATCCGGTACAGACCGATCCGGCGCGCGGCGCGCAGTCGACGACGCGCACCGCCCAGTCGCGCAGCGCGCGGTCGCGATAGCTCGCGCGCAGCCCCTCCTCGTCGCCGCCGACGACGAGCAGCATCGCCACCGTCTCGGGCGCGATCCCGGCGATCGGCACCGTCGCGACGCCGACGCCGCAGTTGCTGGTGATGACGCCGCCTTGCGACGAGGCGACGACCACCTCATAGGCGCCCGGCACCTCGTCGTTGGCGGCGCCGAACACCGCGGCCGGCCCGCTGATGTCGAGCAGCTGCGCGGTGTCGAAGGCGAGCAGCACGATGCGGTTTGGCAGATTCTGCATCGTTCTTGTCATATCTGCCAACCGGGTTGGCCGCTAGTTTCAATCCTACATCGTCATTCCGGCGAAAGCCGGAACCCAGACCACCGTTCGCGCTGGGTTCCGGCTTTCGCCGAATGACGAAAAAATTGCACAGGAATGACTGCCATCATGAACCGCTTCGCCAACGCCGCCCTCATCCCCGTCGACATCCAGAAGGGCTTCGACGACCCTTACTGGGGTGCCCGCAACAACCCTGGCGCCGAAGCCAACGCCGCGCGCCTCATCGCCGCGTGGCGCGCCGCGGACCGGCCGATCTTCCACGTCCGCCACGCCTCGAAGCGCCCGACTTCGCCGCTGGCGCCGACCGGCCCGGGCTTCGCCTTCAAGGACGCGGTAGCGCCGCAGCCCGGCGAGCGCGAGTTCGTGAAGAGCGTCAACAGCGGCTTCATCGGCACGACGCTCGAAGCCGAGCTCCGCGCCGCCGGCATCGAAACCGTCGTCGTCTTCGGGCTGACCACGCCGCATTGCGTGTCGACGACCGCGCGCATGGCCGGCAACCTCGGCTTCACCACCTTCGTCGTCGCCGATGCCACCGCCGACTTCATCCGCGATGGCGAGCGCCGCTGGCGCGGCGGCGAGGCGGTCGCGATCGATCCCGAAACCAGCCACCGCGTCGCGCTCGCGCATCTCCACGACGAGTTCGCCACCGTGCTCGACACCGACGACATCCTGAAGGAGGCGGCGGAATGACCTACCGCATCGGATTCCTGCTCTACCCAAACCTTACCCAGCTCGACATGACCGGCCCGGCGCAGGTGCTATCGCGCATGCCCGGCGCCGAGGTGGTCTTCGTCTGGAAGACGACGGATCCGGTGATGAGCGACTGCGGCCTGGCGCTCGTACCGACGCACACGCTCGGCGACTGCCCGCCGCTCGACATGATCTGCGTGCCCGGGGGCTATGGCTGCACCGCGCCGATGGAAGATGCCGAAATCCTCGACTGGTTGCGGACCCGGGCGGCGACCGCCGATCTCGTCACCAGCGTCTGCACCGGCTCGCTGATCCTCGCCGCCGCCGGGCTGCTCGACGGCTATGCCGCCGGCTGCCACTGGGCGTGGCGCGACCAGCTGGCGCTGTTCGGCGCGACGCCGGTCGCCGAGCGCGTCGTCACCGACCGCAACCGCATCACCGGCGGCGGCGTCACCGCCGGCATCGACTTCGCCTTCGCCGTCATCGAGCGGCTGAAGGGCCGCGACGTCGCCGAATCGGTCCAGCTGGCGCTCGAATATGATCCCGCGCCGATCGGCGGCGGCACGCCCGAGACCGCGCGGCCGGAGATCGTCGCGGCGGTGCGTCGGGTGATGGCGGGACGTGGATTGGACGACCGGCTGGCTGCAGTCGAGCGGATCGCGGCCACGACGGGCGCTTGATCACCGCCACCGAGCCGCAAGCCGATCCTTCCCCGCAGGCGATGGAGGGGTAACCGGCGCTGGTAGCCCCTCCACCCCGCTGCGCAGGGTTCCCCTCCCCGTTCCGGGGAGGATGAAGCTAGCGCTTCGGCAGGTGGGCGATGCACTCGATCTCGACGCGCGCGCCGAGCGCGAGGCCATTGGCGCCGAGCGCCGAGCGGGCCGGGAAGGGCTTCTTGAAGAATTTGACATAGACGCCGTTCATCGCCGGCCATTCGGCCATGTCGGCGAGGAAGGCGGTGCATTTGACGACGTCGTCGAGCGTCCCGCCATAGGTGTTGAGCGTCGCCTGCAGGTTCTTGAGCGTTTGCTCGGTTTCCGGAATGATGCCGCCGGGGACCAAGGTGTCGGCGCCCGGCGCGCGGCCGATGGCCCCCGACAGGAAGAGCAGGTCGCCGGCGCGGCGCGCGTCGGAGAAGGGGAGCTCGGCGGGCGCGCGCTGCGGCGGCGCCGGCGTCTGCGCCGCCGCGGGGGCGGCCACCAGGAGCATCGCCGCGATCACTGACTTCATGCCGTCACCACCTCTTCGACCTGCGCGTGGAAGCGACGGATGCCCTGCTCGAGCCCGCCGATCAAGAGCTCGGGCACCGCGCCCGTCGTCAGCCCCTCCTGCCCCAGCCGCGCGGCGCGGAAATCCTCCGCCGCGAACACGCCGCCGTCGAGCAGCTCGAACGAGCGCCGCCAGTGATCCTCGGCCTTGGCGCTGGTCGGCGCCTCGGGGATCAGCATGAAATCCTCGACGAGCGTGCGGTCGGCGGCGCGCGGCATCATCACCATGACGTTCACATAGTCGGGGCTGGCGATGATGATCGTGTTGGGAAAGACATGATAGGTGTAGGTGAGCGTCGCACGCAGCGCCGCGAGGTCGTCGAGCCCGCCCGCCTCGCCGAACGACGCGCGCCCCACCGCCGAGCGGCTGTGTGGCCCGATCATGTCGCCGACCGTCACCCCGTCGGCGAAGAATTTGCCGATCGTCTCGGCGTGCAGCCGCGTGACGTGATAGCTTTCGGAGAAGGCGTCGACGATCAGCTTCCAGTTGGCGGCGACGTCGTGCGTGCGCCGCTTGTAGAGATGCATCTCGCCCAGTTCGAGCGCGTCGAGATCGTCGGCAAGCTCGCCGGTGACGTCCGAAAAGTCGGGCGCATGATCGCGGTCGATGCCCGCCCAGATGATGCCCCCCGCCTCGACGCACGGCAGCGGCACCAGTCCATGGGCCGCCTTGTCGATGTCGGGGAAGCTTTCAGGACGCGGCAGCCCGACGAGCTTGCCGTCGAGCGCATAGGTCCAGGCGTGATAGGGGCAGACGAGGCGCGGGCATTTCTCGGCGTCCGCGCCCTCGACGAGCCGCGTCCCGCGGTGCCGGCAGACGTTCATGAAGGCGCGCGCCCCGCCATGCTTGTCGCGGGTCACCAGGATCGGCACGCCATAGCCGTCGTGCGTCACCGCCATCCCCGGCTCGGGCAGCAGCGCCGACACCGCGACGGCGAGCGGGGTGCGGCGGAACAGCTTCGCCTGCTCGGCGGCGAAGCGCTCGGGGCTGGTGTACACCGACGCGGCGACCGTCGAGGTCACCATCGCCGCCGGCTTCTGGTGCGGAATCGCCCGCGCCAGCGCCAGCTGGCCCGGCGTCGGGCCCTTCACGGGAGTGATCGCGTCCATGGTTCAGATTCCGGTAATCGCAGGCCGCCGACTTTGCGCCTAGACGCAGGACTCGCCAAGTCTCTATCCTGATAGCATTCCCGGGGGAGAAGGTGCCGATGACGACGCGAAGCTGGGTGGACGGCGTCAGGCCCTATCTGCAGAAGGCGCCGCTCGCCGCCTTCTTCCTCGGCCTGTCGTCGGGCTTTCCCTACGCGATGATCGGCGCGACGCTGACCACGCGGCTGGCGCAGGACGGCATCGACAAGAAGGCGGTCACCGCCTTCACGCTCGCCTTTCTCGTCTACAACCTCAAATTTCTGTGGGCCTGGGTCGTCGACGGCGTGAAGCTGCCGATCCTCCACCGCCTCGGCCAGCGCGTGTCGTGGATGCTGCTCGTCGGTGCGCTGACCATCGCCGCGGTCGTCAACCTCGCGCTCGTCGACCCGAGCGCCAGCCTGCTCGCCACCGCGCAGGCGGCGGTGCTGGTCGGGCTGGCCGGCGCGACCTACGACATCGTCATCGACGCCTACCGCATCGAGATCCTGTCGCCCGAACAGCTCGGCGTCGGCTCGGGGATGAGCCAATATGGCTGGCGGATCGGCTCGGCCGGCGCCGGCGCGCTGGCGCTGTTCATCGCGGCGCGGCACGGCTGGTCGGCCGCCTATATCGCCTGCGCGGCGCTGGCGCTGCCGGCGATGCTCACCGCGCTGTGGGTCGGCGAGCCCGCGCGCCACCGCGACCCGGCGGCGCGCGCCGGCCTCGCCGGCGCCGTCGCCACGGTCTGGCGTCCCCTGGGCGAATTCTTCCGACGGCAGGGCGCGATGCTCGTGCTGCTGTTCATCCTGCTGCACAAGATCGGCGATACGCTCGCCAACCTCACCTTCCGGCTGCTGTTCGACGACCTCGGCTTCACCAACGACGAGATCGCGATCTGGGACGTCGGCGTCGGCTTCTGGGCCTATCTGATCGGCATCTTCGTCGGCGGCGCGCTCTACACGCGGCTCGGCATGAAGCGGTCGGTGATGGTCAGCCTCCTGCTGATGATGGTGTCGAACCTCAGCTTCGCCGGGCTCGCCGCGGCCGGCCATTCGAACGCCTTCATGGCGGCGGCGATCGGCTTCGAGAATTTCACCAGCGGCATCGGCGGCGTCGTCGTCGTCGCCTATTTCTCGGCGCTCTGCGATCTTCGCTACACCGCGTCGCAATATGCGCTGATCTCCGCCGCCGCCTCGATCGTCGGCCGCTTCGTCACCGGCACCACCGCCGGCGCGCTGATCGAGGGCCTCGGCTACGTCAATTTCTACCTGTTGACGACGGCTGCCGCGCTCCCCGGCATCTTCCTCTATGCCTGGATGCTCAAGCGCGGGCTCATCGACCAGTCGATCGGCCGCGACGACGTCGCCGACGCCGAGGCGGCGCCCCCGCCACCGCGCTAGCCTACCGTAGTCTCCCGCCTTGCACCGCCGCGCCCGGCCCGAATAGCCTGCCGCGGGGCTGCGGGGGAGGCGCCGGTGCGCTGGGTGGTCGGGATTGCGCTGCTGCTGTGGGGCTGGCCGGCGGAGGCGCGCTGGCTCGAGGCCGAGTCGCCGCATTTCATCGTCTACAGCGACGGCACCGAACCCAGGCTGCGCGAATTCGCGCTGCTGCTCGAGGATTATGACGGGCTGCTGCGGGCGCTGACCGCAACCAAGGCCGAGCCCTCTCCCAACAAGCTCCGCGTCTATCTGGTGAAGGGGCCGGCGGCGCTTCGCCAGGTGCGCGACGTCGCCAACACCACCGCCGGCATGTATGTCGCGGCGCCCGGCGGCACCGCCGCCTTCGCGATCCGCCGCGACAGCGGCGGCGAGTTCGGCATCGAGGGCGAGGACGTGGTGCTGCACGAATATGCGCATCACTTCATGACGCACTATTACCCCTACGGCTATCCGGCCTGGTACGTCGAAGGCTTTGCCGAATATCTGATGACCGCCGAGTTCACGCCGACGCGCATCGAGATCGGCCGCTTCTCGGCCAATCGCGGCGTCTCGTTGACGCACGGCAGTTGGATCGCGGCGGAAACGCTGCTCACCAGGCGGCCCGACGAACTGCGGCCCGACCAGCGCGCGATGTTCTATGCGCAGGCGTGGCTCGCCGTTCACTATCTCAACCGCGTCCCGGGGAAGCTCGCGGCGCTGCGCCAGTACCTGACGGCGATCGGCAACGGCACGCCCACCGCCGACGCCTTCCAGACGGCGTTCGGCACCGACTTTGCCGGCTTCCAGCGCGAATTGAAGCGCTACATGGCCGGCAAGATGACCTACAGCGCCTTCGATCGGCGTGCCGCCGCCGCGCCGCCGCCGGTCAGCATTCGCGCGCTGCCGGCCTCTGCCGACGAGTTGCTGCTGCCGCTGGCCAACCTGCGCGCCGGCGTCGGCCCCGCGTGGCGCGAGGAGCGCCTCGCGCAGGTCCGCACCGCCGCCGCGCGCCATGCCGACGACGGCTTCGCGCAACGCGTGCTGGCGCTCGCCGAGGCGCAGATCGGCGATCCGGCGGCGGCGATCGCGGTCGCCGACCGGCTGCTGGCGCGCGACGCGACCGATGCCGAGGCGCTGCTCGCCAGGGCGACCGCGCTGATGGCACAGGCGCGCGACGCGCCCGGCGACGACCGGCCGCTGCTCGCGCAGGCGCGCCAGGCCTTCGTCCGCGCCAACAGGGCGGCGCCCAACCAGGTGCCGATCCTGTTCGGCTATGCGCAGGTGCAGCTGGCAAGCGGGCCGCCCACCAGGAACGTGCTCGACGTGCTGCTGCTGGCTCGTCAGCTGGCGCCGCAGGTGGCGGAGATCGGCCTGCTCACCGCGCATGTCGCGATGCGGCAGGGCGATTTCGCCGTGGCGGAGACTCTGCTCAGGCCGATCGCCTTCAACCGGCACGGCGGCGAGCTGGCGACGGTGGCGACGCGGATGATCGAGGCGGCGAAGGCACGGCAGGTCGCCGAGCCGTCCGCCGGCCCGAATCGCTAGTTCGGCTGGTAGCCGTTCGCGGTCAGTACCTCGCCCGCGAGGTAGAGCGAGCCGGCGATCAGCACCACCGGCGGCCGGGTCCGATCGGCGCCGCGCGCGATCTGCGCCAGCGCGTCGGCGACGCCGGCGGTCGCGATCCCCGGCAGCCCGGCGTCCCTGGCGATCCCGGCGAGCGCGGCGGGATCATGCGCCTCATGGTCGGCGATCGGCACGGTGTAGACCGCGGTGGCGCGGCCGGCGAACGGCTTGAGGAAGCCGCCGGCGTCCTTTGCCGCCAGCATGCCGAGCACGAGGTGGAAGGGCCGTTCGGTGAGATTGTGGCTGCGGAAGGCGTCGGCGATGACCCGCCCCGCCGCCGGGTTGTGGCCGCCGTCGAGCCAGACCTCGGCGCCGACGGGCAGCACGCGGGTCAGCGGCCCGCGGTCGAGCTTCTGCAGCCGCGCCGGCCATTCGGCCCAGCCCATGCCGGCGCGAAACGCGCTGTCGGGCATCGGCAGCGCATTCTGGTGGCGCAGCATCGCGACGGCGAGCGCCGCATTGTCGAGCTGGTGGCTGCCCTGCAGCCGCGGCAGCGGCAGCGCCACCTTGAGCGAGGTGTCGCGATAGTGGAGCTGCCCCTCGTAATGCGCCGCGTCCCAGTCGAGCCCGCGCACGATCAGCTTGGCGCCGATCGGCCCCGCCACCTCGCCGACGCGCGCCGTCACCGTCTTGGGGTAGCGCGACAGCACCAGCGGCACGCCGGGCTTGGCGATGCCGGCCTTCTCGGCGGCGATGCCGAGGATGGTGTCGCCGAGGAACTGCTGATGGTCGAGCCCGAGCTGCGCGATGCCGGTGACCGCGGGGCGGCGGACGACGTTGGTCGCGTCGAGGCGGCCGCCCAGCCCCACCTCGAGCACCAGCGCGTCGGCGGGGGTGCGCGCGAAGGCGAGGAAGGCGGCGGCGGTGGTCAGCTCGAAGAAGGTGATGTCCTCGCCGCCGTTGAGGTTGAGCACGTCGCGCATCAGCGCGATGAGCGTCGCGTCGTCGATCAGCTGGCCGGCGAGGCGGATGCGCTCGTTGAAGCGCACCAGGTGGGGCGAGGTATAGGCGTGGACGCGGCGCCCCGACGCCTCGAGGCAGGCGCGGATGAAGGCGACGGTCGAGCCCTTGCCGTTGGTGCCGGCGACATGGAACACCGGCGGCAGCCGCTCGTGCGGATTGCCGAGCCGCGCCAGCAGCCGCTCGATGCGGGCGAGCGACAGGTCCATGCGCTGCGGATGGAGCGCGAGCGCGTCCTTCAGCAGCGCGTCGAGCGCGGCATTGTCGGAGCGCGCGCCCTCGAACATCGTCGCGTCAGGCCGTGGCGGGCGCGCCGGTGCGCATCAGATTGCCGACGAGCCGCGCCAGCGTCTCGTGCAGCTCGCGGCGGTGCACCACCATGTCGAGCATGCCATGCTCGAGCAGATATTCGGCGCGCTGGAAGCCCTCGGGCAGCTTCTCGCGGATCGTGCTCTCGATCACCCGCTGGCCGGCGAAGCCGATCAGTGCGTTGGGCTCGGCGATCTGGATGTCGCCGAGCATGGCGTAGGAGGCGGTGACGCCGCCGGTGGTCGGGTCGGTCAGCACGACGATATAGGGCAGCGCCGCCTCGTTGAGTTCGGCGATGACGACGGTCGAGCGCGGCATCTGCATCAGGCTGAGGATGCCTTCCTGCATGCGCGCGCCGCCCGCGGCGGTGAACACGACATAGGGGCTGCCGGCGGCGAGCGCCGCCCGCGCGCCGGCGACGAACGCCTCGCCGACGGCGACTCCCATCGAGCCGCCCATGAAGGCGAAATTCTGTACGCCGACGATGCAGCGCACCCCGCCGACCGGCCCGTCGGCGAGCGCGAAGGCCTCGGGCTCGCCCGTCGACGCCCGCGCGGCCTTGATGCGGTCGGTGTAGCGTTTCTGGTCGCGGAACTTGAGCGGATCCTCGGGCGCCGGCGGCGTCGGCAGCCGCGTATATTGCCCGCCGTCGAAGACCTGGGCGAAGCGCTCGTCGGGGCCGATGCGCTCATGATGGTCGCAGCGCGGGCAGACCGACAGATTCTCGACGAGCTCCTTGCGGAACACCATCTGCCCGCAGCTCTTGCACTTGTGCCAGAGATTGTCGGGCGTATCGCGCTTCTGCAGAAACGACAGCTTGGGGCGGAGGCGGGTGAGCCAGCTCATGCGAGCTCCTTTCGGGAGACGGCGATCGCGTCGCTGAGCGACCGGACATAGCTGCGGATATGGTAGGGCGCCTGGCTGCCGTGCAAGCCGACCAGCTCGACGATCGCCGAGCCGACGACGACGCCGTCGGCGACGCGTGCCACCGCGGCGGCCTGATCGGGGGTGCGGATGCCGAAGCCGACCGCCACCGGAATGTCGGTCGCCGCCTTCAGCCGCGCCACCGCCGCGTCGATCGAGGCCTGCGCCGCCTGCTGCAGCCCGGTGATGCCGGCCACCGAGACATAATAGACGAAGCCCGACGCGCCCTCGAGCACCGTCGGCAGCCGCACCGCATCGGTGGTCGGCGTCGCCAGGCGGACAAGGTGGAGGCCGCGCGCGCGCAGCGCCGGCCCGAGCGCGTCATCCTCCTCGGGCGGCACGTCGACGCAGATGATCCCGTCGACACCGGCGGCTTGCGCCTCGGCGGCGAAGACCTCGGCGCCGCGGCGGAGCATCGGGTTGGCATAGCCCATCAGCACCAGCGGCACCTGCGGGTGGCGGGCGCGAAAGCCGCGCGCGATGTCGAGCAGGTCGGCGGTGCGCGTCCCCGCGCCGAGGCTCCTCAGGTTGGCGAGCTGGATCGCCATGCCGTCGGCCATCGGGTCGGTGAACGGCATGCCCAGCTCGATGACGTCGGCGCCGCCCTCGACGAGTGCGTCGAGGATCGCCGCGGTGTCGGCGGGCGACGGGTCGCCGCCGGTCACGAAGGTGACGAGCGCGGCGCGGCCGTCGGCGCTGGCGCGCGCGAAGGCGGCGGGCAACCGCCCGCTCACATCGTGACTCCCAGCGCCTCGGCGACGGTGAAGATGTCCTTGTCGCCGCGCCCGCACAGGTTGGCGACGATGATCTCGTCGCGGCGCATCGTCGGCGCCAGCCGCTTGACGACCGCCAGCGCATGGCTCGGCTCGAGCGCCGGGATGATGCCCTCGGTGCGGCACAGCATCTGGAAGGCGTCGAGCGCGTCGTCGTCGGTCGCCGACTGATAGTCGACGCGGCCGATCGAATGCAGCCAGCTGTGCTCGGGGCCGATGCCCGGATAGTCGAGCCCGGCCGAGATCGAATGGCCTTCGAGGATCTGGCCGTCCGCGTCCTGCAGCAGGAAGGTCTTGTTGCCGTGGAGCACGCCGGGTTCGCCGCCGGCAAGGCTCGCGGCATGGTCGGGGGTGTCGAGCCCGCGCCCGGCCGCCTCGACGCCGACCATGCGCACCGACGGCTCGTCGAGGAAGGGATGGAACAGCCCGATGGCGTTCGAGCCGCCGCCGATCGCCGCGACGAGCAGGTCGGGCAGCCGGCCTTCGGCGGCGTCGAGCTGCGCGCGCGTCTCGTGGCCGATCACCGACTGAAAGTCGCGCACCAGCTCGGGGTAGGGGTGCGGGCCGGCCGCGGTGCCGATGATGTAGAAGGTGTCGTGGACGTTGGCGACCCAGTCGCGCAGCGCCTCGTTCATCGCGTCCTTCAGCGTCTGCCGCCCCGAGGTCGCCGGCCGCACCTCGGCGCCGAGCAGCCGCATACGGAACACGTTGGGCTTCTGCCGTTCGATGTCCTTGGCGCCCATGTAGATCACGCAGGGCAGGCCGAAACGCGCCGCGACGGTCGCGGTGGCGACGCCATGCTGGCCGGCGCCGGTCTCGGCGATGATCCGCGTCTTGCCCATGCGCAGCGCCAGCAGGATCTGGCCGATGCAATTGTTGATCTTGTGCGCGCCGGTATGGTTGAGCTCGTCGCGCTTCAGGTAGATTTTGGCGCCGCGGTCGGCGCCGGCGCCTTCACGCAGATGCGCGGTCAGCCGCTCGGCGAAATAGAGCGGGCTCGGCCGGCCGACATAATGCGCCAGCAGATGGTCGAACTGCGCCTTGAACGCCGGGTCGGCCTTCGCGGCGGCATAGTGGCGCTCGAGGTCGAGTACCAGCGGCATCAGCGTCTCGGCGACATAGCGTCCGCCGAACGATCCGAAGTGGCCGCGGGCGTCGGGGCCCGCTCTCAGACTAGCCGCACTGCTCATCGCTCACGCACCGCCTTTACGAACGCGCGGATCCTGTCCGCCGACTTGACGCCGGGCGAGTCCTCGACGCCGCTCGACACGTCGACCAGCGGCGCGCCCGTCGCCCCGACCGCCTCGGCGACGTTGCCGGGATCGAGACCGCCGGCGAGTCCCCAGTCGAGGGTCATCGTCACGCCGTCGAGCAGCCGCCAGTCGAAGCGCAACGCATTGCCGCCCGGCAGGCTCGCGCCTTTAGGCGCTTTGGCATCGAACAACAAGCGATCGGCGGCGCCGCGGAACGCCGCCGCCGCCTCGACGTCGCGCCGCGCCGCCACCGCGATCGCCGCCCAGACCTCGACGCCGAAGCGCGCCTTCACCGCCGCGACGCGCGCCGGATCGGCGCCGTGCAGCTGCACCGCGGTCAGCCGCGCGGCGCGTACCGCCGCCTCGATCAGCGCGTCGTCGGCAGCGACGAACACGCCGACGCGACCCACCCGGTCGGGCACGCGCGCCGCCAGCGCCGCCGCGCGGTCGACGTCGAGGTGGCGCGGGCTGGCAGCGAAGAACACGAAGCCGACATGGTCCGCCCCGGCCACGACGGCGGCGTCGAGCGTCACGGGTTCGCTCAGCCCGCAGATCTTGATGGCGGTCATGGATAGGTGAGCGCGGCGTAGATCACGAAGAACCACGAGAAGATGCCGTGGAGGATCGCCCAGAGGATCGAATGATTGTGCGCGTAGCTGATCGCGATGGCGAGCGCGGTGCCGAAGCCGATGCCCGCCTTCACCGTGTCGCCGCGCCCCTCGATGAACTTCGCCATGGCCTTCCTCCCGAGGTGAACTCAGAGATCGGCGACGATCGCCGCCGCCGCGGCGGCCGGGTCGGCGGCCGCGGTGATCGGGCGGCCGACGACGAGCACCGACGCGCCGGCGGCCAGCGCCTCGCGCGGCGTCATCACCCGCTTCTGGTCGCCGAGGTCGCTGCCGGCGGGGCGGATGCCGGGGATGACGAACAGCCCGTCGCCCCAGGCCGCGCGCCGCGCCGCCACTTCGTGCGCCGAACAGACGATGCCGTCGAGCCCCGCGGCGCGCGTCAGCTCGGCCAGCCGCGCCACCTGCGCATCGGCCGCGCCCGCGACGCCGATGTCGCCGAGGTCGGCGGCGTCAAGGCTGGTCAGCACGGTGACGGCGACGACGCTGGTCGCCGGCGCCATCGCGTCGCGCGCCGCCGCCATCATCGCCCGCCCGCCCGCGGCATGGACGTTGACGATGGCGAGGCCGAGCGGGCTCAGCGCGCGCATCGCGCCGGCGACGGTGTTGGGAATGTCGTGCAGCTTGACGTCGAGGAAGATCGGCAGGCCGAGGTCGGCGAGCGCGCGCACTCCCGCCGGGCCCTGCGCCATGAAGAATTCCAGCCCGAGCTTCAGCCCGCCGACATGGTCGCGCACCTGCGTCGCGATCGCGCGCGCCACCGCCAGTTCGGGCGTGTCGAGCGCGACGAAGAGCGGATTGGCGGTCATGCGCCCGGCGCTGCTGTTGGGGGCGGTCATGCGCCCGCGGGGGGCGCGACGATCGGCTGCGCCTGCGGCGGCGCGATCTCGCTCGCCGGGGTCGGCGACGGCGGTGCCGCCGGATCGACGACGGCGCGGCGCGCCTCGAGCTCGGCCTCGGTGCGCGTCAGCCGGCGCGTCCAGCGCCAGCGGCTGACCGAATGCAGCAGCGCACCCGGCAGCCAGCCGATCAGCACCGCGGCGACGATCAGCACCGGCAGGCGGATCACCAGCTCGTAGGGCGCCCACAGCCGCACCGTCACCGGCACCCAGTTGAGCGCGGCGAACCACGCCAGCGCCAGCGCCAGCAAGAGGAAGAGCAGGACTTTCAAGAAGCGCATTGGTCGCCCGTCGATTGAACCGCCCTCTGCTTAGCGGCAAGCGCGGGCCGGCGCCAGCAGCGGCTATTCGTCGTCGGCGTTGAGCTTCTCGCGAAGTTCCTTGCCCGCCTTGAAATAGGGGACGCGCTTGGCATCGACGGGGACCGCCTCGCCGGTGCGCGGATTGCGGCCGGTGCGCGCGTCGCGGGCGCGGGTCGAGAAGGCGCCGAAGCCGCGCAGTTCGACCCGACCGCCGTCGGCGAGCGCGTCGATGATCGAATCGAACACGGTTGCGACCACGCGCTCGACGTCCTTGTGGCTGAGGTGCGGATTGGCTTGCGCCACCGACGCCACGAGCTCGGACCTGATCATGGACCCCCTTCCCCGACAAATGCGGTAAAAAGACTGTAAGGGAGCGAACGGTCGAATCCAAGCGGAACCCGCAGAAATCCTCGCGAATCCAGCGTTAACCAAGCTTAAACGACAAACGCCCCGCCGGCTGGCCGGCGGGGCGTTCGTGCTTTTCGACGGGGTCGGGAGCGACTAGCGCTCGCCGCCCTCGCGCGCCTTGTTGAGCGCGGCACCGAGAATGTCGCCGAGCGAGGCGCCCGAGTCCGACGACCCGTACTGCGCCACCGCCTGCTTCTCCTCGGAGATCTGCATCGCCTTGATCGACAGCGTCGGCTTGCGGCCCTTGTCGAAGCCGGTGACCATCGCATCGACCTTCTGGCCGACCTGGAAGCGCTCGGGGCGCTGCTCGTCGCGGTCGCGGCTGAGGTCGCCGCGCTTGATGAAGCCCGAGCCGCCGTCTTCGCCGACCTGGACCTCGAGACCGCCGTCGATCACCGCCATGACGGTGCAGGTGACGACCGCGCCCTTGCGGATCTCGCCGGTGCCGCCCGCGGCAGCGCCGCCGCCGGCCGCCGCGCCGGTGCCGGCCGTGCCGGCGCTGTCGACGTCCTTGATCGACAGCGAGATGCGCTCGCGCTCGACGTCGATTTCCTTGACGACCGCGCGGACGCTCTCACCCTTGCGGTGCAGCGCCAGCGCCTGCTCGCCCGACATGCCCCAGGCGATGTCCGACATGTGCACCATGCCGTCGACGTCGCCGTCGAGACCGATGAACAGCCCGAATTCGGTCGAGTTCTTGACCTCGCCCTCGACGACGGTGCCGACCGGGTTGGCGTCGGCGAACGCCTCCCACGGGTTCTGCTGCGCCTGCTTGAGGCCGAGCGAGATGCGGCGCTTGTCCTCGTCGACTTCGAGGATGACGACGTCGACCTCCTGGCTGGTCGAGACGATCTTGCCCGGGTGGACGTTCTTCTTGACCCAGCTCATCTCGGAGACGTGGACGAGGCCCTCGACGCCCGGCTCGAGCTCGACGAACGCGCCATATTCGGTGATGTTGGTGACGCGGCCGCTGAACTTGCCCTGCACCGGATATTTGGCGCTGGCGCCGGCCCACGGGTCGGTCTCGAGCTGCTTCATGCCGAGGCTGATGCGCTGCGTCTCGCGGTTGATGCGGACGATCTGCACGCGGACGGTGTCGCCGATGTTGAGGATCTCCGACGGGTGGCCGACGCGCTTGTAGCTCATGTCGGTGACGTGGAGCAGGCCGTCGATGCCGCCGAGGTCGACGAAGGCGCCGTAGTCGGTGATGTTCTTGACGACACCCTCGATCACCTGGCCCTCGGTCAGCGACTGGATCAGGCCCGAACGCTGCTCGGCGCGCGATTCCTCGAGGATCGAGCGGCGCGACACGACGATGTTGCCGCGCTTGCGGTCCATCTTCAGGATCTGGAAGGGCTGCGGCATGTTCATCAGCGGGCCGACGTCGCGGACCGGACGGATGTCGACCTGGCTGCCCGGCAGGAAGGCCACGGCGCCCGACAGGTCGACGGTGAAGCCGCCCTTGACGCGGCCGAAGATCACGCCCTCGACGCGCTCGCCGGCGTCATACTGCTTCTCGAGCTTGTCCCAGGCGGCTTCGCGGCGCGCGCGGTCGCGGCTCAGCATCGCCTCGCCATTGGCGTTCTCGACGCGGTCGACATAGACCTCGACCTCGTCGCCCACCGAAATCTCCGCCTTCTGGCCGGGCATCGCGAATTCGCGCAGCGCCACGCGGCCTTCCGACTTCAGGCCGACGTCGATGACGGCCATGTCGTTCTCGATCGCGGTGACGCGACCCTTGACGACGCGGCCTTCGAACGACTGCGCGGCGCCGAGCGACGCTTCGAGCATCGCGGCAAAATCATCACGGGTGGGTTGAGCGGCGGTTGCCATAGAAAGGATCAGTCCTTGGTCGTGCTTGCAGGCCGGCCGGTTGTCTCCGGCGGTCTTGCACGCGCAGCACCATGCTGCGCTTCATCCGTCCCGAAAAAACGAAAAGGCGCGAGACCGGGACTTTTCAGCCCCGCTCGCGCATCGCGCCGATCCGATCTTCCACGAGCGCGATGGCCCGCTGGACGGCGGCGTCTATAGCCAAATCGCTGGTATCGAGCAAGGCGGCGTCGTCGGCCCGGGTCAGCGGCGCGGTGTCGCGATCCGAATCGCGCGCGTCGCGGCGGCGCAGGTCGGCGAGCACCTCGTCGAAGCCGCGGATTTCGCCGCGCGACGCAAGCTCGGCCTGGCGGCGAGTCGAGCGCACCGCGTCGGAGGCGGTGACGAACAGCTTGGCGACCGCGTCGGGGGCGATCACCGTGCCGATGTCGCGTCCGTCGAGCACCGCGCCGCCCGGCTGCGCGGCGAAGCTGCGCTGCAGGTCGAACAGCGCCTGGCGGACCCCGGGATGCACCGCGACGCCCGAGGCCGCCTCCGAGGTGGCGGCGTCGCGCAGCGCCCGGTCCTCGAGCAGCGACAGGTCGAGCGCGCGCGCCGCGGCTTCGGCGGCGACGGGGTCGGTGGGATCGCCGCCACGGCGAAGCACCGCCAGCCCGACGGCGCGGTAGAGCGCGCCGGTATCCATGTGCGGCAGGCCGTAGTGACGCGCCACCGCCTTGGCGATGGTGCCCTTTCCGCTGGCAGCGGGTCCGTCGACGGCGATGACGAGATTGAAGGAGCGGCTTTGCACGGGGCGGGGTTATAAGGAGCGATTGCCGGCGAAGACAAGGAGTCGTCCCATGATCCTCCAATCGACCCCCATATTGTTCGTCGATGCGATCGAACCCTCCGAGGCCTTCTTCGCCAAGCTCGGCTTCGAGCGCACCGTCGCCGTGCCCGGCGACGGCGACGCCGCCGGATTCGTCATCCTCATGCAGGGCGGCCGCAACGACTCGGGGCTCGGCGTGATGATCCAGACGCGACAGAGCGCGCGCGACGACATGGCCGATGCCGATCCGGCGCTGTTCGAGGGCGCGGGGACCTTCCTGTTCCTCAGCGTCGCCGACGTCGACGCCGCGGCGCGCGCGCTGGCGGGCCACGCGCAGTTCCTGCCGCGCCGCGAGACCTTCTACGGCGCGACCGAGGTCGGCTTCCGCGAGCCCGGCGGCCACCATGTCGTGCTGGCGCAGTTCGCGGCGAATTCGCCCGACGAGGGCTGACCGCCGCGGAACGCTTCGCCCCCGTCATGAGTCTCGACAGCGGGCCCAAACGGCAGGAGCGCGTTGCGATGTCGATGGCGATAACCGCGCGAACGGCGTCGCTCGTCGCGCTGCTGCTGGTCGCGGCGTGCGGCGGCGGCGGCGGCGGGGGCGGCGGCACGCCGGCACCCGCCAACCGGCCGCCCGCCTTCACCTCTCCCGCCGCCGTGTCGGCCGCCGAGAACAGCGCGGGGACCTTCTACACCGCCACGGCGAGCGACCCCGACGGCAACCCGCTGACCTATACCGTCGCCGGCGGCGCCGACTCGGCGCGCTTCTCGATCACCGCCGCCGGCGCGCTGAGCTTCGTCGCCGCGCCCGACTTCGAATCGCCCGCCGACGCCGACGGCGACAATGTCTATCTGGTGCAGCTCGCGGCGAGCGACGGCAGCGCCTCGGCGACGCTCGACCTCGCGGTGACGGTGACCAACGTCGGTCCCGATGCGTTCGCGGTGCGCCGCGTCGGCACCGGCTTCACCCAGCCGCTCTACGTCGCGCCGGTACCGGGCGACGCGACGCGGATGTTCGTCGTCGAGAAAGGCGGGCGCATCCGCTTCCTGACCCCGGCGAGCGGCGCGATCGGCGCCACCTTCCTCGACGTGTCGGGATCGATCTCCACCGACGGCGAACGCGGGCTGCTCGGCTTCGCCGCCGCGCCCGACTATGCGGCGAGCGGCGTCTTCTACGTCTATCTGACCGCGCCCGGCGGCGCGATCGAGCTGCGCCGCTACCGCACCCAGGCCGGCAATCGCGACGTTGCCGATCCGGCCAGCGGCGACGTTCTGCTGCGCATCGCGCACCCGCAGAGCAACCACAATGGCGGCTGGATCGACTTCGGCCCCGACGGCTTCCTCTATCTCGCGGTCGGCGACGGCGGCGGCGGCGGCGATCCCGACGACAATGCGCAGAACCGCAACGTGCTGCTCGGCAAGCTGCTGCGGCTCGACGTCTCGCGCGACGCCTTCCCCGCCGACGACCTGCGCGATTATGCGATCCCGGCGGGCAACCCGTTCGCGACCGCCGGCGGCGCGCCCGAGATCTGGGCCACCGGTCTGCGCAATCCGTTCCGCAACGGCTTCGACCGCACCACCGGCAACCTGTTCATCGCCGACGTCGGCCAGAACATGGTCGAGGAGGTCAATTTGATGCGCCCCGGCGACGGCGGCGCCAATTTCGGCTGGCGGGTGCGCGAGGGCACGCGGCCCTTCCAGGGCAGCACGACCGACGTGCTGACCGACCCGGTGTTCGAGTATCTGCACGGCAGCGGCCCGCGCAACGGCCGGTCGATCACCGGCGGTCACGTCTATCGCGGGCCGGTCGAATCACTGTCGGGTCATTATGTGTTCGGCGACTTCGTCACCGGCAACCTCTGGTCGGTGCCGCTCAACCGGCTGTCGGCCGGCACGACGCTGTCGAGCGACGCCTTCACCATCCGCACCACGGCGTTCGCGCCGAACGCCGGGGCGATCGGCAACCCGGTCAGCTTCGGCCTCGATGCCGCCGGCAACCTGTACATCGTCGACATCGACGGCGAGATCTTCCGGATCGAGGGCGGCTAGCGGCGCCCCGCCGCGCGCCCGCCGGGTGCAAAGGAGCGCTGGCACGCGCCAGCCGCGGCGGCTATCACGACCCGCCATCGAGTAGGAAAAATGGATGCCTTTGTCTGATCGTAGCCGGGTGGTCGTCGTCGGCCTGGGATATGTTGGTCTGCCGCTGGCGGTGGCGCTGGCGAAGAGCTTCGACGTGCTCGGCCTCGACATCGATGCCGGTCGCGTCGCCGAGCTGCGGTCGGGCCACGACCGGACGCGAGAGATCGACAACGAGCGCCTGAGCGAGAGCAGCCTCCGCTATTCGTCCGACGTCGAGGATGCGCGCGGCGCCGACATCTATATCGTGACGGTGCCGACCCCGGTCGACCAGGCGAATCAGCCCGACCTGCGGCCGGTGCTCGGCGCCACGCGCGCGCTGGCGGGCGTGCTCGACGCGGCGAGCAAGCCGATCATCGTCTATGAGAGCACCGTCTATCCCGGCGTGACCGAGGAGATCTGCGGCCCGGAGATCGAGCGGCTGTCGGGGCTTCGGCAGGGCGTCGACTTCTTCCTCGGTTACTCGCCGGAGCGCATCAACCCCGGCGATCGCGAGCATACCGTCGATCGCATCATCAAGGTCATTGCCGGCGAGAATGCCGACGTGCTCGAGACGCTGGCCAAGCTCTACGGCGCGGTCACCACCGGCGGCGTGTTCCGCGCCGCGTCGATCAAAGCGGCCGAGGCGGCCAAGGTCATCGAGAATGCGCAGCGCGACATCAACATCGCGTTCATGAACGAGATCACCCAGATCTTCGGCAAGATGGGAATTTCGATCTACGACGTCCTCGACGCGGCGGGCACCAAGTGGAACTTCCTCAAGTTCCAGCCCGGGCTGGTCGGCGGTCACTGCATCGGCGTCGACCCCTATTACCTGAGCTACAAGGCGCAGCAGCTCGGCCATCTGCCGCGCGTCATCCTCGCGGGGCGATCGATCAACGATGCGATGGGCAGCTATATCGCCGACGAGGTCCATACCCGGCTGCACGGCAAACAGTGCGAGATCCTCGTGATGGGGCTGACCTTCAAGGAGGACGTGCCCGACCTGCGCAATTCGAAGGTCGCCGACGTGATCCGCCGCCTGCAGTGGCTGGGCCACAAGGTGACCGTGCACGACCCGCTCGCCGATCCCGGCGAGGCGCTCCACGAATATGGCATCACGCTCGATGCCGGGGCGCTTGGCCGGAGGTTCGACGCGGTGATCGCCGCCGTGCCGCACCGCGCGTACCGCGAGCTCGGGATCGACAAGGTCGCCGGGCTGCTCGGTAGCGGCGGGCTGCTCGCCGACATCAAGGGCTTGTGGCGCGATCAGCCGACCCCGGCCGGCGTTCAGCGCTGGGGGCTCTAGCTCGACGCCGGTACGGGCCGCGACAGCGCGACGCCCGTGCTGGCGGCGACGCCGGCGACCGGATCGCGCGCCGTCAGCCTTCGGCCGGCTTGCTCTGCAGCTGGATATAGTTCTGCAGGCCCATCGCCTCGATCATGTCGAACTGCTTCTCGAGGAAGTCGATATGCTCTTCCTCGCTGTCGAGGATCGCCTCGAACAGCTCGCGGCTGTTGTAGTCCTTGACCGTCTCGCAATGCGCGATGGCGTCGCGCAGCAGCGGCAGCGCCTCGAGCTCGAGGTCGAGGTCGGCGCGCAGCAGCTCGGTGACGTTCTCGCCGACGCGCAGCCGGCCGAGCGCCTGGAGGTTGGGCAGCCCGTCGAGGAACAGGATGCGCTCCATCAGCTTGTCGGCGTGCTTCATCTCGTCGATCGATTCGCCGCGCTCATAGTCGGCGAGGCGCTGGATGCCCCAATGATCGAGCAGCCGGTAGTGAAGCCAATATTGGTTGATCGCCGTCAGCTCGTTCTTGAGCGCCGCGTTGAGAAAGCTGATGACCTGATCGTCGCCGCGCATCGTCCGTCTCCCGGTAGCCGTGGCATCCGGCTTAGGTCGGGAGCGAGTCGAGCGTCAAGCCGCGACGCGGCTCCGTTCGTCCTGAATGACCTGGCGGGCGAAGGGAAGGCACTGGCAGCATTGCGGCTTGCAGCCGAGGCTGGCGTAGACGCGGCCGACCGAACCGCTGCAGTCGCGCGCCTTGGCACGGACCTGATTCTCCCGAAGCGCATTGCAAACGCAGACGATCACGGTGCGCCAACTCCCCAAGCCCAAGCGATTTGAGAATGAGTATCAGCAGCGGGCGCCGTCTGCAACTGGTTCTCAATACCAGCGTGCGATTTTATCGCAGCCGCCGATCGGCTACGCAGCGACGATGCGCATCCGCGACAGCGTGCCCGCCGATTTCGCCGCCATCCGCCGGGTGGTGGCGGCTGCCTTCGGCCGGCCCGACGAGGCCGGCCTCGTCGACCGGCTGCGCGCCGACGGCGACGCGCTGGTCGAGCTGGTCGCCGAGGCGGAGGGCGCGCTCCTCGGCCACATCCTGTTCAGTCCGCTCGGCATCGGCGCGGGCGCCGGGGCCGCGCTGGCGCCGCTCGCCGTCGCTCCGGCGCGGCAGCGCGGCGGCATCGGCGGCGCGCTGGTCCGCGCCGGGCTCGATCGCTGCCGGCGGCAGGGGGTGCCCGCGGTCGTGGTGCTCGGGCATCCCGGCTATTATCCGCGCTTCGGCTTCGACGCCGCGTGCGCCGCGTCGCTGGTGGCGCCCTTCGCGGGGCCCTCGCTGATGGCGATCGAGCTCAGCCCCGGCGCGCTCGCCGGCGGCGGCATGCTCGCCTACGCGCCGGCGTTCGCGAGCTGAACCGCGCCGAGCCGCGCCATCAGCGGCAGGAAGTCGGGGAAGCTGGTGGCGATCGGGCGGGCATCGTCGACGACCACCGGCGCCGCGGCGCGCAGCCCCAGCACCGCGAAGCTCATCGCGATGCGATGATCGAGGTGGCTGGCGACGGTCGCGCCGCCGGGGACCGGATCGCCGCCGCGGCCGTGGACGATCAGCCCGTCGGGCAGCTCCTCGACCGCGATGCCGCATGCCGCCAGCCCCGCCGCCATCACCGCGATCCGGTCCGATTCCTTGACGCGCAGTTCGTCGAGTCCGCGCATCACCGTCCGCCCCTGCGCCAGGCTGGCGGCGACGAACAGGATCGGGAATTCGTCGATCATCGACGGCGCCAGCTCGGGCGGCACCTCGATGCCGCGCAGCGGCCCGGCGGTCACCAGCAGGTCGGCGACGGGCTCGCCGCCGACGGTGCGCGCGTTCGCCGCGACGATGTCGGCGCCCATCATCCGGAGCACGCGCACCAGCCCGTCGCGCGTCGGGTTGAGCCCGACATTCTCGATCGTCACCCGGCTGCCCGGCACGATCAGCGCCGCGACCAGCGGGAACGCCGCCGACGAGGGGTCGCCCGGCACGGTGATCGCCTGCGGCCGCAGCTCGGCCTCGCCGGTGATGCTGATCGCTACGCCCTCGGGCGTGTCCTCGACGCTGACCTCGGCGCCGAAGCCGCGCAGCATGCGTTCGCTATGGTCGCGCGTCGCGATCGCCTCGACGACCGTCGTCCGCCCCGGCGTGTTCAGCCCGGCGAGCAGCACCGCCGACTTCACCTGCGCCGAGGCCACCGGCAGCACGTAGCGGATCGGCAGCGCCGGGCAGGCGCCGGTCAGCGTCGCCGGCAGCCGGCCGCCCGGGGCCGACGCGAAGCTGGCGCCCATCCGCGACAGCGGCTCGATCACCCGCCCCATCGGCCGCTTCGACAGCGACTCGTCGCCGATGAAGGTGGCGGTGACGGCATGCGACGCGACGAGCCCCATCAGCAGCCGCGTCGAAGTGCCCGAATTGCCCATGTCGAGCGCGGCGCGCGGCTGGAGGAGCCCGCCGACGCCGACGCCATGCACCGACCAGCCGCCGGCGCCGCGCCGCTCGATCGTCGCGCCCATCGCGCGCAGCGCCGCCGCGGTCGCCAGCACGTCCTCGCCCTCGAGCAGCCCGTCGATCCGCGTCTCGCCGACGGCGAGCGCGCCGAACATCAGCGCCCGGTGCGAGATCGACTTGTCGCCCGGCACCGCGACGCGGCCCGACAGCGGACCCGGGGCGTGCAGGCTGAGCGGCAGGGGGGAAGCGGCGGCGGTCACGGCATCCTGCGATCGTGCAAAGCCGCGTTCTGGCAGCGCGCCCCGCCGCTGGCAAGGCGGCGCTAGGGCGAGGCTCCGGCAGAGGCGGCCGGCGCAAAGCCGGGGAAGGTCTGCTGGCGCGGGGTCGCCTCGGGCAGGATGTAGACGATGCCGTTCGCGGGCGCGAACAGCGGGCTGACGACGCCGTCATAGAAGGCGGCGGGGACGTTGATGCAGCCATAGGAGATGCGGTTGTCGTCCGCCGTCGGGCTGGCCAGCCGCTGCGCGCGCCGTTCGGCCGGCTTGCCCTTGACGACGCGGTGCAGCGACAGCGCCGCGGCATAGTCGATCCACAGCACGTCTTCGGTGAGATCGCGGCCCGGCCGCGCCACGAAGCGCCCCGCCGGGGTGATACGTTCGGCCGGCGCGATGTCGGCGAGCTTGCGCGTCCCGATATCGGCAGGGGCGCTGTCCCCGCGCGCCAGCCCGAGCAGCGCCGCGGCGCCGCCCAGAAGCTGCCCCTGCGCGTCGAACGCCAGCACCCGCGCGTCGCGCTTGTCGATGATCATGAACGGCAGGCCGAGGCTGTCGCCCGACGCGATCGCCCAGTCGGCGAGCTGCCGCACGTGCGGCGCCGCCGTCTCGCTCCCCGGGCCGGCGCGCGCCGGCCCCGCCCCGGCACCGAGCGCGACGAGGCAGAGCCAGGCGGCGGCGCCTCGCATCAATTGCGCGCCTGTCGCGGCGCATAGACGACCGGCGCGCGCGCCTCGCGTGCCGCTTCGATCTGTGCGGGGGTCGGACCGACGGGTTGCTCGACGACGGGCTGAACCGGCGCCAGCGCGAGCTGGTCGGTCGGCACGTTCACCCCGCCGCCGATCAGCGCCAGCGCGCCGCCGGCGGGCAGGAAGAGCAGCGGCACCGGGCGGGTCGAGGTTTCGTCCTGCATCGTGCCGCTCGTCGGCATCTGCGCCGACACCGGCGTCGGCACGACGGGCGCGACCACCGGCGGGGGCGCGATCGGCGCGACGACGACCGGCGGCGTCACCGGCGCGACGACCGGCGGCACGACCACGGGCGGCGTCACCACCGGCGCGATGACGACCGGCGGCGTGACCACCGGGGTGACGACGACCACGGGCGGCGGGGTGACCGGCACGACAACCACCGGCGGCGTCACCACCGGCGCGGGAACGACCGGCACCACCACCGGCGGCACGACGACGGGCGGGGTAACGACGACCGGCGGGGTCACGACGGGAGTCGGCGCCGGCGCGGGCGTCGGAGTCGGCGCGGGTGTCGGCGCGGGCGTCGGCGCGGGCGTCGGCGGCGGCGTGACGACCGGCGGCACGACGACCGGCGGCGCCACCGCCGCGGCGGTGATCGTTCCCCGCGTCCGGAAGGTCGAGACGCAGCAGGCGGCGACGAGCGCATATTGATCGGCATTGGCGCCGCCGAGGCTGTAGCCGCTGTAGGTGATTCCGACCGGCGACCCGACCGCCGCCGAATCGAAGCTGGCGGTGGCCGCCGGGCCGGCGACGAGCGTCACGCCGGCCGGCGTGCCCGAGGTCGCCGTGGTGTTGAACCCGCTCAGCACGGTGGTCGCGCTGCCGTCGAAGATCTTGTCGCCGTTGGGAAACAGCAGCATGCGCTGGGTGAGCGTCGCGCCTTCGGTCAGCACGAACCGCGTCGCGAAATCGGTCGGCGCCGCATAGGAGACCGGGTTGTAGACGATCGTCGTCGGCGCCACCGTCACGGTGATCGGCGGCACCAGCGGCGCGAAGGTCAGCGTGCCGCCGCCGACGCCCGGCCCGGTGCCGTCGGCGCCGGCGATCATCGTCAGGCCGACCGGCAGCCCCAGATTGCGCGTCAGCACCGTCGTGCCGCGCGTCACCGTGATCGCCGCGGCGATCTGCAGGTCGTGCCCGGCGCACAGCCCGAGATTGCCGTCGGTGGTGGTGATCGCGTGGAAGACGTTGACGTTGCGCCCGCCGCTCAGCAGCACGCTGCCGCCGGTCGTGGTGATCGGCGCGTTGACGTTCACGTCGCGGCCGCAGCAGGCGATCAGATTGCCGTTGGTCGCGGTGATCGCGGCGTTGATGTTGACGTCGCGCACCGCGTTGAGCGTCAGCGTCGTCGGCGCCCCCGACGCGGTCCAGCCGATCGCGTCGGTGATGAAGATGTCGCCATTGCCCGCGGTGCCGTCGTTGGCGCTCGGCAGCGTGCTGATGACGATGCTGCTGGTCACCAGCTGCGCCGACAAGGTCGTGCCCGAGATGTTGCCGCCGGCGCCGACGGTGAAGTCCTGCGGGTCGATCAGCCAGCTGCCGGTCGCGCCGTCGGCCGCCCAAGTGGTGACGTGGACGCCGTCGGCGATGCTGACGTGCGCCGCCGAGGTCTCGATGAAGCCGCCGTGGCCGCCCGACGGCGCGCTGGCGTCGAGCGTCCCGGCGACGGTCATCGTGCCGCCCGCCATGTCGCCGAGCAGCCGGATGACGCCGCCGCGTTCCTCAAGCGTCCTCGCCTCGATCGTGCCGCTGTTGTTGACGACGGTCTTGAGCAGCCCGCCGGCCGCCTGCGCGGTCATCAGCACCTGACCGCCGTTGGCGCGCAGCAGGCCGCCGTTCTCGACGAGCGCGTTGACCGCGCCGCGCGTCACCGCGACGCTGAGCAGCCCGTCGCCGGCGACGTCGAGCGTGATCGCCTCGCCGGCCGCCAGCACGACGCTGCCCATATTGGCCTGGATCAGCCCCTGGTTGCTGACCGTGGCGCCGAGCAGCGCGACGAAGCCGCCGTCGGCGGTGATCGCGCCGTGATTGACGACGCTCGCGGTGCCGCCGCCGCTAAAGGCATGGCGGCCGGCGGCGATATCGGCATCGCCGATGTCGAGCGTCGAGGCGACGAGGCCGGCGGTGTTCACCTGCGCGCCCTTGCCGAACAGCACGCCGTTGGGATTGACGAGGAAGATCTTGCCGTTGGCGGTCAGGCTGCCGAAGATCGCCGAGGCGTCGGGGCCGGTCACCCGGTTGAGCGCCACCGAGCTGGCGCCCGGCTGGACGAACTCGACCGACTTGCCCGCCGCGATGTCGAAGCTCTGCCAGTTGAGCACCGCGGTCGGGCTCGACTGGTGGATGGTCATCGATGCGGCCGAGCCCGAGATGCTCGCCTGTCCCGCGGCGACGCTGCCGCCGGTGGGCAGCCCCTGCGCGGCGGCGGTGCCGCCGAAGGCCAGCGCGGCCATCACCGCCAGCGCGGTCGAGGCGAACAGCGCCGGCTTGCGGGCCGGGGGCGAGTCGAGGCGGAGAGAAACGTGCATGGCAGAGATCCTTTGCGTCCGGGGGCAGACGAAGCGGCAGGCGTGTCGATCGAAGAGGTCAGGTCAGAACAGCTTGGCGACCTGGAACCAGAAGCGGCCGTCGCGGTCGGGCGCCGAGGTGGCGTCCTGGCTGCCGAGCTTGCGCGCGTAGGTCGCCTTGGCGATGAAATCATTGGGCGCCGACCAGATCAGCCCGGCGCCATAGCCGCTGCGGTGCGCGCTGTTCGATCCGGTGAACCACGGGTTCTTGGCGTAGCGGACGGCGCCGGCGTCGACGAAGGCGATCGCCTGCAGCTGGCCGGGGAGCGGCGTGGCGGCGGGAAACAGGTAGCGCGCCTCGAGCGTGGCGAGATAGCCTTCGTCGCCATAGGCCTCGCCCTCGGGATAGGCGCGCACCGCATAGGCGCCGCCGAGCTCCATCTTCTCCGAACTGTCGAGGTTCTTCGACGCCAGCTGGCCGCGCACCGCGCCATAGAGCGACAGCGGGCCGCTGATCGTCTGGACGCGCGCGACGCTCGCCTGGAGCTTGCCGAAGCGGCCGTCGCTGCGCGCGGTCAGCTGGTCGAGCGCGAAATCGGCCGGGGTGCGAAGATCGAGGTCGCCGACCGAAGCGCCGATCGAATAGGCGTTCCAGCCGCCGCCGCCGATGGCGTCACGGGCGTCGCCGGCGAGACCGAAGGTCAGCACCCGGGCGCGGCGCCGGCTGACCAGCCCCGCCGCACCGAAGCTGTCCTCGAACCATTTGGCGTCGGCGCCGATCAGCGCGTAGAGGTTGGCATCGCGCGAGCGAACGAGCGGGTAGCTGCCGAACAGGCTGACGATGTCGGCGGCGCCGTCGGCGTCGAGGCTCTTGAATTCGCGGCCGAGATCATAGTCGATGTGCGAATAGGCGACGCCGAGCGTCGCCTTGCCGACCGGCGCCTGGTAGGCGGCGCGGCCGTAGCTCAGCCCCGAGGTCGAGACGAGACCGCGCAGGCTGATCTGGTCGCCGTTGCCGGTCGGATTATGGGCATAGACGGTGCCGCCGAAGCGGTAGGCGCCGGTGTAGCGGTTGCCGCCGTTGTCGGCCTCGACGCTGCCGCTCAGCGCATCGCCGTTCTCGATGTCGACGCGCAGGTCGGAGGTGCCCGGCGCGGCGCCGGGGCTCAGCGTCGATTTCACCACGATGCCGGGGACGTCGGACAGCAGGAGCAGGCGGCGTTCGAGCGGCGCCGTCGCGGCGATGTCGCCGCGGTTGAGGCCGCTGAGGATGCCGTGCGCGACGCGGTCGGACAGCCGGCTGGCGTTGCGCAGCTCGATCTTGCCGTAGCGGCCTTCCACCACCGCGATGGTGACGCCGCCGTCGTCGATGTCCTGCGCCGGCAGATAGGCCTGCGCGAGGAAATAGCCGCGCTCGTTGTAGAAGGCGGCGATCCTCGCGGCGAGCGCGCGCAGCTGCCCGAGGTCGAGATCGCGATTCGGCACGAACCCCGAGGCGGCGATCAGCGCGGCCTCGGCGAACAGGGTCTGGCCGGTCAGCGTCAGCGAGGTCACCCGCGTCGTCGGCCCGGCGGGGGCGGCGTCGGCGACGGTGCCGGGCGGCGCCAGCGTGGGAATCGCGGGCGCCGGCCGCGGCGGCAGCGGCGCGGGCGGTATCTGCTGGATCTGCGTGCCCGCATCGACGGGCGGCTGCGCGAGCTGTTGCGCGAGCGTGGCATGGCTTGCCGTCAGCAGGACGGCGGCGAGGAGACGCGGCATCAACATGGCAGCCTCGAAAGTCGGCCGCGGGGAACGTTCATGCCGTCTCCACCGCAGCGTGGGGCCGGTAAGTATCACGTGACTTTTCCAGCGGATCGACCGCCGCATGCCTCGAAAAACCTTAGTCGAAAGCGAGAAAAATCAAGTTATCTCGCGGTTCTTTCCGGCTCACTTAGCTCTCAAATAGGGCGGATCGCGTCGTTATCCATCTGTGACAACTACCGGCTGTGGCAAACATATCCGTCCCGAAACAAATTTTTTCTTCCTTCCGCATTCCATTATTCGTTCAGTTATCGATAATATTCGCGGCGGGCGGCGAACCGGCCAGCCTCTTCCTCAGGCGCACCGAAGAGCGGTGCCGCGGGCGGCGCTGCTGCGCGATCGACGGGGGAGGCGCTGCGGGCCGGTGGGCTGCAGCCTGGCGGACCGGCGGGCCTGTGGCTGGCGGGCTGGCGGGCTGGGGGCGGCCTGGCGACTTTGGTTTTGACAGTCGGCATACCCTGTGGCAAGGCAGCGCGCCTGTCCGGCCCCGCCCCTGGCGCGTGGCCGCGCACTCCTGATTTCCCGGCCCCGATTATTGGAGAAAAGCGCCGTGGTTAAAGCCGAATGGGGCACGAAGCGCGCCTGCCCGAAGTGCAATACGCGTTTCTATGACCTGACCAAGGAAGATCCGGTGACCTGCATCAGCTGCGGGTTCGCCTGGGTGCCCGAGCCGATCCTGAAGTCGAAGCAGCCGCTGCCGTTCGACGCGCCCAAGCCCAAGGCGGTCGAGACCGAGGACGGCGATGCCGAGCTGGTCGACGACGATCTCGACCTCGACGAGGAGGAAGAGCCGAGCCCCGACGACGACGTCGACATCGGCGGCGACGACGACGACATCGGCGTGGTCAGCGGCAAGGACGACGACGAGGTCTAGCCGGGAGGCGCGATCAATATCTTGCGCAAGCCGAAAGCTTTGCTTAGGTAAGCGCCGCCCGCCCCCAGGCGGGTGACAGAGTTTCGGGGCCGTAGCTCAGCTGGGAGAGCGTCGCGATGGCATTGCGAAGGTCAGGGGTTCGATCCCCCTCGGCTCCACCAAGATGAAAGGGCGGTCCTTGCGGGCCGCCCTTTTTCTTTCACTCGAATCCGCTCACACCCCGTGATATTTGCGGAACCAGTCGACGAAGCGCGGGACGCCCACGTCGATCGTCGTCGTCGGCTCGAAGCCGAGGTCGCGCTGGATCGCGGTGATGTCGGCGTAGGTATCCTTCACGT
>JAESFZ010000173.1_pt1 | contig 98898 bp, 96 predicted proteins | sample 9269561 | NCBI WGS metagenome assembly JAESFZ01 (sample SAMN14515552, study PRJNA621657) | algae metagenome | isolation source: Tildeniella nuda ZEHNDER 1965/U140 and co-occurring heterotrophs from wet... | place: Switzerland: Stansstaad, Zurih | collected 1965-01-01 | reverse complement strand
GGATCTCGGATAACACCAAGCTCAGGATCGAAACGCGGCTGAGCGAAATGCCGCGCACTGCGATGGCCTCGGTCTGCGTGCCGATGGCATCGGCGAGATAGACGATTCCCGGAATGAAGAAGGCTATGGCGATCTGCGAATTCAGCGCGTGCTCGAAATGTGCGACCACGAACGTGGCGACGATACTGCCGCCAAGGCCGGCAACCAGCCACGGTAGCCGGTCGCGCGCGCGCCGCGCCGGGGGCGCCTCGATGGCGTGGCGCGCCCGCACGTTTTCCCGGGTGATGCCGGCAAGCCGGTGCAGGTCCTCAACGTGCTCGCGGCGCAGAATCTCGATCAATGCCTGCGGCGGGATCACGCCCAGCAGCCGGTGCTGGGCATCGACAACCGGCACCGCGGCGATTTCCTCATGTATGGCAAGCGATGCGGCGTGTTCCTGATCGGAGTCCGGCGTCACGGTTGGCGGAGCGGGGCGCGCGATGGCGTCGAGGGTTTGGCCGCTGCCGGCGGCGAGCAGGCGGTTCATCGGCACGATGCCTTCGAGCCTGCCCTGTGCATCGGTCAGGTAAACCGCGCCGGCATAATCGTAAGACACGCCCTGCAACCGCTGCAGCACCGCCGCCGCCGTTTCGGATCCGCGCGCGACGGGCACTTGCCGTGCGAGGTGGCGGGCAGCGGTTTCGATGTGGTGGGCGGCGGCTGGTAAGTCGTGTGCCGGCTCAATGGCCATTTACCAATACTACCTGAACATGCTTGCTGTATGTTTGTGCGCCGGGCATCGACACTGCAGTAAAATATGCTTTTTTGCGCATGGCGTTCACGATGGTCCGCACCCGATTCGCCCCCAGCCCCACCGGTTATCTGCACATCGGCGGCGCCCGCACGGCGCTGTTCTGCTGGGCCTTCGCCAAGAAGCACGGCGGCACTTTCATCCTGCGCGTCGAGGATACCGACCGCGAGCGCTCGACCGAGCAGTCCACGCGCGCGATTCTCGACAGCATGGAATGGCTGGGGCTCGACTACGAGGGCCCGTTTTTCCAGATGCACAGGCTGAAGCGCTACCGCGAGGTGGCGGAGCAGCTGGTGCGCGAGGGCAAGGCCTATCCCTGCTACGCCAGCCGCGAGGAACTGGACGCGCTGCGCGAGCAGCAGCGCGCGCGCAACGAGAAGCCGCGCTACGACGGCCGCTGGCGTCCGGAGAATGCGCGTGCCTCGGGGCTCAGGCCGCCGGAAGGCGCGGTGCCGGTCATCCGCTTCCGCAATCCCGACGACGGCGAGGTTTCGTGGAATGACCTGGTGAAGGGGCCGATCACGGTTGCCAACGGCGAACTCGACGATCTGGTGATCATGCGCGGCGACGGCATCCCGACCTACAACTTCGGCGTGGTGATAGACGACATCGACATGGAAATCAGCCACGTCATCCGTGGCGACGACCATGTCAACAACACACCGCGCCAGATCAACATCTACCGTGCGCTCGGCGCGCCCCTGCCGCGTTTCGCGCACGTGCCCATGATCCTCGGTCAGGATGGCGAACGCCTGTCCAAGCGCCACGGCGCGGTGAGCGTGATGCAGTATTTCGAGGAGGGCTATCTGCCGGAGGCGCTGCTCAACTATCTGGCCCGGCTTGGCTGGTCGCATGGCGACGAGGAAAAATTTACCCGCGGGCAGCTGGTGGAATGGTTCGACCTCGAACACATCAGCAGATCCCCGGCGCGCTTCGATCCGACCAAGCTTGCCTGGCTCAACCAGCAGTACCTGAGGGAAGCGGATGATGCGCGGCTGGCTGCGCTGGCGAGCCCGTTTCTCGAGGCTGACGGCTGCGACCTGCAAAAAGGCCCGCCGGTCGCCGCGGTTGCCGCGCTGCTGAAAGAACGCGTCAATACCATAGAAGAGCTTGCCGATGCCGCGGTGTATTTCTACCGCGCACTCGAGCCGGCGCCGGAGCTGAAAGCGCAGCATTACGCCCCCGAGATCAAGCCGGCGCTCGTCGATTTGCGGCAGCGCCTTGCCGCGATCGAATGGCAGCGCGCAAAAATCAGCGAAGTTCTGAAGGCGGTAGTCGCCGACCACAAGCTGAAGCTGCCGAAAATTGCCATGCCATTGCGGGTGATGGTGAGTGGTGGTGCGCAGACCCCTTCGATTGATGCCACGCTCGAATTGATCGGCCGCGACGCGGTGCTGGTGCGCCTCGACCGGCAGCTGCAAGCCTTTCCGGCGTAAAGGGTTTGCCTGCGCTTTCTTTACAGGCTCCGGGACGGACTGTATAATTCGCGGTCTTTCGTGGGGGTATAGCTCAGCTGGGAGAGCGCTTGCATGGCATGCAAGAGGTCAGCGGTTCGATCCCGCTTACCTCCACCAGCAACACCCGCAATAGCAGTCCTGAAGTCCCCTTCGTCTAGAGGCCTAGGACATCGCCCTTTCACGGCGGTAACACGAGTTCGAATCTCGTAGGGGACGCCAGTCCATTCAGGCTGGCTTCAAATTTGTCGCTGAAACAGCCAGTTAGGGCTTGGCCAGATCCGTTCAGGATCGATGCCATTTTCTCGCATCGGCGCCGCAAAATCCGTACAAGCTGGTCTGCAATACCCTTCGCCGCCTGGTGAGGGCGGCTGTGTGCGTGCGCTGCCTGCTCGTGCCGGCAGAACGACTCCCCTTCACAATCCTGCACAACAGCATCGGTCGCGCCCGCCCGTGCATTTTCCGGCGCGCCTCACTGCTATGCGTTTTTGGCGTATGGGGATTGATTTAGGTCAAGGGATACCCCGTTGCATCCGCTAGGCTTTGATTGCCGGACTCGGCGCATCGGAATGGGACAGGTGAGCGCCAGATTCCGGGTCTCGAGCCACTTGTCGGAAACGCATAGCCTGGACGATGCTGAACATCATCAGCAAAGCACGTGACCCGGGGGCACCGCCGGCCAACCTGGCCGATTACGCGCGGGCGCGTGAGAGTTTCTCCTGGGATTGCGCTGCGCGGGGGCTGAAAGGGCTGCCGCGCGGCGGCATCAACATCGCCTATGAGACCGTGGACAGGCATGCGGCAGGCGCGCGCGCCGCGCATCCCGCCCTGCGCTGGCTGGGTAGGAACGGCGCCAGGCGCGATGTCTCGTACGGTGAACTCGCCGCCTTGAGCAGCCGTTTTGCCAACGCGCTGCAAGCGCTGGGCGTGGCGGCGGGAGAACGCGTCTTCGTGCTGACGGAGCGTATTCCCGAACTCTACGTCGCGGTGATCGGCGCGCTCAAGGCCCGGTGCGTGGTGTCGCCGCTGTTCGCCGCGTTCGGACCGGAGCCCATTCACACGCGCCTTGACCTCGGAGAGGGTGCGGTGCTGGTGACGACGCAGGGCCTGTACCGCAAAAAAGTCGCGGTGATTCGCGACAGGCTGCCTTTGCTGCGCCATGTCCTGGTCATAGGGGACGGCGCGACTGCGTCGGGCGGTGAGCGGGGCGTTCATGATTTCGAGCGGCTGCTGGAGACTGCAAGTGCCGGATTCGACATTCCACATACGGATCCGGAAACGCCGGCGCTGCTGCATTTCACCAGCGGAACGACCGGCAAGCCCAAAGGCGCGCTGCACGTGCACGGCGCGGTGGTTGCCCATCATGTGACCGGGCAGATTGCGCTCGATCTGCATCCGGAGGATGTTTACTGGTGTACCGCGGACCCTGGGTGGGTAACCGGCACGTCCTACGGCATCATTTCGCCGCTGACCAATGGCGTGACCTGCGTCATCGATGAGGCCGATTTTGACGCGCAGCGCTGGTACGGCATTCTCGAAAGCGAGCGAATCAGCGTCTGGTATACCGCGCCTACGGCAGTGCGCATGATGATGAAGAGTGGTTCGGCGGAGGCGCGGAGCCATGCTTTTCCCCACCTCAGGTTCGTGGCCAGCGTGGGGGAACCGCTCAACCCGCAGGCGGTATGGTGGGGAATGGAAGCACTCGGACTGCCGATTCACGACAACTGGTGGCAGACGGAAACCGGCGGCATCATGATCGCCAACTACCGCGCGATGGACATCAAGCCGGGTTCGATGGGGCGGCCGCTACCGGGCATCGAAGCCGCCATCGTTCGGCGGCGGGCGGACGGCGGCATCGAGTTGCTCGGCGAGGATGCCGATGGCGAGCTCGCGCTGCGCGCCGGCTGGCCATGCATGTTCCGCGGCTATCTCAACGAGGAGGCGCGTTATCGCAAGTGCTTCGCCGGGGACTGGTATCTCAGCGGGGACCTGGCGCGGCGCGACGCCGATGGTTATTACTGGTTTGTAGGGCGTGCCGACGACGTGATCAAATCATCCGGCCACCTCATCGGCCCGTTCGAGGTGGAGAGCGCGCTGATGGAGCACCCGGCGGTGGCGGAGGCCGGCGTGATCGGCAAACCCGATCCGGTGCAGTTCGAGACCGTAAAGGCGTTTGTCTCACTCAGAGCAGGCTACCTGCCGGAAGAATCGCTGAGGCGCGATTTGCTGGGTTTCGCACGCAAGCGGCTGGGCGCCGCGGTGGCGCCGAAGGAGATCGACTTCCTGCCGGTGCTGCCGCGCACGCGCAGCGGCAAGATCATGCGCCGCCTGCTCAAGGCGCGCGAGCTGGGGTTGCCGGAGGGAGACATCTCCACGCTCGAGGGCGGCGCGTCATGACGTCCGCGGAGGGTGTCCGGCGGATGGACTTGCTGCTCGACATGCTGCGCATCAGGCGTTTCGAGGAGAAATGCGCCGAGCTCTACGGCGCGGAGAAAATCCGCGGCTTCCTGCATTTGTACATCGGCGAGGAAGCGGTGGCCGCCGGCGCGATGCGCGCCTTCGGCGAGCAGGACGCCGTTTTTGCCACCTACCGGGAGCACGGCCATGCGCTGCTGCGCGGTGTGCCGGCCGGGGCGATCATGGCCGAAATGTACGGACGGCAGGAAGGCTGCTCCCGCGGCCGCGGGGGCTCGATGCACTTGTTCGATGCCGCGCGGCGCTTCTATGGCGGCAATGCCATCGTCGCCGGCGCCCTGCCGCTGGCAACGGGGTTTGCGCTTGCCGATCGCATGCGCGGCCGGCGTGCCGTAACGGGCTGCTTTTTCGGGGAAGGAGCAATGGCTGAGGGCGAGTTCCACGAATCGCTGAATCTCGCCGCGTTGTGGAAGCTCCCTGTGGTTTTCTTGTGCGAGAACAACCTGTATGCCATGGGCACTGCCCTGGAGCGATCCGAGGCGGATACGGACTTGTGCGAAAAGGCGCGAAGCTACAAGGTTGAAGCGCACACAGCCGACGGCATGGACGTGGAGGCCGTGCTGTATGCCGCGGCCGCGGCCGTGGCCCGCGCCCGGGAGGGTGCGCCGCAGTTCGTCGAATTCCGCACCTACCGGTTTCGCGCGCATTCCATGTTTGATGCTGAGCTCTATCGGGACAAAGCGGAAGTCGAGCGATGGAAGGCGCGCTGCCCGATCGCGACTTATGCCGCAAGACTGCGCGCGTCCGGAGAGCTCGATGACGCCGCTCTCGCCAGCTTCGAGGCGGCCGCAGCCACAGAAGTCGATGCGGCGGTGGCGTTTGCCGAGGCGGGCACCCTGGAGCCGGTGGCGGATCTTCTCCGGGACGTCTACACGGCCAGGGCGTCATGAGCGCGCATCCCGACCGCTGCACCTACCGCGAAGCGCTGCGCAGGGCGATGCGCGAGGCACTGCTGCGCGACGAACGGGTATTCCTGATGGGCGAGGACGTCGGCCGCTATGGCGGCAGCTATGCGGTGAGCATGGGACTGCTCAAGGAATTCGGCGAGGAGCGCATACGCGATGCCCCGCTGTCCGAATCCGCATTCGTCGGCGCCGGCATCGGCGCCGCGCTGAACGGCATGCTGCCCATCGTCGAGATCATGACCTGCAATTTCAGCCTGCTCGCCCTCGATCAGATCGTGAACAACGCCGCGACGCTGCGCCACATGTCCGGCGGCCAGCTCGGCGTGCCGCTGGTCATCCGCATGGCCACTGGCGCCGGGCGCCAGCTAGCAGCGCAGCATTCGCACAGCTTCGAGGGCTGGTACGCGCACATCCCCGGCATCCGCATCGTCGCGCCGGCCACGCTTGAGGACGCGCGCGGCATGCTGTGGACCGCGCTCATGGATCCCGACCCAGTGCTGATATTCGAGAACGCGCTGCTATATAACCTGGAGGGCGAGCTTGCTGCCGATGCGGGTGCGGTTGACATCGACAACGCGGCAATCCGGCGTGCCGGCAGCGACCTCACGCTGGTGACTTACGGCGGCTCTTTGCACAAGTCGCTGGAGGCGGCCGTGCATCTGGCAACGGAAGGCATCGAAGTCGAGGTGATCGATTTGCGCAGCCTGCGGCCGCTCGATATGCGGACCGTGCTGGAGTCGCTGGCGCGCACGCACCGCATGCTGATCGTCGACGAGGGCTGGAAAAGCGGCAGCCTGTCGGCTGAAGTCATGGCGCGGGTGGTGGAGGAGGGTTTCTACGATCTCGACGCACCGGTGGCTCGCGTGTGCAGCGCGGAAGTTCCGATTCCTTACGCCAAGCATCTCGAGGACGCGGCGATTCCTCAGGTTTCCGGCATTGTCAGCGCCGCCAGGCAGGTTGTCGGACGCCATGCGTGAGTTCCGCATGCCCTCGCTGGGGGCGGACATGGATGCCGCGACGCTGGTCGAATGGCATGTCGTGCCCGGTGACGCGGTGCGGCGAGGACAGGTCGTTGCCGTCGTGGAAACGCAGAAAGGCGCGATCGACGTGGAGGCCTGGGAAGAGGGTGTCGTCGAAAGGCTGGTGGCGGGCGCTGGCGACAAGGTGCCGGTCGGCGGGCTGCTGGCGGTGCTACGTGCGCCCGGCGAGTCGGCTGGCAGCGCGGCCGCTGTGGCACAGGCGGTGCCCGTGCCGCAGCGGCCGGAAGCCGACCGGGAGCAACTGGAGCGGCCGATACCCGCGCCGGCACGCCCGAGGGTGGCGCCGGCTGCGCGCAAACTGGCTGCCGAGCTCGGGGTCGATGTGGACGCTTTGCAGCCTGCGGAGGCCGGCGGCGTGGTTTCGCGCGAAGATGTCGAGCGCGCTGCCCACGGTCAGAAAGGCAGGCCGCTTTCCAGCGGGAAAGATTGGCATGCGCAGATGCGCGAAGCCATCGCCGCAGCGATGTCCCGTTCGAAGCGGGAGATTCCGCATTACTACCTTGCCTCGGATATCGACGTCACCGCGGTTGCGGAATGGCTTGCCTGCGAAAATCTCAAGCGCAGCGTGGCGGACCGCATGCTGATGATCGTGCCGCTGATGAAGGCGGCCGCGCTGGCGCTGCGGGCCGCACCCGCGCTCAACGGTACCTGGAAGGGGCAAGCATTCCGGCCTTCGCAGGCAGTGCATGTCGGCATCGCGATTACGATGCGCGGTGGGGGGTTGGTTGCGCCTGCGATTCACGACGCTGACCGGAAGAGTCTTGGGGAACTGATGTCCGATTTGCGCGATCTGGTCGCGCGCGTGCGCGGCGGGCGCCTGCGCAGCTCGGAGCTCAGCGACCCGACCATCACACTGACCAGCCTCGGCGAGCAGGGTGTGGAATCGGTGTTTGGCGTGATCTATCCGCCGCAGGTGGCTATCGTCGGACTCGGCAGGATGGGCGATCGGCCCTGCATCCGGGATGGCGTGGTGACTGTCCGCAAAATGCTTACCGCGACGCTGGCGGCAGACCACCGCGTGAGCGACGGACATCAGGGCGCGCTGTTCCTGCTCGCGCTCGAAAGAATCCTGAGGCAACCGGAGAAGCTGGCATGAGCGATCCCGCGACTGACCCGATTCGCAGTGCGATCTTCGACGTGCTGGGAGCGGTCGCGCCGGAAATCGATTTGAAAAGCATTGATCCGGACATGCCGCTACGCGAGCAGATAGACATGGATTCCTTCGATTTTCTGAACGTCATCATTCGCCTGCACGAAGTGCTCGGCGTGGAAATTCCCGAGAAGGACTACGGCGAACTGGCGACGCTTAATGGGGCTGTTGCCTACCTCGCAAGGCGGCGTGCCGCATAGCGCCGTGCCCCGCCTGCGTAAAAAATGTTGAAAATCATATAGATATGATTTTTCTGGCTCGTGAACTGAGGAAGGGCGCGGCGGGGATGTGGCGCGGTATGCGCGCGTGCGCTGTGCGCCATCCCGTCGCGCCGCAGCGCAGGCATGGCCTGGTCCGCCATGCGTGACGCCAGCCACGAGCCCGTTCGTGTCGTGATCATGGGCGCGGCGGGCCGCGATTTCCATAATTTCAATGTTGTCTACCGCGATGATCCGTCCTGCGTGGTGCTGGCGTTTACCGCTGCGCAGATCGAGGGTATTGCGGGCCGGCGCTATCCGTCGGTGCTTGCCGGAAGCCGTTATCCTCAGGGCATTCCCATCATCCGCGAAGATGATCTTGAGGCATGGTGCGGCGATCGCAGCGTCGACCGTGTCGTGTTCGCCTACAGCGATGTGACGCACCTGCAAGTCATGCATCTTGCCTCCCGCGCGCTGGCGCTGGGTGCGGATTTCATGCTGCTCGGGCCCGCGAGCACCATGCTTGCTGCGCAGGTTCCCGTGATCGCCGTATCCGCGGTCCGCACCGGGTGCGGCAAATCGCAGACTGCGCGCTGGATTTCGGAGAGGCTGCGTGAAAGCGGGCTGGATGTCGCGGTCATCCGGCATCCGATGCCTTACGGCGATCTGGCGAGACAGGCCGTGCAGCGATTTGCCACGCGCGGCGATCTCGATGCCGCGCATTGCACGCTGGAGGAGCGTGAGGAATATGAGCCGCACATTGCCGCAGGGCATGTGGTTTATGCCGGAATCGATTACGCGCGCGTGCTTGAGTGCGCGCAGTCTGCTGCAGACGTGATCCTATGGGACGGGGGCAACAATGATTTTCCGTTCATCCGTCCCGACCTGCACATCGTGCTGGTCGATCCGCTGCGCCCCGGGCATGAGACAACGCATCACCCCGGGGAGGCCGCGCTGCGCATGGCGGATGTAATAGTCGTGGCCAAGACCGACTCCGCCGATTCTGCAAATGTCGTGGCGGCAAAACGGGCTGCGCGGAACGTAAATGCGCGCGCCAGGATCCTGTGCGCGGCATCACCGGTATGGCTTGACGACGAGGCGGCCGTGCGCGGCAGGCGTGTGATGGTTGTCGAGGATGGCCCGACGACGACACACGGTGGCACGACCCATGGCGCCGGCTATGCCGCCGCCCTGCGCGTGCAGGCGACGGTGCTGGATCCACGGCAGTATGCCGCCCCGGAAATCGCCGCCGTATACGCTGCTTATCCGCACATCGGCCCGGTGCTGCCCGCGATGGGGTACAGCGCGGGGCAACTGGCCGCGCTGGCAAAGACCATCAACGCTGTCCCGGCTGACGTGGTCGTGTCGGCTTCGCCGGTCGATCTGACGGCACTGGTTGCGCTCAACAAGCCCGTGGTGCGCGCCCGCTATGCCTACGCAGATGCCGAGCATCCCGGGCTTGCGGGGGTGCTGGCTGATTTTCTTGAGCGGGGCTTGCGTCGCGCCGAACACTGAGCGCGTCATGCGCGGACGGATTCCCGATATCGGTAAGGGGGGCTGGCAGCGTTCTTTTCAACGCTCCCGGTTTGCGTGAGGTAATCGCGTCCTGCTCTTCGGGGCCGGGTGGCGCTGCAAACACGCGTGCCGCCGTCTTCGGTCAGGGAACCAGCACCGCCGCACCGCTGAGTTGCCCGCAGCGCAAGTCTGCAAGGGCAAGATTGCCGTCGACAAGCGCGTACTGCCTGATGGTGGTGTGGATCGGCAATCTGCCGGCAAGGTCGAAAAAGACCTCGCCATCGCGGCGCGTGAGATTGGCCACTGAAACGATCTGCCGCTCGCCCCACAGCATGCGGTACGGAAAGGATGGAATGTCGCTCATGTGGATTCCCGCGCAGACTACCCGGCCGCCCTTGCGTGTTGCGGAAAGGGCGCGCAGCACCAGCGATCCTGCGGAAGCAAAGATGATCGCGGCATCAAGTGTCTGCGGCGCGGACTCGTCGGAAGCGCCAGCCCACACTGCGCCCAGCCGACGCGCAAAAGACTGCGCGCGGACATCGTCGGGCCGCGTGTAGGCGTATATGCGGCGCCCTTCGGCGACGGCGATCTGGGTGAGGATATGCGCCGCGGCGCCGAAGCCGTAGATGCCTATGTGCATGGCATTGCCGGCTGCCGCGTAGGCGCGATAGCCAATCAGTCCCGCGCATAGCAGCGGGGCGGCTTCGGCGTCGCCGTATTGCGGTGGAATCGCAAAGCAGTAGCGCGCATCGGCTAGGGCGTAATCGGCATAGCCGCCATCGATATGGTAGCCGGTGAAGCGCGCGTCATCGCACAAGTTCTCGCGGGACGATCGGCAGTAATCACATATGCCGCAGCTCCAGCCCAGCCACGGCACGCCTATGCGCTCACCGAGGTGTATGCCGTTGACGCCGCTGCCCAGTTCGGCGACCACGCCGATGATTTCATGTCCGGGCACTACCGGATGCCCGGGCAATGGCAGGTCACCATCTGCAATATGCAAATCGGTGCGGCATACTCCGCACGCGGTTACGCGGATCAGCACACAGCCCGGCCCCGGCCGCGGGCGCGGGCGGATTACCATCCGTAGTGGCTGGTGCGGTTGGGAAATTTCAAGGGCGCGCATGCTGAAGGCGTGCATTCTTGTTCACTCTGAGACAATGATGCGCACGCCGGCCGGCAATATGTGGCGATGACATACGGTCGCAGGCAGCAGGTATTATCAGCGGTGAAAAAATGCCGATGGGCATCCTGTACTGATGGCGCCAACAATCGCTATCGTTCAGTGAATCACATCCCGTATTCGTCCGGTGCGCCTGCGGACGCCGCCGCCGATTTTGGTTTTTCTGCGATTACGCAGTCGGTCGTCAGAATCAGACTTGCGATGGACGCCGCATTCTGCAGGCCGAGGCGGGTGACCTTGGTCGGGTCGATGACGCCCATGGCCGGCATATCCCCATACTCGCCGGTTGCTGCGTTGAAGCCGAAGTTTCCAGCCATGGAAGAGACTTTTCTGGTGACCACCGATGGTTCGCCGCCTGCGTTTTTCACGATCTGGCGCATGGGTTCTTCGAGCGCGCGGCGCACGATCTTGATGCCCGCATTCTGGGCCAGATTCCCGCCCGCAAGCGCTTCCAATGCTTGCCCTGCGCGCAGCAGCGAAACGCCGCCACCCGGCCCTATGCCCTCGGCCACCGCGGCGCGGGTTGCATGCAGGGCGTCTTCAACCCGCGATTTCTTTTCCTTCATTTCAAGTTCGGTCGAGGCGCCAACCTTGATCAGCGCGACACCGCCGGCGAGCTTTGCAATCCGTTCTTCAAGTTTCTCGCGATCGTAGTCGCTGGTGGTTTTTTCCAGTTCCGCCTTGATCAGCGCGATGCGCGCCTTGAGTTTCTGCTGATCCCCCTCGCTGCCGATCAGCGTGGTGTTGTCTTTGTCGACTTCGATGCGGCGTGCGCGGCCGAGGAGTTCCAGGCTTGCTTTGTCGAGTTTAATTCCCGTTTCCTCCGAAATGACCGTCGCGCCGGTAACGGTCGCGATGTCTTCCAACATGGCCTTGCGGCGATCGCCGAATCCGGGCGCCTTTACCGCGCAGGTCTTGAGCAGTCCGCGCATGGAATTGATAACCAGTGTCGCGAATGCATCGCCGGTTACGTCTTCGGCAATGATCAGCAGTGGTTTGCTGACCTTGATGATCTGCTCCAGAAGCGGCAGTAATTCATGCACTGCGCCGATTGGCTTTTCATGGATCAGCACGTATGCATCGTCAAGCACGACGCGTTGTTTCTCCGGCTCATTGATGAAATAGGGAGAAAGGAAACCCCGGTCGAATTGCAGGCCTTCGACGATTTCCAGTTCATTGACCATTCCGCGACCATCCTCGGTTTTGATGACCCCATTGTCGCCCACGGTTGCCATGGCCTTGGCGATGATCTCGCCGATGGATTTGTCGCCATTGGCGGAAATCGTGCCGACCTGGGCGATTTCCTGGTTGGTTGAGCAGGGCCGCGAGTTTTCTTTCAAGGTGGCGACAACCGACTCGACTGCGATGTCAATCCCTCGTTTGAGATCCATCGGATCCATTCCGGCCGCGACATATTTCATGCCCTCTTGCACGATGGACTGTGCGAGCACGGTTGCCGTCGTCGTGCCGTCACCCGCCATTTCCGAGGTCTTGGCTGCCACTTCCTTGGCCATCTGCGCGCCGAGATTCGCGAAGCGATCCTCAAGCTCGATTTCCCTGGCCACGATGACACCGGAATTGATCAATGTCGGTGCACCGAAACCACGGTCCAGCACCACGGTGCGTCCCTTGGGGCCGAGTGTTACCTTCACCGCTTCGGCCAGGGTATTCAAACCGTCGACAATGCGTTCCCGGGCATCCTCATGAAATTTGATGATCTTGATCGTCATGGCCATCTGCCTTTCTTGTCAGGTGTGCCGCCAAGGCCTACATGCAAAAAATGCTAGGCCAGAAACGCGATGTCCGGATTGACGTACATCAATTCAGCACCAAGCCGGCACCCCTGCCTGCATTAACTGTGTTCATGCAACTTAATGTATTTAAATGAATATCAGGGCATCTGGTAATGGCGGGGCGATTCACTCATGCACGACGTGGCACGCGTGTGCAGGACACCTGAAACGCAAGTGGGCTGGTGTGAAGCTGACATCAACGCCAACCAAGGCCATGGGGAAGTATTCGCGACCGGGGCCCGCTCTCAGCCGATCATTACCCTTGAAGGCGGGAATCATGGAGTGTTGATATAGATCAACGGCATTTCGAGGGCATTATTTATTATTGAGCAACAGGCGTGCGATTCGATTGTCAAGAAGCGCAAGGGCGGGGAGTTTCCAGAATATTCCACAAAGGAGTTTCATGGCTATCGGGGATATCTGCAATCGGGAAGTCGTATTCGTCAATCGCGAAGCGACAGTGCAGACGGCTTGCAAGCTGATGCGGCATTACCACGTAGGCAGCCTGGTGGTTGTCGACGAGGTCGACGGCAAGCGTAAGCCCATAGGCATTGTCACGGATCGCGATGTAGTGGTAGAGGTTGACGCGATGGAACTCGACCCCAAGGTGATCACCATCGGCGACATCATGTCAGCCGATCTGACTACGGTTTCGGAAACACATGGTGTGTTCGAAACGATTGAAATCATGCGGTTCAAGGGAGTAAGGCGTCTACCCGTTGTGGGTGCGGGAGGTCAGCTTGTGGGCATCGTGGCAATCGATGACTTGCTGGAGGTGATTGCCAGGGAACTCACCGAGATCGTGCATATCATATCCAGGGAGCAGTCGCGCGAGCAGACTGCAAGAAAATAATCGGCATCAAGAAAGGCTGGCATGCAGATACCGATTCAGATCACTGTGCGCGAGATGGAACATTCCCCCGCGCTAGACGAAAACATTCGCAGCAAGGCGACCAAGCTAGAGCAATGCTTTTCACCCATTACCTCATGCCGGGTGGTCGTGGAAGCGCCGCAAAAACGCCGACATCATGGCGGGAAATTTACCGTGAAGCTCGACATCACAGTGCCGGAGCAGGTGATCGTGGTCAATCATGTCCAAGACGAAGATGTCTACGTGGCGCTGCGCGACGCTTTCGACGCGGCAAAGCGTCAACTGGAAGATTATGCACGAGCCCGTCGGGAACGTGGCCGTGCTCCCGCGACGTAATCGTTACCTGCATAAAACTGGAGGTACGGGGAAACGAATGAGTAAGTTCATCGTAGTTGCGGATGCCGCGCACGCGCGGATATATCTCTGGGAAGCCGACGAAAATCTGAAGGCGGGTGGCCGCCTGGTAGAAGTGGCAGATATGGTCAATGGGGACTATACCGCACGTGGAAAAGACGCTCCCGGTGTGAAAACCGAACGCAACACTAGCCGCCAGGCGGGGCCCATGCATCCGCAAGGGGCGAAGCGTGCGACACATCGTGCCGAAGTCGAGCGCAGATTTGTGCGGGAGGTGGCGGACAAGGTCAGGGCGCTGTTAAGCAAGGGAGGCAGGCATATCCTGATTCTGTCTGCGGAACCTCATATACTCGGACTCATGCGCATGCAGATGAAGTCTGCAACCGGCAAGCGCTTTGCGGTCAATGAGATTTCGCGCAATTACACCCATCTCACCCCGACGCGGTTGCTTCGGCAGCTTGTCGCTGAGGGTGCGCTATAGGGCATCCGATCGGCTGGTGATGGCCCGGCACGGCGTGCCGGAATGCTGCAGGCGAACAACTTCCTCGTTGTCATGCCGCAACCCTGACATCGCGCTTCCGGGTGCGCTGTCTGCTGAATGTTTTCCTAACGTCGCCCGATCAGCAAGCCAATAACCACACCCAATCCGGCTGAAACACCTACTGCCAGCCATGGATTTTCATGAATATACTGATCCGTAGCTGCCGCGGTAGCCTTGCTTTTCTCCAGCATTGTCGTTTCTATGCGCGCCAGCTGTGGCTTGAGGTTGTTAATCGCTTGCTGCAGCCGGGAGCGGATGTCCGTGACCCTGTCGCCAGTCTGCGCAGCTGTTGCCCGCACCAGTTCCTCGGTGTCGCTTAGGAGGATTTTCATATCGGAAAGCAGTTTGTCACTTTGCGCGCTCATCTCAAGCTCCTTGTATATTCAAAATCGCCTGTTATTGCTGCGGCACGATGGTTGTCCATGTCGCTAGCAGATCGTGAGGCCGAAGACAAAAACCAGTTTAAGAGACGAGTGACAGACGCGCTTGATCCACGTCAAAGCATGTGCGGCCTGGACTTGTGAATGTCGCTATAGAACAGGCGTCAATAAATTGTCGGCCCAAGTCGATAATTCGATGCTTGCTTGCGTTGCTAGCAGTCCCAACCGGTGCTAATCCCGACGAGATCGCATGCTTTTCTCTGAAAAGCGAGAATTTTGTCACGATTTCTATTCTCGGCACGAAAATTGCACTAAATCAATGCATCGGATGACAATTGTCATGAAACGCATAAGGAGAAAAGAGTGAGCGTGAACGATATCGTTGTGAACGGATGGGGCAGCCGCCTGGCCCAGGCGGCGCATGCCGACCTCGAGATGCGCGCACGCGTTGCGAGGGTGATCGATGCGACCGGAAGATTGTTGAAAGCTTCTTCCAAGGAACTTGCTGCTGCGATCGAAGAGCAGAACGATGCCATTGCGGCGCTTAAGAATTATGTCTCGACTGCAAAATTGGAAAAACAGACTGGAAAACCCGCGCCCGAGACGGAAACTTCCCGGGATCATCGACGTCAGACGCATTGCTCGATTTAAAGACAAGCAGCATTCAGTTCAGGCAAGGAGGCAGGTTTTAATGAATACCCGTGAATTGCGTCGCGAGCCCCGCATTCCGGTCAGCCGCAGGGGAGAATTGACTTATAACGGCACCCGCTTTCCGTGCCTGATTCACGATATCAGCAATCATGGTGTCGGGATAATCTGCGCCCGTGATCCGATGGTGGGGCAGACCCTCGAGCTCAAATTCGAATTGTTTCCGGACCAGCACTACCAATGCAAGATTAAAATAAGGCATATCGACAACGGCTGCATGGGGTCGGAGATCATGGAAGCTGACCGGGATGCGGAAAAGGCTTATCTGAACTTTGTTCAGCGTCATGCCGAGGATGTGCGTAACAGATCTGAGGAAGCCTCGAAACGGCGGGCGCACTGAGTTTGTAAATGGCATTCTGCAGGCGCCATTAGCCGTCAGATGTGCTTTCGTTCCAACTTGCGAGATACCAGACAGATTCGCGAACAGACCCCGCTGCGGCGGGGTTTTTGTTTGCGCGGATCCGGACTGCATCATTGCCGGGCCGCAGCCCGGGCGCTTGACATGTACCGCAGGCGGCGTATTTTTAAGGGCGATTGCCAGTTCATCCAAATCCGGCAGGAGCGTAGGCTCAATGTTGCGTGCCAAATCCCGACTGCGCCGTCTGCTTGCGAGTGCCTTGCTGGCCGCAGTATCGGCCGCGGCATCTGCCACGGCCGCTGCAGCGGATCCGCTTACCCTGATCCTGTTGCGCATGCTGCGCGACCAGGTCATCAGTTCTTCAATTCAGTCCGCGGTTGAGGGTGCCTCGTCGGGCGCGCCCAAAAAGACCGAGCCCATCATCATTCCACAGGCGCCCTACGACCTGGGCGACGAGAAGCTGAGGGCGCTGATCAACGAGGGATTCGTGCACTTGACGGCCGCGCAGCGCGAGGAGGTGTTCACCAGTGTCAAGCGCGCGCTTGCCGATCCCCAGCATGCCGCGGCACGGCCGGTGATCATCCAGGAGCTGGCGCTGAAGGCGTCCGCGGTGCGCCAGGCGCATGAGCATCTCAACAACCTTTCGCAAGGCGACAAGAGGATTATCGCTACGCAGGCGCGCGAAGAGTATGTGAAGCTGCCGGAGGAAGAACGTCTGCAGATGATTCAGGTGCTGCAGTCCGGGGTCGTGCCCATACCACGCGACCTCAACGACATGATTCTTGCGGAGTTCCGCAGCGCGCAACCGGCCCTCGCAGTTACTGCTCCCGCCGCTTCTGCGACCAAGCCTGCGCCATAGCGGTATCACAAGTCCGCATGTTGTTCCTGCCGGGGCATGGCATGGCTTCGGCTATAATGCGATTCTTCCATGCCTGCCATTCCTGCCGGGACGCCCAGCTGAATCCTATTTACCCCATCGTGCTGATGGTGGTGCTGAACCACGTCAGTTTCGGCGGCAGCCGCATTCTTGTTTCGCTTTATGCCCTTGAATTGTCCGCAACGCCGCTGGTGATCGGTACGCTGGTTTCGCTGTACGCGCTGGTGCCGCTGTTCCTGTCGGTTTATTCGGGGCGTCTCTCCGACCGGCTCGGCCATCGCGTGCCCATGCTTGCCGGATCGGTTGCGCTGGCAACAGGCCTGGCGCTGCCGTTTTTCCTGCATGGCATGCCGGCGCTGTACGCTTCCGCTGCGCTGGTCGGCGGCAGCTTTTCTTTTTTCAATATTGCCGCGCAGGCGCTGGTCGGCGCCATCAGCAGGCCGGAGTCCCGCGCCTCGAGCTTCAGCATGCTGGCCATGGGGTACTCCGTTGCGAGTCTTGCCGGGCCGCTGCTGGTGGGGTTTTCGGTGGAATATGCAGGGCATGCCAGGACCTACCTGTATCTGGCGCTGATCGTGCTGCCGACCATCGCACTGCTGGCATGGAGCGGCAGGCGTTATTCCGGTACGGCACAGGCGCACGATGGAGCGCCGCGACGCGTGGTCGACCTGATCCGCAACCGGCCATTGCTGTGGATGTTCATCGCCAGCGGGACCTGTGTGACGGGGTGGGACCTGTTCAGCTTCTACACCCCGATTTACGGCAAATCGATAGGGCTTGCGCCTTCTGTGATAGGCATGATCGTCAGCGTGTTCGGAGCCGCCACGCTGGTGGTGCGCACCTTCATTCCCATGCTTACCCGCAGGTTCCGCGAGGAACAGGTGCTTGCTGCCGCTTTGTGCGTTGGCGCTGCCGCGTTCGCGGTATTTCCGTTCTGCCAGAGTGTTGCGCTGCTGATGCTGATCGCCTTTGTTGCCGGGCTCGGACTGGGCTGCGGCCAGCCGCTGACCATGATGATGACTTATGCGCGTTCACCCGCGGGTCGTGCTGGCGAGGCCAACGGCCTGCGCCAGATGGCGAACAACATCACCCATCTGGTGGTACCGCTGCTGTTCGGCGCAGTCGGCTCGGCGTTCGGTATGCTGCCGGTATTCCTCACCAACACGGCCTTTCTTTTTACCGGCGCTTACTTCAGCCGCAAGCGCTGACCGGTCAGGCGGGAGTCGGTTTGCCCAGCGCCGGTTTGGTTTTGCGCGCAAACGGATCATAGGCGGTCATGATGTCAGCCGGTGCATTGGCGCTGTCGCCGGACTTGGCCGTAGCCGCTGCCGTGGTCAGTGAACTGACGTCTCCCGATACCTCACCGCCTTCCGCAATCGAGATCTTGCCATAGCGGATTTTGCCCGACACTTTTCCCGATGCGTGCACTACGAGCTGCTTGCGCGCGGTCAACTCGCCTTCGAAGCGGCCATGAATTTCAGCGATGTCGATGCCGACGGTGCCGGCGAACACGCCGTGCTCGGCAATCTGGATCACGCGGCTGTCCATCGATGCTTCGACACGGCCTTCGACCACCAGGGTATCGCAGTCGGTGATTTCCGCGCCCTTGAGCTTGATGTCGGGGCCCACGATGAGCTTGCTTCCCGTTCCAGCCTCGCTTCTCGACGGCGATTTGACGGTTTCCGGGGCCTGATGGCTGTCCATATGGGATGTTTCAGCCGTTGAGTGACCGGCGGGCGTGCCCAGTCCCGGGGTCAGATTGACCGGCTGCTTTGCGTCTTTGATATCCTTGCGCGGCTGACTTTCCTTTTTGTTGAACATTCCATCCCGATTAAACATGGCATCTCCTTCGTGGCTGGCGGCAGCAATCACAGCGTGTGTGCTGTGAACATGCTGTGAACGTAATCAGAATACCTTTAGCAAGGCGTGTGCCCATGCATAAAGAATGAATGCAATCAACCGGTTGTAAAATTTCCCTGGGTATTGATGCGATATATGGAGAGGGAAGTGTCGTTGACGAGCGACGCATGCCAGGCGGAAATGCTTAACACATTGTTTAATCGGCGTTTCCCGATGTCGTGCGGTAACGACAGCGTTGGCGCATCGTGTTACGTTTGCCTGTACGCAGCGCCGTGAAGGGGCTGGCGAAATAGGCTGACTTATTTATATTAGGTTGGGAGATATCCTGATGATCAAGAAATCCCTGCTGCAAGTGGTGTTTGTCGCAGTTTGCATGCTTTCCGGGCTGGCATCGGCCTGCCCCAGCCTGCTGAACCATCGCTTCAATTCTTTGCAGGGCAAGCCGGTCAATTTGTGCGAGTACGCGAACCGCCCGATCCTGGTGGTCAATACCGCGAGCAAATGCGGCTATACCCCGCAGTTCGAGAAGCTGGAAGCGCTGCACAAGCGCTACCGCAGCCGCGGGCTGGTCGTGCTGGGTTTCCCTTCCAATGACTTCAACCAGGAGCTTGCCAGCAACCAGGAGATCGCCGATTTCTGCAGGCTCACTTATTTCATCGAGTTCCCGATGATAGAAAAAAGCGCGGTGCGCGGCGCGGCGGCCGACCCGTTTTACAGGCAGCTGAGCGCCGCAAGCGGGGAGGCGCCGCAATGGAATTTCCACAAGTATTTGATTGCCCCCGATGGCAAGACGGTGTACAGCTTCCGCAGCCAGATCGAGCCGGATTCGCGCGAGATCATGGACAGGCTCCGGCCGATGCTGAAATAGGGCTGGCCCCGGTTCCGCGAGGGCGAGGCGTATCGGATAAGAACGTACAAAAAAACGCGGCGGATTTGCCGCCGCGTTAAATCGGCTACTTTGCCGTAGCCGATAACCGGGGAGGAGGAGGGAACCCCGGTTCGGAGGAGCTGAAAATCCGCGCTTAGGACTTGAGGCTGGGCTTGAGGCTGGGTTTCGTGAACAGGCCGCCCAGTTGCTCGAATTTCCTGCCGATCCAAGTGATGGCATCGACGATCAATTCGGCGTCGCGCATGGCATTCAGGGCCACCACGCGCTCGGCGTCGGACATCCGCACGCTGTTAATGCGATCATAAATGGTTGAACCAATTTTGCTTTTGACAGTCTCGTTCATTTTCCCGGTCCTTTCCAGATGGTTGCCACAGTTCGTCGGACTGTGAAATATTACCGTCATATAACTCAATGACTTCGGACATAAGTATAGACCGGGCCGAGGCTCTTTTGTTGCATCGCAACAGATGATATATTATCATTCTTCAATATATAAAAACTAATTCGAACACCTTATGGCTACCCGATTGCCCCCTTTAAATGCCTTGAAAGCTTTTGAGGCAGCAGCCCGCCATCTCAGTGTCAAGAAGGCCGCCATTGAGCTGAACGTCACGCCGGCGGCGGTAAGCCACCAAGTGAGGACACTGGAAGAATATCTGGGCGTGCAGCTGTTTCACCGCTACAACCGCGCGCTGGAACTGACCGACGCAGCGCGCGCGTCCCTGCCGAAATTGCGCGAGGGTTTTGATTGCCTGGGGCAGGCGGTGGAGCGCCTGCGTACCCACCAGAGCAGCGGGGTGCTGACGGTAAGTGCCGCCCCTTCCTTCGCGGCGCGCTGGCTGATGCCGCGCCTGCACCGCTTTCTGGCGGCGCACCCTGAAATCGATGTCCGGGTCTCGGCGCGCATGCGGCGGGTCAGCGTAGACGGCAAGGGCGATGTTGCGGAACGCGCGACTGTCGAAGGCTGGCTGGACGATTCCGATGTGGCGATCCTCTACGGGCGCGGCCATTACCCGGGACTGCGCGTCAACAAGCTGCTGGATTTGACGGTGACTCCGGTGTGCAGTCCGCAACTGCTCACCGGCGAGCATGCGCTCAAAACGCCGGAAGACCTGCAGCATCATCTGTTGTTGCATGACGACACCGGAGATCTCTACGACGGCGAGCCGTTCTGGGAGGTGTGGCTCAAGGCCGCCAACGTGAGCGGCATCAATGCCAGGCGCGGCCCGCACTTCAGCCACGCGGTGCTGGCGTTCGAGGCGGCAATGGATGGCATAGGCGTGCTGGCAACCATGCCGGTGCTGGCGGCCGAGGACATCGCCGCGGGAAGGCTGGTGACGCCGTTTGAGCTGCGCGTGCCGCTTGCGTCCGGTTATTACCTGGTATGCGAGGAAAATGCCGCCACACGTCCGGCGGTCGCCGCCTTCCGCGACTGGCTGATCGAGGAAGCGGAACGCAAGATCGCTAGCTGACCGGCGAGCCTGTGGTGCCTGCTCAAGTGGCAGGGGTTCAGGCAGGCCTGGGCGCGGCGCGGACGATCTGGCGCTCGTTAATCGGCAGGTTTATCAGCGCTGCGGCCACGCCCATGCCTATGGTCAGCAGCCACATCAGATTGTAGGAGCCGGTGGTGTCGAACAGATAGCCGCCGATGGCCACGCCGAGGAAGCTGCCGACCTGGTGAAACAGGAAGGCGATGCCGCCCAGTGTCGCCAGGTACCTGACACCGAAAATGTGGGCGATGAGCCCGCTGGTCACCGGCACCGTGCCCAGCCACAGAAAACCGATCGCGGCACCGAAAAGGTAAACCGAAAACGGCGTGACCGGCAGCGAGATGAAGAGCGCAATTACCACGGCGCGGGCGAAATAGAGCGTGGAAAGCACGTATTTCTTGGTGTAGCGGTTGCCCAGCCAGCCCCACATGTAGCTGCCGAAAATATTGAACAGTCCAATGAGGGCGAGCGCAGTCATCCCGGTTTCCGGCGTCATGCGCTGGTCGATCAGATACGCCGGAAAATGCACCGAGATGAACATGAGCTGGAAACCGCACACCAGGTAGCCCGAGCACAACAGCATGAAACCGCTGTGGCCGAAAGCTTCGCGCAGCGCCTCGGGTATGGACTGCTTGTGTGATTCCAGCGCCAGCGCCTTTTTGTTCTCCACCAGCGCGGCCGACAGCGGCACGATCAGCATGACGGTGACGGCAAGGATCAGCAGCGCCTGCTGCCAGCCCATGGTGTTGATCAGCATCTGGCCGTAAGGCAGCATGACGAACTGGCCGAAGGAGCCCGCGGCACCCGCCACGCCGAGCGCGGCAGTGCGTTTTTCCGCGGGAAAGGCGCGCCCGATCACGCCGAAGACGATGGAGAAGCCGCTGCAGCTCAGGCCGACGCCGACCAGCAGTCCGGCGCTGAGATTGAATTCCAGGCCGGTTGTGGAGAGCGACATCATCACCAGTCCGATTGCGTAGAGGATGGTGCCGCTGATCAGCACGCGCGCTGCGCCGTACCTGTCGACGATCATGCCGGCGAGCGGCGTGGCCAGTCCATAGACCAGATTCTGGATGGCGATCGCGAATGAAAAGGTCTGGCGTCCCCAGCCAAGATCGGCGGTCATCGGCGGCAGATACAGGCCGAAGTTGTGGCGCGTGCCGAGCGAAATGGTCAGTGCGATGCCGCCGCAGATCAGGACCACGTAGGGAGTGCGCCAGTTGGAGCGGATCATGTGAACGTGCCAGAAACAAAGCGCGCATTCTAGCTGATCTGCCTGTGCCGGGCATTGCGGCCGCAGCTTTAATGTAAAATAGTCCACATTTTGCGCGCTTGGAACCCGGCGCAGCGCAGGTGACTTATGATTTTTTCTGTGGGCGCAGGAATCCTGCTGGGCATCAGCAATCTGGCGACGCCGGCTGCGATGCTGGTGCTGGCCGTGGCACTGGCAGGCAAGGTCGTATTCGACATCAAATGGGAACGCGTGCCCGTGCTCGGCCATGTTTCGCCGTACGTGATTTATTACCATAACCTCAAGCAGGCCGGGGAACCGGTGGAGCAGGCGTGGATAAGCTATGCAATACAACTGCTGCTGTTCGGCGCGGTGCTGGGCGCCGCGGCGTACGGCCTGGTGCGCTACATACGCCACCTGCTGTGAAGTCCGGGCCGCCGCATTGAGCGGCTGAAGTGCCATGCCGGTGAGACAGACCATTGCGCAGGGCCGCGTGCCGGTGAGAATTTACACCGACGAGGTCGAGGCGAGTGCACGCCAGCAGCTTGTCAATCTGTCGCAGCTTGCCATCATGCACCATCACGTCGCGGCGATGCCTGATGTGCACACCGGCATCGGCGCGACTGTCGGCACGGTGATCGCCACGCGCCGCGCCATCATTCCGGCGGCGGTCGGCGTCGATATCGGCTGCGGCATGATCGCGGCGCGCACCTCGCTTTGCGCCAGTGACCTTGATGAACGCAGCCTGGGGCGCGTGTTCGAGCAGATCAGCCGCGACGTGCCGGTCGGACGCGAGCAGCACCATGAAGCGCAGGCGCGGTGGCAGGCGGCGCAACCGCTGGAACGCAGGCTCAAGCATATCCTTGGCAAGCACCCGCAGCTGTCGAAACGCTTCCCGCGCACGCAGAACTGGGTGTGCCAGATGGGTACGCTGGGCGGCGGCAATCATTTCATCGAGGTATGCCTGGATGAGGCTGGCGGCGTGTGGGTGATGCTGCACTCCGGCAGCCGCGGCATCGGCAATGCCATGGGCTGCTATTTCATCGAGCTGGCGCGGCGCGACATGGCGCGCCTTGATGCGCACCTGCCTGACCGTGACCTCGCCTATCTGGAGGAGGGCGCCGTCTCTTTCAACGATTACATCGAGGCGGTGGAGTGGGCGCAGTCCTATGCCGCACGCAACCGCCAGGCGATGATGGACCTGGTGATTGCGTCGTTACGCCGTCATCTGCCGGCATTCACGGTGATTGGCACGGCAGTCAATTGCCACCACAATTACGTCGCGCGTGAACATCATTACGGCGAGGACGTGTGGGTGACGCGCAAGGGCGCGATCCGCGCGCGCGTGGACGACCTCGGCATCATTCCGGGCAGCATGGGGGCGAAATCCTACATCGTGCGCGGCAAGGGCGAGGCCGAGAGCTTCCATTCCTGCGCCCACGGCGCGGGGCGGCGCATGAGCCGTACCGCAGCGCAAAAAACGTTTACGCGCGATGATCTCGCCGCGCAGACCAGGGGCGTGATCTGCCGCAAGGACGCGCATGTGATTGACGAAATTCCCGCAGCATACAAGGACATCGACGAGGTGATGGCAAACCAGAGCGACCTTGTGGAAGTGGTACACACGCTCAAGCAGGTGCTGTGCGTCAAGGGCTGAACCGGAGCGAAGAATTCGCCAGGAATGCAGCGCCGCAGCATTATTATTTGCCTGTTGCGGGTTGACAGCAGCGGCGCGTGCAAAATATATTCGGTCCATAGATCAGGAATTCGTTGCGGGCTGCGCTGACAAGATGCTGCGGTGCCAGCCTGCCGATGTGCGAAAAAGCGTCCGAGGAGGACTGCCCGCACAAACATGCGGGTATTGCATGTAGATTTAACGGGCCCCAGCAATGGGGCTCTTTTTTGTTCTGCTCCCGGCAGCGCCAGCTTCAGGCCTTCAGCGTGAACGGATTAAAGTCCGTCTTGCGGTCATAGTAGTCCTCGTTTTCCGCGCGCTTGAGGAAACCCACGATTTTGTAGGTGACGGGCGTGAACGCGATCTCGACGCCGACCTTGGTCACGAACTGCGCCAGCATCACCAACGGCAGCTTGTCGTCGGGGATGATTCCGGCGCCATAGAAGGCGAGAGGGTAAAACAGCGCGGAATCCACGGCTTCGCCGGCGATGGTGGAGCCTATGGTGCGCGTCCACAGCCAGCGGCCTTGGCTCCACACCTTCATTCTCGCGAGCACGAAGGAATTGACGAACTCGCCGCAGAAATACGCGATCATCGAGGCTGCGACGATGCGCCAGGCGTTGCCGAAGGCGATTTCATAGGCCGCCTGGTGCTGCCAGAACGGCGCCGGCGGCAGGGCGACCACCACTGTCGCCATGAGCGAGGCGAAACCCAGTCCTGCAAACCCGGCCCAGATCACGCGCCGGGCCCGCGCATAACCGTAGACTTCAGTGAGAATGTCGCCGAAGACGTAGGAAATGGGGAAGAACAGCACGCCGGCACCGAAAGTCACCACGCCGATGAGCGGCAGTTCAGCCTGGGCGATCTTGGCGGGACCGATCAGGTTGGAGCAGATCAGCACCGTGACGAAAGCCGCCATCACGAACTCGTAGTAACGGTAGTTGCGGCGTTCAGTCATGTCGAGAAGGAGGGGTGGAAGGCAAGAGGCAAAGGAAAATCTGCGCTGCTTGGCGCGACCCGGCCGCGCTTTCAGGTCAAAGGTGCCATGCAGTGTTTCTGGAAGGCGGGGCGCCTGCAGATGCGCGCATACCACGCATCGAGATTGCCGAGCTGCGGCCGTGCTATCGGCAGATTGAACCAGCGAAATGCAGCCACGCCCAGCGGTATGTCGCCCATGCTGAACACGTGGCCGGCGATGTACTCTTTTTTCGCCAGCTGGGCATCGACCAGCGTCATGCAGTCGGCGAGTTTTTTGCAATTCTCCTCGACCTCGGCCATGTTGCGCTTTTCCGGCGCCGTCCGCACCAGATTCCAGAACACAGGTTTGAGCACCGGCCACAGCGTGGTGCTGTACCACTCCATCCAGCGGTCGGCGTCGGCGCAGGCGCGCGGTTCGGCGGGCCACAGCCTGCCGCCAGCGGCCTGGCGCGCCAGATAGCGCACGATGGCGTGCGATTCCCACAGGATGAAGCCGTCGTCGTCGATGGTCGGCACCAGGCCATTGGGATTCATCGCCTTGTATTGCGGCGTGTGGTTGACGCCGAACTGCATGCCGGCATCGATGCGTTCATAGTCCAGTCCCAGTTCGGTGCAGCACCACAAGACTTTCTGCACGTTGATCGAATTGGCGCGGCCCCAAATCTTTAGCATGGCATGTTCCGTTTTAAGTATTTGATTTAAAATTATTTTTTGTGAAATACAGTCAGCGATTCATGTGCTGCGCACGCTCGTTGAATGCGCTGAAAAACTGTTCCGAGAGTTTTTTTGCCACGCCGTCAATCAGTCGCGCGCCGACTTGCGCCAGCTTGCCGCCCACCATGGCTTTCACGGCGTAGCCGAGTTTGGTGCCGTCGCCTTCCGGCATCAGCCGCACGCTGGCCTGGCCTTTGGCGAATCCGGCGACGCCGCCCTGGCCTTCGAAAAGCAGCGTGTAGGCGTGCGGCGGGTCGATTTCGGAAAGCGTCATCTTGCCTTTGAACTTGGCGCTTACCGGGCCGACCCTGGCGGTCATGGTCAGCAGATATTCGTTGTCAGACTGCTTGTCGATCGACTCGCAGCCGGGAATGCAGGTTTTCAGGATCTCGGTGTCGTTGAGCGCACGCCAGGTCGTTTCCTGGGACAGGGGAATCAGCTGTTCGCCGGTCATTTCCATTCTTGTTCTCCGGTGCCGCAGGTTCGATGACGCCTGCAGCGCAAAACAACAAGCGTATCACGCGCCGGGTCGTGCCGTCGCACGATGCTAGCGCCTGGCTGGAATCTGGAACAGCGGACATTCGCGCGCGAGCTTGCGCAGCGCATGCGAGGCCACCACGCGATGCTCCCTGACGTAGATTTCGTGGTTTTCTTCCACATCATCGAGGCGATAAAGATAGTTGACCATCAGCCCGGCCGAGCGCTGCATGCCGCGCTTCGAAATGTCGGCGAGCCAGTTCAGGCGCTCGAGCCGGGCGCCGTTGCCGAGGTGGAAGCGCGCGACGGGGTCTGCCGGCTCAATTTCCTGCCTGGCGTGAATGAGATAGTAGGCGCACAGCGGCATGATGATTTTTTGCGCGGTCGCGGCGTCGTTGGCGCGCTTGCCCCAGTCCGCTTCGTCGCAACGCGTGATTTCCGCCAGCGCGGCGCGGCCGGCCGCGGTCGCGGAAAGCTCGGCTGCGCTGGCCGATACCCAGCGCCTGAAGCCGGGAATGGGCGACAGCGTCGCAAACGTCCTGATGCGCGGAAACTCGCGGCCCAGTTCCTGCGCCACCTGCTTGATCAGCTGATTGCCGAAGGAAATGCCGCGCAGTCCCTCCTGGCAATTGGTGATCGAATAGAAAATCGCGGTATCGGCGGCGCCAGGGTCGGCCACCGGCGAATCGAGGTCGAGCAGGGGCTGCACCGCACTGCTCATGCCCCTGGTCAGGGCGACCTCGATGAAAATCAGCGGCTCGTCGGGCAGCGCGGGATGGAAAAAGGCAAAGCAGCGGCGATCCGCCTCCAGCCGGCGATGCAGGTCTTTCCAGCCGGAAATGGCATGGACGGCCTCGTATTGGATGAGTTTTTCCAGGATGATCGCCGGCGTGCGCCAGTCAATGCGTTCCAGCGTGAGAAAACCGCGGTTGAACCACGAACCGAACAGGTGCGCGAGGTCGGCATCTATGCTTTTCCATTCAGGGCGGGACTTGAGCGCGGACAGCAGCTGCCGCCGCATCGCAACCAGGGTGGCGGTGCCGCCGCCCGTATTGAGGCGCCGGAACAGTTCCTGGCGCGGCGGCTCGACGGCGCGCTGCAGGCGGATGAGCGCGTCTGTGGACGGCTGCGCGCGATAGGCTGCGCAGGCGCGGTCAAGCTCCTGCGGATCAGGCGCGAATTCCGAGGCCAGCAGATCGAAAAAAAACGGCAGCGCCGGGCCTGGCAGCGCGCTGTATGCCGCCAGCGCATCGCGCGCGAGTGCCGCGCCCGATACCTCGCCGCGCTCGGACAGCAGCGCGCGGCAGAGTTCTATCGCGTCTGCCGCTTCGCGCCTGGCGCGGGCCTGCTCGTTCGGCGAGGCCACGGAACGAAGCAGGCGTTTGATGAAAGACGGGGCGCGCATGGGGGGTTGCCTGACAGATAACATGCTAGCCGACGCGTATGGTCTTCGCAATCGCGCCACTGTTCAATATATAATCAGCTGAATCAAATTGGGCGCCAGAACGGCGCGGCCGCAGCGCCCTGTTTCGGAGAATGCGTCTTGGACAGTGTCGATCTGCAAGTACTGAAAACCGCGCATGACTGGGTCAGGGCCGGCCGCCGCGTCGTGATGGTGACGGTCGTCAAGACCTGGGGCTCGGCACCGCGGCCGATCGGCGCGCTCACCGCGATCCGCGACGACGGCATGGTGGTGGGTTCGGTATCCGGCGGTTGCGTCGAGGACGACATGGTCGCGCGCGTGCGCAGCGGCGAGCTGGTGCAGGACAAGCCTGCGGTGACCCGCTACGGGGTGAGCGCCGAGGAGGCGCAGCGCTTCGGTCTGCCCTGCGGTGGCACGCTCGAACTGGTGCTGGAGCCGCTGGGCGCAGCCAGCGGGCTTGCCGAACTGCTGGCGCGCGTTGAGCGCCATGAACTGGTGGCGCGCAGCCTCGACATGACATCAGGACGGGTGGTCATCGGTCCGGCGCAGTGGCCGGACCAGCTCGCGTTCGACGGCGCCACGCTGGTCACGGTGCACGGGCCGCGCTGGCGGCTGCTGATCATTGGCGCGGGGCAGCTTTCGACATACCTGGCGCAGATGGCGCAGGCACTGGATTACCAGGTCACGGTGTGCGATCCGCGCGAGGAATACGCCGATACCTGGGATGTGCCGGGTACAACGCTCAGGCGCGGCATGCCCGACGACATCGTTGCCCAGATGAATCTCGACGGCCACAGCGCGGTGGTGACGCTGACCCACGATCCCAAGCTTGACGACCTGGCGCTGCTGGAAGCGCTCAAGTCGCCCGCCTTTTACGTCGGGGCCATCGGCTCGAAGAAGAACAACGATGCGCGCCGCGAGCGGCTTGCGGGATTCGACCTGTCGCAGATGGAGATCGCCCGTCTGCACGGCCCGGTGGGACTCAAGATCGGCAGCAGGACGCCGCCGGAAATCGCGGTTGCCATCCTTGCCGAGATGACCGCGATCCGCAATGGCGTGGTCGTGCCGGAGTTTGCCGGGCCGCAGAAAGCGACGACAGCGGGCTGCGAGTCCGCCTGAGCGGACTCGGCCTGTCGATGACGGACGCGCCGGAAATCAGCCGGCCGGCACCGGCGCATCTCCCTTGACCTGGGTGCGGTAGAGGGTGCGCCGGTAAACCGGGTCGTATGGCGTGGCACGATGCAGCGTGCAGCGGTTGTCCCACACCAGCACATCACCCGCACGCCACTTGTGCGAGTACATGAAGCGGGCCTGGGTGGCGAAAGCCTCCAGTTCCGCGATCCATGTGCGCGCCTCGTCCTCGTCCATTCCGATGACATGCGATACCACGTCCTTGGCAAGGAACAATGCCGGGCGGCCCGTCGCGGGATGGATGCGCACCAGGGGATGCTCCACCGGCGGCACTTTTGCAATCTGCTCCGGGCTCAGCGGCGGGCGTGAGGGGTAGAGCGCCGAATAGCGGTAATTGCGGTCATGCACCGCACGCAGTCCGCGCAGCCTGCCGCGCGTGGTTTCGGGCAGTGCGGCATAGGCTTCATACATGTTCACGAACTGCGTGTCGGCGCCCTGTGGCGGACACTCGAGGGCATAGAGCAGCGTGACCAGGGCCGGGCGCGGCTTGTACGACAGATCCGAGTGCCAGTGCATGCCGCCCTTGGTGATGCCCATCACCTTGCCATCCTTTTTCACGTTCGAGAGCACGCGCACCTGGGGCAGGTGCGGGAACACATGCTCGGTCATGTGATGCACGTCCAGTTCGCCGAATCGCGCGCTGAATGCCGCCAGCTGCTCGGGCGTCAGGTTCTGGCCGCGAAAGAAAATCACGCAGTGCCGGTGAAGAAATTCGAGGATGCGGGAAAACGCTGCTTCGTCAAGCGCGTCTGCAAGGTCGACTCCCCTGACTTCGGCGCCGAGATGCGGCGTCATCGGGATGGCTGTGATTTCGCTGCGGTCGGGCTGCTGCGCTGTGCGTGACATGGTCTGCGTCCTCCTTCTGGGTTCGTGCCGGCATAAATTCCGGCGCGACCCTCAGTTCATCTTGATTCCGGCAGTCTTGGCGATTCCGCTGTTGATTTTGACGTCCTCGCGGACGAAGTCGGCAAGCTCCTTGGGTTTTTCCGCATAAGCCTCGGCGCCCTGCGCCGCAAGCCGCGACTTGACCTCGGGTCGCGCGGTGGCGCGCCGCAGTTCGTCCTCGAGCCGGGCGACGATGCGCGGCGGCGTGCCGGCGGGGGCGAATACGCCGTACCACTGGGAGGCCTCATAGCCGGGCAGTCCGGCTTCGGCAGTGGTGGGCACTTCCGGCAGATGCTGGGAGCGTTTCTTGGCGGCCACCGCGTGCGCACGTATGCGGCCGGCCGGGATGTGCTGCTTGGCGGAGATCATGTTGACGATCATCATCTGCACTTCCCCGCCCACCAGGCCGGTTACCGCAAAGCCGCCGCCCTTGTACGGCACGTGCAGCATCTTGACGCCTGCGAGGCTGGTGAACAGCTCGCCTGCGAGGTGGGTGCTTCCGGCAACGCCGCCCGAACCATAGCGGAATTTGCCGGGGTTGGCCTTGAGCAGGGCGATCAGTTCCTTGAGATCCTTCGCCGGCACGGAAGGGTGCGTCACCACCACGTTGTCGAGCGTCGCCACGCGCATGATGGGCGCAAAATCCTTGAACAGGTCATAGGGCGTCTTGCGCTCGACGGCGGCGAGTATGGTGTGATTGTTGCCCAGCATCCCTATGGTGTAGCCGTCCGGCGTTGCCTTGGCGATCAGCTCGGCGCCGATGATGGCGCTCGCGCCAGGGCGGTTTTCCACCACGATGGCCTGCTTGAGGGAATCGCCTAGCGCGTCGCCGACGATGCGCATGATCGTATCGTAGGATGCGCCCGCGGCGAACGGCACGATGGAGCGTATCGGCTTGGTGGGGTAGTTCTGCGCCAGGGCGCTTGCGGAAATCCCAATGCTGAAGATCAAGGCTGCTGCGCTGCAGGTATGGCGATGCATGCTTTCCTCCTCCTCTATGTGGGCATTACTGCGCATTCTCGGTGCATCGGCAGGCAGCGGTCAATGCCTGTAGAATTCGAGGCAGGAAAAAAAGGGGGTTCCCATGCGTGTAGGAATCATCGGCGGCGGTACCATCGCCCGCCTGTTCATCGAGCACATCCGGCGCGGCGATCTCGGCGCTGCCGAAGTGGTGGCAATTGCCGGGCGCAGCGACCGCTCGCGCGGCAAACCGCTTGCGGCCGAGCACGGCATCGCTTTTGTCACTGACATTCACGGCCTGCTCGGCGAGCGTCCGGACGTGGTGGTGGAGGCTGCGGCGCACGAAGCAGTGCGCGAGTACGGCGTGCCGCTTCTCGACAATGGCGTCGCATTCATCGTGCTGTCGTGCGGCGCGCTGTGCGACGATGCGCTGCGTGCCAGCCTGGAGGCTGCTGCGCAAAAAAGCGGCGCCCTGCTTTATGTGCCTTCGGGCGGCATCGGCGGGCTGGACGCATTGAAGGCGGCTTGCATCGCCGGGGTGGATGAAGTCACCATCGCCGTCACCAAGCCGCCGGCGGCCTGGAAAAACATTCCCTATGTCGGCGAAATGCGCGTCGATCTCGACACATTGACCGAGCCCTACGTCATTTACGAGGGCCCGGCGCGCCAGGGCGTACCGCTGTTTCCCGCCAACGTCAACATTGCGGCGGTGCTGTCCATGGCCGGCATCGGCTTCGACAGAACGCGGCTCAAGGTGGTGGCGGATCCGCAGCTCAAGCACAACACCCATTTCATCGACATCCGCGGCAAGACGGGCAACATCAGCATCAAGCTCGAGAACGTGCCGGCGCCGGAAAATCCCAAGACGGCGTGGCTGGCCTGCTATAGCGCACTGGCGGCGCTCAAGCTGGCGAAATCGCCGGTGCGCTACGGAACCTGAGACATGACAGAATCATTCGACCCATCCTCGGCGCGTGCCGAGGCGCTGCGCCAGCGCTACCTCAAGGTCGACACCGCGACGGTTGCTGATGTGCTCGACGCCATGGGGCACGCCGATTACGGACTGGCGCCGGAGTTCGCACCTTACCCTGCGGATGCGGGCAAGATGGCTGGCTGGGCCTATACCATCTGCGGCGAGATGCGTCCCTATGCAGGCAGTGGTGATCCGGACAAGATGAAGGCGGTGGATGGCCTGCGTGCGGGCGAAATCAGCGTGTGGGGCGGCGAAGGCGAGGGCGTGTGCTTTTTCGGCGAGCTCATCGCACTGGGCATGAAAGTGCGCGGCTGCTGCGGCGCGCTCATTGACGGCGGCATACGCGACATTCACTGGATCGCGAAGCAGAAATTCCCGGTTTATGCACGCTATCGCACGCCGGTGCAGTCCATCGGCCGTTGGAAAGTCACCGCCTGGCAGGTGCCGGTCTATCTGCCAGGGGCGACCGTGAAGCGTGTCGTGGTCAATCCCGGTGATTTCGTGCTTGCCGACATCGATGGTGCGATCGTGATACCGGCACCGCTTGCCGGGAAAGTGCTGGACGAGGCCGAGCGTCTGACCGCAACCGAGGTCAGGATACGCGCCGAACTCGATGCCGGCGCAACGCTGGCGCAGGTGCTGGCCAAGTACGGCCACGTCTGAGACTGCTGCATCCGACCCAGCCCGGGCAAAAAACGGGGCGGCAGTTCGAATGACCTGCTGCCCCGCGGTTTTTTGATGCCGGGTTAAGCCGTTTCCGCCTCCAGCTCCACCGCGAGCACATTGGCCGCAGCGGCAATGACCGCGGAGATGCGGCCCACGTCGCGCAGTTGCACTGCGCTCATGCCGGTTTCCTTCAGCAGCTTGTAGTGCGAGGCCACGCAGAAGTGGCATTTGCCGACAATGCTCGCCGCCAGCGCGAACAGCTCGAAGCGGCGCTTGTCGACACCGCCGTGGCTGGCATAGGCGTTCATGCGCAGTTCGGCGCGCTGGGTCTTGAGTTCCTCGTCACCGGCCATTTCCACGTATGGATACCACACGTTGTTCATGCCCATCAGCGCCGCTGCGGTAAGCGCGGCGTTGGCATCGACATCGGTGAGCTGACCGGATGTGCGGATCGCATCGACCAGGGGCTTAGACTTCGTGGCGTAGGCCGCCGCCAGCGCAGCGCCCAATGCGTCTGCCGGCTCCAGACTGGAGCGCGCGATGGCGCCGTCCAGGTTGAGCCGCACGTCCTTGGCATAGTCGGGAATGCGCTCTTTGATTGCGTTCAGAAATTCCATGGGGTCTGTCCTCTGTTCATTGTGGATGGGAGCCGGTGATTCCGGCCCCCGCGCACTGGGTTGATCAGGCTGCTTTCAGCACTTCGCCGCCAACCGTGCGGTTGCACGGGCACAGCTCGTCGGTTTGCAGACCGTCGAGGATGCGCAACACCTCGTCGGGATTGCGGCCGACGTTGAGGTTGTTGACCGAGACGTGCTGGATCACGTTGTCCGGGTCGACGATGAAGGTCGCGCGCAGTGCCACCCCCGCGTCCTTCTCGCGCACGCCGAGCTGGTCGACCAGCGAGCCGTTGACGTCGGCGAACGACCAGTGGTTGAGGCGGTCGAGGTCCTTGTGGTCGCGGCGCCAGCCCAGCTTGCAGAACTCGTTGTCGGTCGAGCCGCCCATCAGTACTGCGTCACGATCGGCGAAGTCGCGTGCCAGCTTGGCGAATCCGGTGATCTCGGTCGGGCACACGAAGGTGAAGTCCTTGGGCCAGAAGTAGATGATCTTCCATTTTCCCGGGAAGGATTTTTCGGTGATGGCCTCGAATGCCGACTGACCTTTTTCCTCATGGTGGTTGAAACCGGGCTTCACGCCGGTCACGCTGAATGCTTCGATCTTGTCGCCTATGGTTTTCATATCTTTGCTCCTGGTTAATGAAGTATGGATGCTTGCGAACCAGGACTTTAGTCAATTGCATAAGATAGGTAAATTTGATTGTTTTAATCATGATGATTGTCTAAGACTATCGAACGGCAAAGACCATTGTGCAAGCATTGCCCGTCAGGCCATGGCTGAGCTGCCCCGGTGGTTGAAAAAAATCAGTTAAAGCAAATAGTTAAAGATTCTCCGTAAATGTGGTAAGTGCATGCGGCATGGTGCTGTGCAGGGGGAGCGTTTGCCAAGATTACTATATAGTATTAAAGTGCAATTCCGAATTTGCGAGGCGTTGTTTTGTCCATGGGTTGCCTGCAAACGCCGCCTCCCGAACACTGCTGGTATTTTCTGCGAGCCTGCCCGCCGAACATGAACGATACGCTTTCGCCCCTGCTGAAATTGCGCAAGCCGTATGCTTCCGGACAACCCAAGTACATGCAGCTGCGTGACACGCTGCTGGCGGAAATCGAGAGCGGACGCTGGCAGCCGGGTGCCCGGCTACCGACGGAAATCGATCTCACGCGCCAGACCACGCTGAGCCTGGGTACGGTGCAGCGCGCGCTGCGCGCGCTGGTCGAGGACGGCATCGTGGTACGCCAGCAGGGCAGCGGCACCTTTGTTGCAGAGAACCGCAAGCCGATGGACGCGCCCTGGCACTGCCGCTTCATTGCCGACGACGGCAGGGGCTTCCTGCCGATTTACCCCAAGGTGGTGATGCGCAGGCGCATCCGCGAGCGCGGGGCGTGGTCCGAATATCTCGGACAAAAAGGCGACGACATCATCCGCATCGACCGCGTGATCAGCATCAATGACGAGTTCTCGGTCTACAGCAAGTTCTATCTCAACGCCGACCGTTTTGCCGGCATTCTGGACAAGCCGCTTGCCGAACTCGATGGCGCCAACTTCAAGGCCGTGCTGGGGCGCGAATTCGGCCTGCCGGTCACGCACATCACCCAGACCATGAGCACCGCGCTCTTTCCCGCCGGAGTATGCCGGGCCCTCGGCCTGGAGGCGATCACCGGCACCGTGCTCGACATTGCCGCCAGCACCGGGCGAGGCCGGCATGTGTACTACCAGACGCTGTATATCCCGCCCAATGCGCGCCGGCTGGTGGTGTCCGATACGTTTAGTGCAAAAAGCCTTTAGCCACAGAGAAGACAGAGGTCACAGAGAGTGCAGGAGCTCCGATCCAGCAGTCGCATGGCGTTTCCATTTTTGCGAATCGGCAGATGAGATTTCCTTCCATGCGATTTCCCCGCAGGCACCGGGTTCGTGAATTGAGAAGGACCGACTCTGCGTTCCCTGTGGCTTATTCTTGAATTTTTTCCAGCGAAACGAAAATGAAACCGACCAATCTAGTCATCATCATGTCCGACGAGCACAACCCCAAGATCATGGGGGCGAGCGGGCATCCCATCGTCAAAACGCCCAATATCGACGCGCTCGCCGCGGGCGGCACCATGTTCAAATCCGCCTACACCACCTGCCCGGTGTGCGTGCCGGCGCGCGCCGCCTTCGCCGTGGGCAAATATGTCCACCAGATCGGTTACTGGGACAACGCCGACGCCTATGAAGGCGCCATCCCGAGCTGGCACCACCGCCTGCGCGACAAGGGCCACCGCGTGGTGTCCATAGGCAAGCTGCACTTTCGCGGGCTGCCCGGCGACGACAACGGCTTTTCCGAAGAAATCATCCCGATGAACATCATCGAGGGCAAGGGCGATCTCATGGGCCTGGTGCGCCGTGACCTGCCGGAGCGCGGGCTGTCTTGGAAAATCGCCAAGCTTGCCGGTCCGGGCGAAACCTCGTATACCGCCTACGACCGCGAGATCGCCACCCGCGCCCAGATCTGGCTGCGCGAGGAAGCGCCCAAGTACCGCGACAAGCCGTGGGTGCTGTTCGTGTCCTTCGTGTGCCCGCATTTTCCGCTGGTGGCGCCGGCTGAGTTCTACTACCAGTATCCGCTCGACCAGATGCCTGTGCCCAAGCTCTACGGGCAGGACGAACGCCCGCAGCATCCCTACCTCAGGGATTATGCCGGCAGTTTTACCTACGACCGGTTTTTTGACGCCGAGAAACTGAAGAAGGCGGTTGCCGCCTATTACGGGCTGTGCAGCTTCCTCGACGACAACATCGGCAAGGTGCTGCGCACGCTGGAGGCCACCGGCCTGGCCGATTCCACGCGCATCCTCTACACCTCGGACCATGGCGACAATCTGGGCGCACGCGGGCTGTGGGGCAAGTCGACCATGTACGAGGAAGTCGCCGGCGTGCCGCTCATCATCAAGGGGCCGGGTATTCCGCAGGGCGTGAAAATCAGCACCCCTGCCAATCATGTCGATACTTATCCCTTCATCATGGAATGCGCGGGGGAGAGCACGCCGGAGGCGTACGACAATCATCCCGGCGTGTCGCTGTTCAAGCTTGCCCAGGGCGAGGATCCGCCGCGCAACGTGCTTACCGAGTACCACGGCATGGGTTCGACTACCGGCGCCTTCATGATCCGCCACGGCAGGTACAAGTATGTGCACTACGTTGCCTATCCGCCGCAGCTGTTCGATCTGGAAACCGATCCGGAAGAACTCGTCGACCTTGCCGCCGATCCGCGCCATGCGCAGGTGCTGGCGGAGTGTCGCGGGCGGCTGCTTGCGATCTGTGATCCGGCCGAAGTGGATGCGCGCGCCAAAAAACGCCAGGCCGAACTGCTCGAACAAAACGGCGGCGCCGCGGCGGTGATCAAGCGCGGCGACCTGGGATTTTCGCCGCCACCGGGGTATCCCGTCGTGCTGGGCTAGTTGTCGAGCACGCTTATAACGCAGTGCTTCGAGGAGGAGAGACCATGAAGAGACAGCTGCAGGCAATATCCACCGCAGGTTGTGCCGCGGTGCTGGCGTTGTGTGCCACCGGCGCATGGGCGCAAACCGCGGCGCGCGGCTCGGCCCAGGCTTTCCCGGAGAAGCCGCTGCGCATGCTGGTGCCGTTCGCGCCCGGCGGCAACACCGACATCCTGGCGCGCGCGGTCGGGCAGAAAATGTCCGAAAACTGGGGCAAGCCGGTGGTGGTCGACAACCGTCCTGGCGGCAGCGGCATCATTTCGGCTGAAATCGTGCAGAAGGCGACACCCGACGGTCACACGATTTTCGTCGGTTCCACCGGTGAATTGTCGATCAATCCCAGCCTGTTCAAGTCGCTGCCGTACAATGTGGAAAAGGATTACGCCCCGGTTTCTCTGGGCACCGTTTCGCCCATCCTCGTTGCGGCGCATCCCTCGTTCGCGCCCAAGACAATGAAAGAACTGGTCGATCTCGCCAAGGCCAAGCCCAAGACGCTGTCTTACGCCTCGGTGGGCATAGGCAGCCCCATGCACCTGTCTGGCGAACTGTTCAAGATGATCAGCGCCACCGATGTCGTGCACGTGCCGTACAAGGGCGGGGCGCCGGCGACCAACGCGCTGATCGGTGGACGCGAGGTGCAGTTCGGCTTCGTCGGCATGGGGCCGGCGATACCACACGTCAAGTCGGGGCGCATCAAGGCGCTGGCGATTTCCACCGCCAAACGCGCCACGCTGCTGCCTGACCTGCCGACCATGCAGGAACAGGGCGTCAAGGATTTCGATACCAGCATCTGGTTCGCCTTCCTGGTGCCGGCCAAAACACCCAGACCCGTGATCGCCAAGCTCAACGCCGAACTCAACCGCATACTCAAGCTGCCGGAGACGCGCGATTTCCTGATCAATACCGGCGTTGAAGTCACGCCCACCACGCCCGAAGAACTGGCACGCTTTATTCGTGCGGAAGCGGACAAGTACCGCAAGATCATCCAGGTGTCGGGCACCAAGCTCGATCAATAAAATCAAAGGAGGAGAAATGAAAGTGACATCAGGCAGACTCAGGATATGCGTCTTCACATGTGGCGTGTTGCTGGCGGGCATGGCGGCGGCCCAGGGCTATCCGGCCAAGCCGGTGCGCGTGATCGCGCCGTTCGGCGCGGGCGGCGCGCTCGATCTCACGGCGCGCACCGTCGGCGCGAAAATGCAGGAAGCCATGAAGCAGAACATCGTGGTCGACAATCGTCCCGGCGCCGGCGGGGTGATCGGCGCCGATCTGGTGGCGAAGGCGGCGCCTGACGGTTACATGGTGCTGCTGGCGTCTCCGGCTGAAATCGCGGTGCTGCCGCACCTGCAGAAAATGCCCTACAACGTCGAGAAAGACCTGGTGCCGGTGTCGCTGGCGGTGATCACGCCGCTGGTGCTGGTGGTCAATCCCGCGCTGCCGGTGAAGAACGTCAAGGAGTTCATCGCGCTGGCAAAATCGCGTCCCGGCCAGGTCACCTACGCTTCGGCCGGCACCGGCGGCGTGCAGCATCTGGCCGGCGAGCTGCTCAAGATCAGCATGAAAATCGACATGGTCCACATTCCCTACAAGGGCGCGGGTCCGGCCATGCCCGACCTGATCGGCGGCCATGTCATGAGCTTTTTTTCCGGCATGCCGCCGGCGATGCCGCATGTGCGCGCCGGCAAGCTGCGCGCGCTGGCGGTGACCACCACCAGGCGCTCGCCGGCTGCGCCTGAGGTGCCGACCATGGGCGAGGCGGGCGTTCCCGGCTTCGACATCAGCAACTGGTTTGCGTATTTCGTTCCCGCCGGCACGCCGCGCGAAGTCATCAACCGGCTCAACGCCGAGATCAACCGCGGCCTGAAGCTGCAGGACGTCAGGGAAAAACTCGGCAACGTCGGTGCCGAGGCGGTGGGCACCTCCCCGGAGGAACTCGCCAAGTTCGTCCGGGACGAGAGCGACAAGTTTGCCAAGCTGATCAAGGCGTCGGGCGCAAAAGGCACCGATTAGCACGGATTTCCACTGCCCCTTGCCGTCAAGGGCAGACGGGATGAGCGATGCGTTAAAATGTGGGAAACCGCCAATGAAACGCATCGCTCATGACTGACGCTCCCCTACAGAAACTCAAACTCGCTTTCATCGGCCTTGGTGTGATGGGCGGCCCCATGGCCGGCCATCTTGCGCGTGCCGGCCACCAGGTCACGGTATTCAACCGCACGCGCGGCAAGGCCGATGCCTGGACGGCAAAATACGGCGGCAGGGCGGCGGCCACACCGCTCGAGGCGGCGCAGGATGCGGCCATCGTGTTCTCCTGCGTCGGCAACGACGACGACCTGCGCGAGATCACCACCGGCGGCAACGGTGCGTTCGCGGGCATGCGGCGCGGCGCGATATTCGTCGATCACACCACGACTTCGGCGCAGGTGGCGGTCGAACTGGATGCCGCGGCGCGCGGCCTGGGACTTGCCTTTCTCGATGCGCCGGTGTCGGGCGGGCAGTCGGGCGCCAAGCAGGGCACGCTCACCGTCATGGCTGGCGGCGACGCGACGGCCTTCGAAACGGCAAAACCGGTGATTGCGCATTATGCGCGCGCGGTGACGCGCATGGGATCCTCGGGTGCCGGGCAGAAAACCAAGATGGTCAACCAGATCTGCGTCGCCGGCGTTGTCGAAGGCCTGGCCGAGGGGCTGGCATTTGCGCTGCGCGCCGGGCTCGACGCCAAGCGCGTGGTCGAGGTGATCTCCAAGGGAGCAGCGACCTCGTGGCAAATGGAAAACCGCGGTACGACCATGATAGACGGCAAATTCGATTTCGGTTTTGCGGTCGACCTCATGCGCAAGGATCTGCGTATCGCGATGGAAGAGGCGCGCGCCAACGGTGCCGAACTGCCGGCAACCGCGCTGATCGACCAGTTCTACGCCAAGCTGCAAAAACAGGGGCATGGCCGGCTCGACACATCGAGTCTCATGAAGCTGCTTTCCGACGGGTGATGCGTTTTTATTTCACAGTATTTACAGGATAAAGCCTGTCACGTCGTTCTTAATTTCATTGCTGTATAGTCTTGTTAATTCTGAAAATCCTGTTAATCCTGTGAATTTGATCTGCAAATGAAGGAAGTGATCCCTCTTCCCGCGGCCACCGTCACGCTGGTGCGCGATTCGGCACAGGGCATCGAAGTGCTGATGATGCAGCGCAATTTCCAGTCCGGCTTCATGCCCGGCATGTACCTGTTTCCCGGCGGTGCGCTGGACGAGGCCGACGCATCGGCGGAAATGTGCGACTTGTGCGTGGGGCTGGACGATGCTGCGGCGAGCAACATCCTCGGCATGCCGCGCGGCGGCCTGGCGTACTGGGTGGCCGCCATCCGCGAATCCTTTGAAGAAGCGGGCGTGCTGTTTACCTATGACCGCGGCGGCAGGTTGGTGACGCTCGCAGAGGCGGATGCGGCGGCACGCTACAGCGCGCACCGCGACGCGCTCAATGCCGGAAGCTGCGAGTTCTGCGCGCTGCTGCAGCAGGAGGGACTGCGCCTGGCGGTGGACCGCCTGGTTTATTTCAGCCACTGGATCACCCCGGTCACCGCACCGCGCCGCTACGACACGCGCTTTTTTCTGGCGGCGGCGCCGGAAAGCCAGGAGCCGCTGCACGACAACCGCGAAACCATCAGCCATCTGTGGGTCAATCCGGGCGCGGCGCTCGACCGCCACCGCGGTGGCGACTTCAACATGCGCACGCCCACCATACGCACGCTGGAGCAGTTCGCCGATTTCAATACCGTGGACAGCCTGCTGCAGGGGATGCGCAGCCAGCGCCATATTCCGGCCCTGCTGCCGCGCATCGACAAGCAGGGCCGACGCCTGATGCCCGGCGATGCCGGTTACGAAGAGGCCGCGACCGCCGAGGGGCAGGGCGCGTGGAAAGTCTGATAAGGGTATTTACAACCAAAGCAAAGCGGCCACAGGGAACACAGAGTTCACAGAGGAAATCCATCAAAACCTTTCGTCTTCAAAATAATCCATTCCGCGCGGATTGCTCAGCGATTGAAAGCCTTCTCTGTGTCCTTTGTGTCCTCTGTGGCTTGGTTGTTCTTGACTTTTGCTGGTCCTCCTTCACGCCATGAACACGCCACCTGAAAAAATCATTCCCGGCGAAGTGGTGCAGCTGAACGACATGGTCAGGCGCGTCACCGCGCCCAATCCCGGCATGATGACCGGTCCGGGCACCAACACTTATATCGTCGGGCAGGAGGTGCTGGCACTGATCGATCCGGGCCCGTTGAGCGAGCCGCATCTCGGCGTATTGCTTGAAACGGTCGGCAGGCGGCTGAAGTGGATTTTCTGCACCCATACCCACCTCGACCATTCGCCCGGCGCGCTCGCGCTGAAAGCGGCGACCGGCGCGCAACTGCTGGGCTGCGGCCTCGCGCTCGACGACGGCCGCCAGGACCGGTCTTTTGCGCCGGACCGCGTGCTCGCGCATGGCGACACGGTGGATTGCGGGGAATTCAGGCTGCGTGCCGTGCATACCCCCGGGCACGCCTCCAATCATTTTTGCTATCTATTTGATTTAAAAGGTATTTTATTTACGGGTGACCATGTGATGCAGGGCTCCACGGTGGTCATCACGCCGCCCGACGGCGACATGATCGCGTATCTCAAGTCGCTGGAATCGCTGCTTGCGCTCGAGGGCCTGCAGTACTTCGCGCCAGGTCACGGCCACCTCATCGCCAACCCGCACGACGAAGCGCGGCGCCTGATCGCGCACCGCCTCAAGCGCGAACAGAAGGTCGTCGCTGCCTTCGCCACAAAAAATCCGGCGACGCTGGATGAACTGGTCGGCATTGTTTACGACGACGTGCCGCAAAGAATGCACCCCGTCGCGCGCCGTTCACTGCATGCGCATCTGCTCAAGCTGGAAAAAGAGGGGCGGGTGCAGGGCGGCGCGGCATGGCGTCTCGCCTAGCGCGCCAATTCAGGCCTGATTGGCGTGCTTGAGCAGGAAACGCCTGAGATCCTGGGCGCAGCGGTCAGGCACGGCATCGGTGATGTTGTGCGGCAATCCCTCATAGACCAGGAATTCGCAGTCGGGAATCTTCTGCTGCAATACCCGGTAGTGATCCACGGCGTGTATGGGATCGCCGCCGGGCGCGACCGCCAGCGCGGGGCAGCGTATCCGGCCGAGATCGTCGATCAAATCAAAGCGCTGCATCATGGGCACGAAGCGCGCCAGCAGTTCCACCGGAGTGCGCGCGGATTCGGCGATGAACCAGTCGACGAAGCCCGCGTCGACCTTGCTCAGGTCAATGCGGTCGGCGATGGTTTCGCGCAGAAAGGCGGCGACGCCTTTCTCGCCGATGCGGCTCACCCACTTGGAATGATCCTGCAGGCCGTGCTTGATGCCGGGCGTCGCCGCGAATGCGCCCAGCGTCAGCACACGCTGCGGATGATCGATCGCCACTTTTTGCGAAATGATCGCCCCGGCGGACGAGCCGGCAACGTGAAAGCGCACGCAGCCCAGATGATCGGCGAGTTCCACCACGTCCTGCGCCAGCCGTTGCGGTGAAAGCTGGTCGGCCGCCGGTACCTGCGACTGTCCGTGCCCGCGCAGATCTATCCTGGCCACGCGAAAATCCCGCGCCAGATGCGGCACCCAGGCATAGAAGCGCTTGGAACTGCCGATCGCGGCATGGATCAGGATCAGCGTCTGGGCGGGGCGCCACGGGTCGGTGTAGTCGTCGAGCGCGTAGGCGATCTCGAGTCCATCGGACGCCTTGAATTTGTGCATGGCCCAGCGGGCTTGGTCGTTCATCGGGTTCGTCTTCCTTGTCTGGTCGCCGGCCGGTGTCAGTAGGCCGACCTTCCGCCGTCGGCGGGGATGCTGGCGCCGGTGATCATTCGTGATTCTTCGGATGCGAGGAACAGCGCGATATGGGCGATATCCTCGGGCTGCCCCACCCAGAAAGGGTATTCCTCGCTGCGCTTGGCGGCATTCTGCAGATCGACCACCGGCCCGGGCGCGTCAGCGGTGCCATAGCGGCGCGTGATGCGCTCAGTCTGTATGCGTCCGGCGCAGATCGCGTTGGCGCGGATGTTGTGTTTTGCATAGGTGCCGGCAATGGCGCGCGTGAGGGACAGGATGGCGCCCTTGGCGGCGGTGTAGACATGCGACGGGCTGCTGCCGCGCAAGGCGGCGCCGGATGACATGTTGATGACCGACCCGCCGCCAGCCTCGATGATGCGGGGCAGGGCATGGCGGCAGCACAGCATGGGGCCCAGCACGTCGAGCCGCATGGTCTCATCCCACACCGCGGGATCGAAGCCCGTCACCGACCCGTCCTTGACGTTGGAGCCGCCGGCGCAGTTGTACAGCACGTCGAGCCTGCCGAAGTGCTGCACCGTTGCTGACACTGCCTGCTTCACGCTGTCCTCGTCAGTCACATCGGTGCGGATGAACAGCGCATTGCCGCCTGCCTCGCGCACCATGGCCTCCGTTGCCCGACCGAGACCGATGTCGATCTCGATGATGGCCACGCCCGCGCCCTCGCGCGAGAACATCCGCGCTGCAGCCCTGGCGATGCCGGCGCCGGCGCCGGTAATGAAAGCAACCTTGCCGTCGAGTCTTTTCATGGCGGGTTCCCCGGGTGAAGACGCCGTGCCGGTCACGCTGCGCGATATTTCAGCAGAAAGCGCAGCAGGTCCTGCGCGCAGCGCTCGGGCACCGAGTCGGTGATGTTGTGCGGCAGCCCCTCGTAGACGGTGAATTCGCAGTGCGGCACCTGCCTGCGTATGACTTCGTACTGGTCGAGCGAGCCCAGGGGATCATGGCCGGGGATGATGTTGAGCATGGGGCACCTGATCTCGGGCAGCCGTGCGGTCTGGTCGACCTCCTTCATCATCGGTGCGAAGCGGCAGAACAGGTCCTGGTCGGTCCTCGCCGCTTCGTCGATGAACCAGCGCAGGAACCGTTCATCCGCAACATCCGGGAAGCGGTCGTGTATGGTCTCTTCGAGAAACCCGCGCAGTCCCTTGGCCCGGATGTGCGCGACCCATTTTCCGGTGTCGATGCGCGAATTCTTCAGCCCGGGCGTGGAGGCGAAGTTGGCAAGCGTCTTGATGCGGTCCGGGAAATCCAGCGTCGTCTGGATGGCGACAATGGCGCCGGCCGACGAGCCGGCAACATGGAACTGCCCGCATCCGAGATGATCTGCGAGCTCGATGACGTCCTGGGTGAGGCGCCTGAGCGACAGCTGGTCGGGGCCGGGCACCGCGCTCTGGCCGTGGCCGCGCATGTCGGGGCGCACCAGCCGGAAATGCCGCGCCAGGATGGGCGCCCACTTGTACAGCCGCCGCGAACTGCCCATGGCAGCGTGCAGCAGGAACAGGGTTTCCTGCGGGCGCCAGGGATCGCTGTAATCGTCGACGCAGTACTTGAGGGCGAGGCCGTCGCTGGCGGTGAATTCGTGCAATTCGGAGGACAGTGGCATTGCGCTACCTTATGGTGGGTTTGGGTCGTTATGCCGAGGTTCAGGCGGGCCGCTGTCCGGCAAAATGCCGGCTCAGAAAATCCAGCGTGTCGCGCACGCAGCGCTCGGGCAGGTAATCGTAAACATTGTGGCGGCCGTTTTCGTAGACGATGCGTTCACTGCCGGGAATGCGCTTCTGCATCTCTGCATAAGCGGAACCCGTGCCGATGGAATGCGACCCGGGCTCGATGATCAGGGTGGGGCAGCGTATCCGCCCGATTTCGCTCATGAAGTCCGTGTCCGTCCAGTGCCCGATGAAGCGCTCCAGAAAGCCGAGGTCGTTCTTGCAGATCTCATCCAGCACCCATTGAATCAGCCGCGGATCGGCTTCGGCGACAGGAATGCGCTCGTCCACGGTTTCGGCGAATACCGGGCGCATGCCGCGCTGCGCGGCGTCTTTCAGCCAGCGTTTGCCCTGCTCGCCCTTGAAGCCCGGGGTGGAGCTCAGCAACACCAGGCTTTTTACCCGTTGCGGATGGTTGATTGCCAGCAGTTGTCCGGTGTAGCCTCCGGCGGACCCGCCCAGCACATGCACACTGTCGAGCTGCAGATGGTCAAGCAGCTCGATGACGTCCCGGGTGAGCCGTTCCTTGTTGTGCGGCACGCTGGCTGGCGGAATCTGTGATCTGCCATGACCGCGGGTGTCCATGCGTACCACGCGGTAGCAGGCGGCAAGACCGGGAATCATGGAGTAGAAGCGGCGCGAGCTGCTCATCGCCGAATGCAGCATGAGCAGCGTCTCGGGCGTCTTCCAGGGATCGGTGAAATCATCGATGTAATAGGTGATGCTGATGCCGTCGCTGGTGGTGAAGGTGTGCGTGCTCATGTTGCAGTGGTCTCGAGGAAGTCGCGCAGCGCCTGCGCGCATTGGTCCGGTATTTCCGCGGTCATGCCGTGCCCCGCGCCGGGAAAGGTCACGCAAGTGCAGTTGCGCAGATAGCGGGTCATGCGCTCGTATTCGGCGCGTTCCACCATGGGATCCGGGTCTGGCGCGGCGACCAGCACCGGGCAGGAAATTTCCGCCAGCCGTTCGGTGAAATCCTCGCTCGCCATCAGCGGCACGAAGCGCGCCAGATATTCGGCCGTCACGCCCCTGGCCGAATCCAGGTACCAGCGTATTTTTTCGGGAGAGGCGTCGCCAATGCGGTCGCGCGCGGTTTCCGCCAGAAATTTCTCCACACCATCCCTCGCCACCCGCGCCAGCCAGTTGCCTTTCCTGGGCCGGCTTGCCGGGATGCCGGCGGTTGCGGCATACAACGCGAGCGACAGAAAGCGCTGCGGGTGGCGCAGCACGGCCTGGGTGGCAATCATGCCGCCGGCGGACGAGCCCATGACGTGGACCTGGCGTGCGCCGAGATGGTCGAGCAGTTCTATCAGGTCAAGGACCAGGCGCTCGTGCGTCAGCCCGTCTGCCGGGCCGGGCGCCGATCTGCCATGGCCGCGGATATCCGGGCGCACCACGCGGTAATCGCGCGCCAAGTGCGGCACCCATCCGAACAGTCTCTGCGAACTGCCCATGCCCGGATGGAGCAGCACCAGGTGCGGCGCTTCTTTCCAGGGATCGGTGAAATCGTCCTGGCGGTAGAAGAGGTTCGTGCCGTCGCTCGCGGTCCAGTGGTGTTCGCTGGTCATCGCAAAACAGTCGGTGCGCTGCGGCGGGACAGGGAAAGTGTTTGATTCATGCCGTACGGGTGTGAAGAGAATGCCTGCAGCGGATGGAAAGTCCGGGTTTGTTGCATGCAGCGATGCGCTGATTATAGTGGTGGCAACCCGCATCGACAACGAACAACATCCGGTATTTGTTTACATGATGGACTCGATGCCGGTGCGGGCTTCTGCTATGCTTCAAGCGCGGCGTTTCGTCCGCGCTCCCCCGATTCAGATTGCCGACATGAACATCAAACCAGCATCCTTTCTTTCCGCGCTGCTCTGCGGCACGGTCGCGCTGTGCGCTGCGCCGCAAGCCCTGGCCCAGGCGGGCAGCTATCCGAACAAGCCGCTGCGCATGATCGTGCCATTTTCGCCGGGCGGCAGCGCCGACAATCTCGCGCGCACCCTGCAGCCTGGCCTCGCCGGCGTGCTCGGGCAGCAGATCGTGCTCGACAACCGGGGTGGCGCCAGCGGCATCATCGGCACCGAACTCGCGCAAAAGGCGCCGGCCGACGGCTATACCATGCTGCTCATCACCACCACCTACACCGTGGTGCCCAGCCTGGTGAAAAAGCTGTCGTTCGATCCGATCAAGGATTTTTCGGGCGTCTCTCTGGTGGTGTCGCAGCCCAATGTGCTGGCGGTGCACCCTTCCGTGCAGGCGAAGTCGGTCAAGGAACTGGTAGCGCTGGCGAAAGGCAGGTCGGCGAACCTGACTTTCGCCTCCGGCGGCAGTGGCAGCTCGCCGCACCTGTCCGGCGAACTGTTCAAGCTGGTTGCAGGCATCGACCTCACCCACGTGCCGTTCAAGGGCTCGGGCCCCGGCGTCGCCGCATTGCTGGGCGGACAGGTGACCATGATGTTCGCCGGCCCGCTGGCTTTTGAGGCGCATATCAAGGCCGGCAAGCTGCGGGCGCTGGCGTTGGCCGACAAGAAGCGTTCCGCCATCCTGCCCGATGTGCCCACCATGACGGAGGCGGGATTCGCCGGCGTGGAAACCGGCACCTGGTACGGAATGCTGGTCCCCGCAGGCACGCCGCGCGCGGTCATCGACAAGCTGCACGGTGCATTTCTGAAGACCATGGCGGTGCCGGAGATGAAGGCGCGCCTGCTGGCGCAGGGCGTGGACATCGTCGGTAGCAGCCCCAGGGAAATGGATCAGACCGTGCGCGACGAGATCGCCAAGTGGAAGAAGATCGTCGATCGCGCGGGCATCAAGGCCGATTGACCGCCGATGCGCTGTTCGCGCAACTAGCCAGGCAGGCCAAGGGGGCTGCAACTGGAGGTGGGTTTAGCGGTACACCTCTTTCCGATGCCCTATCTTGAAGATCGTGATCTCGCGACGCTCGTCATCAACAAGATAAATGATGCGGTAATTCCCTTGCCGCACCCGGAAACGATCAGAGTATCCGGCGAGCTTTTCCGAACCTTGGGGCTTGGGATTCGCCGCGAGGGCCTGAACTTTGCCAACGATGCGTTGACGGTCCGCCTTGGTTCCGATTTCCTCCAGCTCTTTTGCGGCCGAGGCCTTGACCAGCAGCCTATATCCGGCCACGCCGCTTCAGACCCTGGACGAAAGTATCGAAGGAAACGCTCTTCTCGTTGCTTCTTTCAGTAAAGGCCGCAAGATCTTCTGCATCCTCGGCCAGCGCGGCTTTCACCGCATCGTTGACCATGTCGGAGATCGAGCGATCCGATGCCGCAGCCTTCAGGCGAAGGGCGCGATGAACGTCAGGCTCGAAATAGACGGTGGCGCGTTTTTGGGTATCCATGTGCGTTATTATGACGCTTGGACGTCATGACGTCAAGACGTAATAACGTCGAAGGTAATTACGACAGGACGTCAGAAAGCCGTATCAAGCTCGGCATCAGGCGCGCCTGCTGGCGCAGGGCGTTGACACCATCGGCAGCAGCCCCAGGGAAATGGATCAGACCGTGCGCGACGAGATCGCCAAGCGGAAAAAAATCGTTGATCGCTCGGGCATCAAGGCCGATTGACCGCCGATGCGCTGTCCGCAGCAATTTGCCGCGCCGTGCTGGATTGACGGCCAGCCTGCTGAATTGAGGGACAAGACCCTACCAGGATTCTCCGGACAGCAGCCGCCAGGCATTCTGGTAAGCCACGAAATGCCTTGCCCTGGGTGAAAGATCATCCAGCACGATACTGCGCAGGCGCATGATCTTTTCGCGGAAAAATTGATAACGTCCTGCATCGATGTCACTGGAAGCAAGAAATCGTTCCGGCCGCTCCTCGATGAGCGCTTTCCAGTCGGCGTGGAGCACTCCGCCGTGTGGGGGAATGCCGTGCCAGCGATAGATCGTCTGGTCGCGTTGATTGCTGCCGGGGTAGATATTGCGCGGCCCTGTATGTCCAAGGTCAAAATGCAGCCCCGGGAATCGTTCGATCAGTGATCGCACGTAACCAACGCCGTATTTCTTCGCGCGCTCCGGAAATCTAACCTGGCCGAGGTGGCACCAGATCAGCTTCGCGTGCGGGTACCGCTCCAGCATCGATTCCAGTGGCTGCAGCAGGGAATCTTCGATCTCGTAGTGAATCTGGAATGCGACGCCGGTTTCGATGGCGAGCTGGAACAGCTCGTGCACTGCCGGCGAATCAACGGGAACGCTTACGTCCCGGCCCCACTGCCCAGCCTTGAACTGTGCGTCCGAAGGATAGTGGCGGATCTCGAATTCACCCATGAGAAAGTAGTTTCCCGTTTGCAGTTCCTGCCTGGTTTGCGCAATGAACGTGCCGGTGTTGTGGTACCAGTGGGGAGATGATCCGTCGGTGGTGGTCGGCACAAAATAGGCGGGGTGATCGTGGTGCAGGCGCAACGAATGCGCGCTGCCCAGGCTGCCATGCGGCGCGAAGCAGACCTGCGCGACGCCGAGCTGGTCCATCTGCTCGACGATGTAATCGATGTCGATGGCGCGGTTATATGTTGCCTGCGTGTCGATGATTGGAACAATATCTTTTGCGAGCATGGAGCGGATGCGATTCCGCCACAGCCCAAGCGACTCTGCGCGTGACATCGCCGGGCGTGCAACGGCCCCGGACGCGGCATGACAGCACGCGGCCGCCGCGCACAGCCCGCCCGCATAACGCATGAACGTCCGCCTGTTCATTGGTTTACATCCGGATCAAGCTGCCCCGAAAGCAAAACGCCCGGCGCTGGGCCGGGCGTTTTTCGTCACATCAGTTGGACGTGGTGATTTTTGCTTCTTTCACCACCTTGGTCCATTTCGCGACATCGCGCTGCAGTACCTGCAGAAACTGTTCGGGCGGCCCGCCGCCCGGTTCCAAGGCATCGGATGCCATGCGCTTTTTCATGTCCTCGGTCTGCAGGATCTTGGCGACTTCCCTGTTCCAGGTCGCGATGATGTCCTTGGGCAGTCCCTTGGGGCCCCACATGCCGTACCACAGCACGGCGTCGTAGCCCGGCAGGGTTTCGCCTACTGTGGCCACGTCGGGCAGGGGGGCGATGCGCTTGGGCGTGGTGACGGCGATGCCGCGCAGCTTGCCAGAGCGGGCATGGGGCAGGGTGGCCGGCGTGCTGCCGAAAATCAGCTGCACCTGCCCGCCGAGCAGGTCGGTGAGCGCCGGACCCGTGCCCTTGTACGGGATATGGGTCATCCTGGTGCCCGCCATCAGATCGAACAGTTCACTGGCGAGATGGGTGATGCCGCCGGTGCCGGTGGAGGCATAGTTGAGCTTGCCGGGATTGGCCTTGGCGTAGGCAATCATTTCCTTGACGTTCTTGATCGGCACTGTGGGATGCAGGGCCACCACGAAGCCGGTTTCGCCCAGCAGCACCAGGGGCTGTATGTCCTTGACCGGATCATAAGATTGCTTGTAGAGCGCGGCGTTGGTGCCGTAACTGCCCGACACCATGATCAGCGTGTAGCCGTCAGGTGCGGCACGCACCGCGGTCTCCGTGCCTATGGTGCCGCCGCCGCCGCCGCGGTTGTCGACGATGACCGATTGCCCCAGTACCTCGGACATTTTTTGCGCGATGATGCGCGCCATGATGTCGGTGCCGCCACCGGCCGCGAACGGCACGATCATGCGCACGGGCTTGTTGGGATATTTCTGCGCCAGCGCGTTGCCGCTGAAGCAGGCCGTTGCCAGCGCAGTCGCGCAGGCTGCAGTTCGTAACATACGCATTGCCACTCCTCTTTAAAATATAAATAAAATCATATAGTTATATGAATCACTACTTTACCATGGTTTCCCGCTGCCGCTGAAATGCTGTAAATCATGCCAACAATCGGTTTAACACTGATTCGTCAATATTCTGTTAATCCTGTCTAATTGCTTTTGACTTTCGTTCCCTCGGTCAAGAGCGCAAGCAGCTCGCGCACGCCATGTTTTTCCATGGCCAGCGCCACGCCGGCGATGGCATCGACCTGCAGTTGCGGATTGATGCCGCGGAATTTTTCGGTGATGCCCTTGGCGTTGATGGGGGCGGCGGGCGAGCCCGAGGGGTCGAGAATGTCGGCACGCACCCACTGGCCATCATGCTCGGCGGCCACCCAGCCCGCGAAGTGCGCGGGATAGAGCTTGTCGAGTTCGGGATCGGGCGTGAGTTCGAGGCTGCGTGCGAGCGTGATCAGCGCGGGATCGGTGATTTTGCGTTCGTCGAATTGCGGCGGCAGCACCTGGCCGTCGACCAGTGCCGTGGCGATGATGTAGCGCAGGTTCATTTGCGCGTTGAGCGCGGAGCTGGGGAAATAATCAAAGCCGCACTGCACATCGACCACCCGGGAAAGCCCGACGCGCACCTTGCGCGCGGCATCCCAGGGCGCGCCGAGCTTGCGCCGCAGCTGCAATGCGGCATCGATGTAGGCGTGCGCGCTGCCGCAGCACGAATAAGGCTTGATCGAGGTCGAGTCGAGGTGCCATACGCTGCCCAGGTCGCGGGTGAGCGGCGCAACATCGGAGGCGTCGGAAAAGGCCCTGAGTACGCCGCCGTCCTCGAATTCATAAATCTGTGCCGGGCCGGTGAAGCCGCGCGCGGCGAGTTCGGCGGCCAGCACGCCCGAATGCGCGGCCTTGCCGGCGTGCAGGCGCTTGCTCATCGCGCCATCGGCGTTGAAGGCCCAGGTGCCTGCGCCCTGGGTGCCGGCCAGCCCCAGCGCCCAGGCAGTGCGCTCGGCATCGAGTTTCAGCAGGGAAGCGCAGGCCGCGGCGGCGCCGAAGGGGCCGCACACGCCGGTGAGATGCCAGCCGCGCAGCCGCGCCGCCGAGGGATTGAGCGCGAGGCTGCTGCGTATCATGGTTTCATAGCCGGCGGCGATGGCGGTGACGAGCTGCTCGCCGCCGGCGCCGAGTTTTTCCGCCATGGCGATGGCCGCGGGCACTACCACCGCACCGGGATGCAGCTTGGCGTTGTGGTAATCGTCGAGTTCGAAGGCGTGCGCGGAGGTGCCGTTGACCAGTGCGGCATCGGCGGCGCGCAGCGAGGGCGAGCCATCGCCCCACACCGTCGCCTCGGCTTTGCCGCCGCCATCGCGCGCCCAGGCAAGCAGCATGTTCGCCCATGGCGTGACGTAGCCGTAGACGCCGCAGCCCAGGGTGTCGAGTATCGCGCAGCGCACCACCTCGCGCGTGCGCGGCGGCAGGTCGGCGTGGCGCAGGTGGGCGATCCAGTTGGCGATTTCGCGCGTGGGCGCGGCGACGGCGTTGCGGTCAAGATTCATTGCGGGATTCCTCGTGGCCAGCCTGCGGATCAGGCGTCTGCATCGTGGCCTATGATGTGTCGGCAGGGACCTATTGTAGATTCCCGGGCCGCAGATGTCATGTCTCAGCGTCGCGACATCCAGCTGATCACGACGAGGTTGAGCGCGCTGATCCAGAACACCGGCGCCGTGCCGAGCGCGGTGCCCAGGGTGCCCGCGACGATGGGAATGACGATGCGCGCGACATTGTTGGCGGTGAGCCGCAGTCCGGTGACCTCGCCGGTGCGGCCGGCAGGCGAACGCTCGTAGGCCATCATCATCGACAGCGGCTGGGCGCAGCCCAGGCCGAGGCCGATCAGGAAGGCGGTCGCCATCAGCGCGTAGACCATGCTGAAGAAGGGGAATGCCACGAAGGCGCAGGCGGCGAGCAGCATGGCGCCGACCATGACCTGGCTGCCCTGCCAGTGCTGCAGGATGCGCGGCATGGCAAAGCGCGACAGGAAGGCCGCTGCCGCGTAAGTGCCGAGAATGAGGCCGACGCTGGAAGCGGACAGCCCGACGGAGTGGGCGTAGATCGGCACATAAAAGCCGAACAGGTCCCACGCCGCGACAATGAGCCCGCTCATGATCACCAGCTGGCGCAGCGCAGGTATGCGCAGCAGGTCGAGGGCGCTGCGCTTGTCCTGCGGCGAAGGCTGCGCGTTGATGCGCGTGAGCCTGCTGTTGAAGGCAAGAACGGCAATTGGCAGCAGCGTGAACAGCGCGAACACCAGGAAGGCGCGCGCATGCCCGGCATAGTCGATGGTAAAGCCGGCGGTCATCGGGCCGATGAAGGTCGAGATCGAATAGCCGATGGACAGCATGCTGAAATTGCGCGCGCGCTGCTCGGGGCCGCCATAGCCGCCGGTAAGGTTCTGGATCGAGACGTTGTAGAACACGAAGCCGGTGCCGACCAGCACAGCGACCACGAACAGCGCCGGCAGCGTGCTCCAGATAAACCCGACGAGCATGGCGGCGCCCACGCACGCCGCGCCGGCCAGCATGGGCGCACGCATGCCGGTGGTGTCGGCGATGCGTCCGGAGTACACGCCGAGCAGCAGCGGCACCAGCGCATAGAGCGCGGCCAGCACGCCGATCACCACCTGGCCGGCGCCCAGTTCCAGCGCCAGCAGGGAAACCACCACCTTGCTGCCGATGTAAACGCTGTGGATGGCGATGCTGATGAGGACGATCAGGTACATGTGACGAGAGCGTTGGGAAAACAAGTCTTATCTGCGTTCATCTGCGGTTCGTGTTGTTGATGCCGGATTTCAATCCCTGCGGCGCGCGAGGTAGCTGATGGCGGACAGGCCCAGCGCGTTCAGCCAGAACACCGGCGCCGCGCCAAGCAGCGTGCCCAGGCTGCCCGACACCAGGGGCACGCAAAAGCGCGCGACGTTGGAGGCAATCAGCCGCATGCCGGCGACCTCGCCGGTGCGTCCCGGCGGCGAGCTTTCGTACGACAGCGTCAGCGACAGCGGCTGGCCGCAGCCCAGGCCCAGTCCGATGGCGAAGGACGCCAGCATCAAGGCATGGCTCGCCTGGAGCAAGGGGAAAACCATGCTGGCCGCGGCTGCGACCAGCATGGACGTTGACAGCAGCGTCTGCACGTTCATGTGCCGCGTCAGCGCCGGCAGCGCGAAGCGTACCAGCAGGGAAGCCACGGCAAAACAGCCAAGGATGATGCCTATAGTCGAGGCCGACAGGCCGATGGAATGGGCGTAGATGGGGACGTAGAAAATATACAGCTCCCATGCCGCCATCAGCAGGCCGGTGATGATGACCTGGCGGCGCAGGGCCGGCAGGCGCAGCAGTTCCAGCGCGTTGAGTTTTGCCTGCGCCGCTTTCGGCACGTCGACCCGCGTCAGCCTGCCGTGCAGCGCCAGCACCGCAATCGGCAGCAGGGTAAACAGCGCGAACACCAGAAAAGCGCTGGCGTGTCCCGCGTATTCGATGGCAAAGCCCGCGGTCATGGGGCCGACGAAGTTGGAAGCCGAGTAGCCGACGGTAAGTATGCTGTAGTTCTTTGCGCGCTCGCCGGGCAGGCTGCCGGTCAGGTTTTGCACCGAGACGATGAACAGCGAGAAACTGATGCCAACCAGCGCGGCGACGAAGAACAGTGCGCCCAGCGTGTGCCACAGCCAGCCCGTGAGCATGGCCAGGCTCATTACCAGCGCGCCTGCGAGCATGGGAATGCGCATGCCAATGCGGTCCGACAGCCGGCCGGCGTGCACGCCCAGCAGCGCAGGCGCCACCGCGTAGCAGGCGACGATGGCCCCTATGGTGAGCTGGCTCGCGCCCAGTTCCAGCGCAAGCAGGGCGAGTATCACCTTGCTGCCGGTAAAGCAGGCATGGATGGCGATATGCAGCAGCGTGATGAGGTAGACGGGATGCACTTTGAGTGAACGGTTCGGGCGGGCGTTTCAGGATCAGGACAGACAGGATTATCCGGTGTTCAGTGAATGCCTGCGATGCTATTTCTCATCCCGTTTTCCCCGCTGGCGGCTCATCGCGCTTGCGCGTCAAATGCGCGCTGGCCGCGAGCAGCAGCGCGCTCGCCCAGAACACCGGCACCACGCCGAGTGCCGCACCCAGCGCGCCGGCGGCGGCAGGCACTGCAATGTGCGTGATGTTGTTGATGGTCAGGCGCAGTCCGGCGACTTCGCCCGAACGTCCGGCGGGCGAGCGGTTGTAGGCGATGTTGAGCGTCAGCGGCTGGCCGCAGCCCAAGGCCAGCCCGACGCAGAACGACAGCGCATAGAGCGCGGGCAGCCAGCTGACGAAGGGAATCAGCAGGAAAAAAACCGCGCCGGCAAGCATCGCGCCAGACAGCACGCCCTCGATGCCGTGGCGCTGGGTAAGGCGCGGCAGCAGGAAGCGCACCACGAAGGTTGCCATGGCGGACATGGCCAGCACCAGGCCAATGGTGGAAGCGGAAAGCCCGATCGAATTGCCGTAGATCGGCACGTAAAACGAGTAAAGGTCCTGGCCGGTCGCCACCAGTCCGCCGACGATGACGGCGCGGCGCAACGCGGGCAGGCGCAGCAAATCGAGCACCTTGTTGCGCGCGCTCTGCTCTGCGCTGTGGCGGCTGCTTTCGAGATCGCGGCAGCACGCCAGCACGGCGACCGACACCACGGTGAGCACGGCAAAGCACAGGTAGGCCGCGCCATGGCCGTAAAAATCGATCGCCACGCCGGCGAGCGGCGGGCCGATCAGGTGGCCGCCCGAATAACCGAGGGCGAGCCTGCTGAAATTGCGCGTGCGCTCGCTGGACGGGCCATGACCGCCGGCGAGATTCTGCACCGCCACGTTGAAAAACACGAAGCCCGTGCCGATCAGCGCGGCCGATGCATAAAGCGCGGCCAGCGTCGGCCACAGCCACGGCAGAATGAGGCCTGCGCCCATCGCCACCGAACCGCCCATCATCGGGCGGCGCGAGCCGTAGCGGTCGGAAACGCGGCCGACGTAGAGGGCAAGCGCCAGGCCGGAGACCGAGTACATTGCAATCAGCAGCCCGATCACGAAGGGGTTGGCGCCAAGGTGGATGGCGAACAGCGAAGCCGCCACCTTGCTGCCGATATGGCAGCCCTGAATGAGCACGGTGATCAGTACGATGCGGTACATGGCGGAAGCAGAACAGTCATGACGACCGGCGCCGCAATGGCTGGCGGCGACGTTTGCTGCGGGCGGGGCGGGAATGCGCAGGTCAGACGGCGTAACCGGGGTTCTCGCGGTCAAGCTTGCGCAGCAGGGCGGCCCACATCAGGTTGCCACCTTCGCCGCGCCCGCCCTTGGAGTAGATCTGCTTGCCCTGCTCCAGCGTGTGGTCGATGATTTCCTGCGGAATGCGGTTCAGCTGCGCGCCGCCGGTCATGGCGGTGATCTGGAATTTGCAGGCGCGCTCCAGCCGGTACATGCGCGCGAACATTTCACCGACGGTGGCGCCCACGGTGAGCGTGCCGTGGTTGCGCAGGATGAGCATGCCGCCGTCGCCAAGATCCTGAACCAGCCGTTCGCGTTCGTCGAGGTCCTGCGCCACGCCTTCGAAATCGTGGTAGCGCACCAGGCTGAGCGCGGTGAGCGCCATCTGCGTGAGCGGCAGCAGGCCGTCTTTCTGCGCGGAAACCGCGACCCCGTACTGGGTATGGCAGTGCATGACCGCATGCGCCGCGGGCGCGCCCATGTGGATCGCGCTGTGGATGGTGAAGCCCGCTTCGTTGACTTCGTACGGCGAGTCGGAAAGCTTCTTGCCGTCGACATCGCACTTGATGAGGGCGGAGGCGGTAATCTCGTCGAACAGCAGGCCGTAGGGGTTGATCAGGAACTGGTCTTCGGTATCGGGCACGCGGCACGAAATGTGGGTGCCCAGCATGTCGGTCCAGCCCATCATCGCCGTCAGGCGGAAAGCGGCGGCGAGCTCGACGCGGGCCTGCCATTCGCCGGAGGACATGCCGCGCTGCAGGCGGGGCTGGCGGATCTTGGTGACGCTGGCTTTGCGCGAGGTGGTTTTCATATCCTGGACTCCTTTGGGTGCTTTGGGTGAACGTTGGTGCCGGCCGGCGCGAGCATGCATTAGAATACCGCATCGCACCCGAAACCATAAAGCGCCGCGGCCGTGCGGGCGCCGGTTTGGTGCGCAATCTGCAAAAAAATCCAGATAGTGAACTTCCGCCAGGCATACAACATCGAGGATCTGCGCCGCATGGCCGAGCGCCGGCTGCCGCGCGTCGCCTACGACTATCTCGAGGGCGGCGCCGAGGAGAATGCCACGTTGCGCGAGAACCGCGCGGTGTTTGAGCGCATACGCCTCAAGCCGCGTACCCTCGTCGATGTCTCGCGCCGTTCGCAGCAGACCACGCTGTTCGGCGACACCTTCAACATGCCGTTCGGCATCGCGCCCACCGGCGCGGCCGGGCTGTACTGCTTCGAAGCCGACATCGCGCTGGCGCGCGCGGCGGCCGCGGCCGGCGTGCCCTTCGTGCTGTCCACCGCTTCGTTTACCGCGCTCGAGCGCGTGGCGGCGGAGGCGGGCGGGGTCAAGTGGTTCCAGCTCTACATGTCCAAGGAACGCGAATCGGCCGAGCGCCTGATCATGCGCGCGCGCGATGCCGGATACGAAGCGCTGGTGGTGACCACCGACGTGCCGGTGGGCGCCAACCGCGAGTACAACCGGCGCAATGGTTTTGAAATCCCGTTCCGCCTCAACCTGCGCAACATGATCGACGGCGCGCTGCACCCGCGCTGGCTGGCGGGGGTTTTCCTGCGCACGCTGCTGGATTCCGGCGTGCCGCGCTTCCAGAACGTCGACAACAACGTCGGCGGGCGCATCGTTTCCAAGAACCTCTCCGAGTTTCGCGCGCGGCGCGATGCCCTCGAATGGGAGGACATGCGCTGGGTGCGTGAAATCTGGCCGCGCAAGCTGTTCATCAAGGGCGTGCTCACCGCGCGCGACGCGCTGCGCGCGGCGGAGTGCGGTGCCGACGGCATTTTCGTGTCCAACCACGGCGGGCGCCAGCTCGATGGTGCGGTGTCGACCATGGAATCGCTGCCGGAAATCGTTGCCGCGGCGGGTGGCCGGCTCAGGATCATGGCGGACAGCGGTTTTCGCCGTGGCACCGACATCGTCAAGGCGCTGGCGCTGGGCGCGGACATGGTGTTCGTCGGCCGCGCCACGCTCTACGGCGCCACGGTGGGCGGCGAGGCCGGTGCGCTGCACGCGCTCAGCCTGCTCAAGTCCGAAGTCGACCGCACGCTGGCGCTGCTCGGCTGCCGCAGCATTGCCGAACTGGGGCCGCAGCATCTGCATTTCGACGCGTCGTGGGCTCCGTGTAAGATCGGGTGACTGAGTAAATGAGTGATTGAGTGATCAAGTGATAAAGTAGGAGAAATTCATCATGAAACAGATCAAAATACCCGCCGTGTTCATGCGTGGCGGCACCAGCAATGCCATCGTCTTTCACGAGAAAGACCTGCCGCGCGAGCGCGCGCAATGGGACGAGATTTTCCTGGCGGCGATCGGCAGCCCTGATCCTTACGGGCGCCAGCTCGACGGCATGGGCGGCGGCGTGTCTTCGCTGTCCAAGGTGTGCGTGATCGGGCCGCCATCGCGTCCCGATGCCGACATCGACTACACCTTCGCCCAGGTGCAGGTGAAGGACGCCGCGGTCGACTACAGTGGCAACTGCGGCAACATGTCCTCGGCGATGGGGCCGTTTGCGGTGGACGAAGGCCTGATCAGGGTGTCGGGCAGGGAAGCGCTGGTGCGCGTGCACAACACCAACACCGGCAAGGTGATCTGGTCGCGTTTCGCGCTGGACGATGGCCAGTCGGCGGTGGATGGCGAGCTGGCGATTCCCGGCGTGGCCGGCACCGGCGCGCCGGTGCGGCTGGAATTCCGCGATCCCGGCGGCGCCACCACCGGCAAGCTGCTGCCTACCGGCAATGTCGTGGACACGCTGGAGGTGCCGGGCTACGGCAAGTTCCGCGCTTCGCTGGTGGATGCGGCGAATGCCACCTGCTTCCTCAATGCCGCCGACCTCGGCCTCAAGGGCACCGAAATGCCCGAGGAACTCGACCGCAACACCGAACTGCTCAAGAAGCTCGCGGCAATACGCATCGCTGCTTCGGTCGCCATGGGCATAGGCAAAACGCCGGAGCAGGCGGCCGCCAAGCGCACCGTGCCTTTCATCGGTTTCGTGTCACCGCCGCAGGATGCGACGACGCTGTCGGGCGAGAAGATCAGCGCCGGCAGCGTCGATCTCACCGCGCGCATGCTGTCCAACGGCCAGCCGCACCGCGCATTGCCGCTCACGGTCAGCCTGTGCACGGCGGTTGCGGCGCGCATCAGCGGCAGCGTGGTCCATGCGCTGGCGCGGCCGTCCGGCGATGCCGCCGCCGAACTGCGCATCGCCATGCCCTCGGGCGTGCTCACCGTTGCCGCCGCCGTAACGCAGAACAACGGGCAATGGCACGCCGAGCAGGGCGCGTTTTTCCGCACCCAGCGCCGGCTGTTCGATGGCTATGTGTACGTGCGTGCCTCGCGCGTGCCGGGATTGGTGGCGTTACAGGGCGGCAAGCGCAAGGCTGCGTAAAATAGTTAATAAAAACAAATACTTATATAATTCACGGGCTGCAGACCGGCTTCTGGCGCTGAAGCAGGCGCATGCCGGGCATGAAAAACGGGCGCATATCGGCGCCCGTTTGCCTGGCAGCGGTGCGACGGCGTCTCAGCCCTGGCGCACCATGTCGACGATTTGCGCCGCGTTCAGCGTGCGTGCCTTCGCCTGCATCTCGGGCAGGTAGCGCGATTGCAGGCCACGCGCCTCGCCCAGCATGTCGTTGAAGGCTTCACGCAACATCTGCGCCGACAGCGTGCGGCCGCCGGCGTAGTAGCGCCTGGCGACGTGCCCCAGCGCATAGGTGCTCGCAAAGCTCATGCCGGAACTCACCGCCTGCTTGCCCAGCCCGCCCAGCAATCCGCCGCCCAGCTTGCCGAGCAGGCCGCCCAGCAGCTTGCGCCCCGCCTGCTCGAGGTACTGCGAGGTGAGGCCGACGCCGGCGGTGGCCAGAAAATCCTTGATGTGCCCGCGGTCAAGATCGAAGCCGTGCGACTTGCCGATGCGGTACACCAGCTTCATCTGCAGCGGGATGATCGCCATCGTCGCCAGCGATTCGGGCAGCAGTTCGAGCGCGCCGTTGAGTATGGCGGCATTGAGAATGGCCTGGTTCATTTCGTCGCTGCTCATGCTCGAGGCGTAGGCCGGTGCCGGCGTTACCGGCGCGGCAGCGAGGGCTTCGGCCTGCTGCGTGAAACTTTGCGCCTGCTGCGCATCGAGCCCGAGCGCCGCGCGCAGCTCGCCGAGGAAAGCGCGCTCGGCATCGGATTGCGCGCCGTCGGCGTCGCACACGCACACCGCCATTTCGAAAGCCAGCTGTTTTGACTCCGGCGCGGACAGCGCGGCCACGGCTGCGGGCAGGGATACGCGCCTGAGCAGCACGTCCTGGTACAGCGCCGCGATGTTGATGGAGGCCTCGCCGGCGAGGGCTTCGGCGATGCGCTTGACTTCGGCGCGCTCGCGCTCGTGCTTGGCGCCGTCGGCGAAAGCCGCCATCAGGCACACCGTGAGTATGGATTTTTGCTGCTGATCGTTCATGCGTTTTCCTGTCTTGGTGTTGGACGGTTGCTGTTTGGGCAAGCAAGCGCGCCGCAGGTTCCGCAAAACGACTGCATGCGACTCAACCCGGGCGTGACGCGGTGAGTCCGCCGTCGACCACCAGCTGGGTGGCGGTGATGTAGCGCGCTTCGTCCGAGGCCAGGAACAGCGCGGCGTGCGCGGTGTCCCAGGCGTCGCCCATGCGGCCCATGGGTACCGCGGCGTGGCGCTTCGCCACCAGATTGGCGGCGGCCTGCGGCCCGAGCTGCTTCATCAGCCGTTCCTCCACCAGCGGCGTGTGCATGGTGCCGACCACCACCAGGTTGCAGCGTATGCCTTTCCTGACATAGGCGATGGCGGTGGAGCGCGTGAACCCCAGCAGTCCGGACTTGGCGGTACTGTAGGCGACGTGCACGCGGCCATCGACCTGGTGGCTGAAGCCGGCGACCGAGGAAATGTTGACGATGGCGCCGCGGCCCTGTTTTTCCATCACCGGCAGCACGTGCTTGCAGCCCATGAAGGCGGTCTTCAGGTTGTGGTCGAGCTGGCGGTCCCACACTTCCTCGCTCATGCTCACCGGGTCGCCGGGCGCCGAGCCGCCGACGTTGTTGATGAGGATGTCGATGCGGCCGAAGCGTTCGAGGCAGGCGTCGACCGCGGCCTTCACGGCGTCGGAAGCAGTCATGTCGCAGACCTGCGCGGCGCAGGCGCCACCTTCTTTTTCGATGATTGCGCGCGTTTCCTCCAGCGCCGCGGCGTTGATGTCGGTGCCGAAAACCTGCGCCCCCTGGCGCGCGAACAGCACCGCGGTCGCCTTGCCGTTGCCCCAGCCGGGGCCGACGGTGCCGGCGCCGGAGACGAATGCGACCTTGCCGCTCAGATCAAGCATGGTGTTTTCCTTGTGTCGAATGAAATTGAAGCCGCATTATCGCCCGCAACGGGCTGCGCGCGCTGCGCCGCGTGCACGCGTGATGTCAGACTTCGAGCGTCATCAGCCGTGGAACGATGGCGGTGCCGGATATCAGAAGCTGTGCGGTCGAAACCGGCAGCCTGAAGCGGCGCGGCCCGGCGCTGCCGGGATTGATGAACAGCACGCCGTGCTTTTCCTCGACCAGCGGCTTGTGCGAATGGCCATAGACGACAGCATGAAACCCCGCTGCCGCGGGATCGATGTCCAGCTCGTCGAGGTTGTGGATCACGTAAAGCAGGGCGGTCCCCACTTCCAGCACGTTCGTTTCCGGTATGGCGCCGGCCCAGGCGCCGCGGTCGTTGTTGCCGCGCACCGCGGTCACCGGCGCCAGCGTGGAGAGCTGCTCAAGCACCGCGGCATCGCAGATGTCGCCGGCGTGAATGATGTAATCGCTGCCCTGCAGAGAGTGCAGGGCCTCGGGGCGCAGCAGGCCGTGGGTGTCGGAGATGAGGCCGACTTGGATGGTGGTGGTGCGTGTCATGAGTGTGGAGGAAGGAAACTATGGATATAGTCCCCTAACGTGCTTGGTTACACTTGCGCTACTCGCTGCCCGTCGGCGTTGAACGGACAGTTGAAAAGCATCGGCGGGGCCTCAGAAGATGTGGACAAGAAGGGCAATGATGACAGCGATCCATCCCACAGGAATGGAGAAGGCAGCTCCAATCAAGAATCCTAAATCGTAGAGCCACCCGGTATTAGGAACGGCGTACATCTTGATGTCCAGAAAAAAGCGCAGTATCAACGTCCATGGCGCCAAAAGACCGTGCCACACACCGGACAAGAACCCGGGGAGATCCCAAGTGGAAATCGGTTCGGTGCCGACGAACCCACACGCTGCAAGAAGCAGCAAGGGCAAAACAACAGCTGAGGACTTCAATACCTTATGCATATCTTGCCTTTCCCTGCTGCCCAGCGTTCAAAATGAGGGGGCGCTAATCGTTTTCTTTGCGTGTCCCTTGACCGAGGGGCTAGCCATTCGCGATTGCCAGTGAGTTCAGGCTCAGCCATGAGGAAGACCACGCTCTTGAAGCTCGTGGACAATATTGGCTCGGAACTCTTCGAACTTTGACGGATCTTCTTCGGTCACTTTCATCAATTCCTTGACTAACTGGTCGAAGGTTAGGTCGGCGTTCTTCATTTTCCACCGGAACTCACGAACTACTTTAGGAGCGCCAGAATCCTTAGCACGTCGGTAGAGGATGCTGCCAGCAGCAAGCGCTACGTATAACCAACTCAAGAGTACAAAGGGGAGGTTAGTCCCGACTATGAAAAGGTATCTGAGTACCTTTGAAAGAGTTGATCGAGATAGGTCATCAGAGTCCATTGGTTTTGGAGTGAGGGTGAGCCAACTCAACCGTTGGCCGATGCGGTTCAAGTTACGCTCCAGCCGCGAATTGACCGAAATCACAATCATGACAGAGTTGTACAACCAAAGCAGGAACGCTATGAACAAACCTGTCTCGTAGTTGAACATTCTAAGTTCCGCGGTATAGGAGCGCTAACAGATAATGCATTTTGTGATCCTACTGCAAAACTAAAACGTTATCCAAACAGCATTATTAAAAGAAACAAGCACGGAAGGCGGATGGATATATGGCAGAGAATGTACTGCCTAAAATAATCGATATCTGGTTTTGCTGCGTCACAAAACGTTTTCTTCCTCTTCAAGAGGGGGCTCGCGTTTTCCCCCCACCCTCTCCCCGACCCTCTCCCGCCCTGGGGCGGGAGAGGGGGCCTTGCTGTCCTGGGAAGGAACCTGCCGGCAAGCTTCAGATCTTGGAAATTTTGTGACGCAGTATTACTGGCCAAATGAAAAAAGCGCTCCGTGGAGCGCTTTTTTGCTGTGCATCCTGAAAAATCAGGCGGCGTTTTTCTTGGCGCCGGAAGCGGCGTTCTTCTTTGCCCAGTAGTTGGGATCGGCCTTGGATTTCGCCAGCGCTTCCGGTGTTTCGAAGCCGGGAGCCATGGAGGCGGAGGAGGTGCCGGCCATTACCTGGTGGTGGTCGATGTTGAGCATGCGCAGAAAACTCTGCTGGCCGAAGGTGAGGCCGATGGCGCAGCCCAGTTCCACCAGTTCGGGTTCGCTGAAGTGCTTGTACATGCGCGCCCAGAACGCGTCGTCGGTTTCGGTGCGCCAGACGATGGCCTCGGCATAGGCGAGGGCGGCTTTCTGGCGGTCGTTGTATTTCACCGACTTCTCGAAATTCATCAGATCATCGACCTGGGCTTCGTTGACGCCGGCGTTCTGGCCCTTGATGGAGCGCTGGTTGCCGCAGAATTCGCACACCACCGAGCGCGAAACATAGATGCGGCACAGTTCCTTGATGGCGTGGTCGAGGATGCCGTTGCGGAAAATGTCGTTCCAGGAATTGGCGAAAAACCAGAAGCACGCCGGCACGTGGGCGCGCACCGCGGAACTCTCGGGCCGCGGCGTGCCTTCGCGCACGCAGCGCTCCATCTCGGCCTGCATTTCGGGCGTCATCTTGTCCAGCGGGACGTAACTGATTCTCTGCTTGCCTGACATGGTGTCCTCCTGTGGGGGTTGATGGCGGCCATTGTGCGCGCTCCGGCGGTTTTTGGTATCCTGATTTTGTCGAATACCTTGTTGCAAAAACTTTACTACAAGATGCCGCTGAATGGCTGCCCGATCCGCCCTGATGGGCCTGATGTCGAGTTTTGCCGTGGTCGTGGATGCCGGCAGCTTCACCCGTGCCGCGCAGCGCCTCGGCCTGTCCAAGTCGGTGGTGAGCCGCCACGTCTCCCTGCTCGAAAAAGAACTGGGCGTGCAGCTGCTGTACCGCTCCACCCACCGCCTGGCGCTGACCGAAGCCGGCGAGCGCTTCTCCGGCCACTGCAGGGAACTGCGGCAGATGGCCGAGCAGGCAGTCGCAGCCGCCACCGCGGCGCGCGAACAGCCGCAGGGCCTGCTGCGGCTAACGCTGCCGCAGACGCTGGTGGTGTCGCCGGTCGGCAGGCTGATCACCAGATTCCAGCAGGCGTTTCCCGGGTTGCGGCTGGACGTGCGGGTGACCAGCCTGCAGGTCGATCCGATAGAGGAGGGGTTTGATGTCGCACTGCGCATCGGCAGCCTCAAGGATTCCAACCTGGTCGGACGCAAAATACGCGAGGTGCGCTTCCAGGCGGTGGCGGCGCCCGCCTACCTGAAACGCCACGGCACGCCGCGCACGCCGGAAGACCTCAAGCACCACAACTGCCTGATTTATTCCGAGTTCGAGTCGCGTTCGCGCTGGCCGTTCGCGGGCCGCGCGGCGCGGCGCCAGCCTGAGCCGCTGGCCGGCAACCTGGGCACCAACAGCGCGGTGCTGCTGGTCAACGCGCTGCTCGCGGGGCAGGGCATCGTGATCGGCCCCGATCTGATGTTCGAAGCTTTTCTCAAGCGCCGCCAGGTGCGCAGCGTGCTCGATGCCCATGCGCCGGAACCCACGGGGCTTTACGCGGTGTTCCCGTCCGGGCGCTTCCCTTCGCCCAGCCGCAAGGCGTTTGTCGATTTCCTGATTGCAGAACTGGCCGAGCCGCCGCGGCGCCGCGTTGGCTGAGGAGGGCGGGTTGCCGGGCGGTGGTATCAACCGGGTGTGCGGAAACGGTAAGAGAAACGCGACGGAGCGGTGAACTGCTCGCGAGCGATGAAATGGGTCGAGCTCCATTCGGTGAGCCGTTCGCGGCCATCGAGCTCGAAGCGGGCTCGTACCGTCCAGAAATACCGCGCGTTGCCGGCGAGCGGCGTTTCGATGCGGTGTGCGGGTTCCGGCAGCCCGGCGCGCCGGTAAACGATTTCGGCCGGGGCGGAGTTGCGCTCGCGCGCGATGACCAGGTCATAGCGGACCCTGGCCAGGCGCTTCATGTCCTCCGGCGCAACTGCGGAATCGGTGGCGCGCGGGAAGCTTTGCCAGCGCAGCGTGGGCTGCAGGCTGTCTACCGCAGTCCACTCGAACACGTTGCCGATCAGGTTGTCCCCGCTGAGTTGTCCGCGCGTGGCCGGATACTCGGGCGCCAGGCCGAAGGCGGCCGACAGGAATCCGGCGCCGTGAGGATCGCGATCGGGGTATGGGTAGAGCAGAAACACGCTTTCGTAAATGTGGCTGCCCAGCGTTTCGTAGCCGGTATTGAGCATGTGCAGCAGGCGCTCCCCCTGGCTGGCTGACCACTCCGCAAATGTCATGCGCCCGCCCTGATGGAGATAGGTGGCGTTGAACAACTCCGAATTGTCCTGGGTGCGGATCAGTCTCACGCGCGCTTCCATGTAGCCCAGGATGGGTGCATTGATGCCCGTCCCCGTGGTGCCCGCCTTGGTCAGTGCCGTCTCGAGCACCGTGTCCACGCCGACGGACGCGAGTGCCCGGTAGTCGCCAGCCCGCGCGGCGCTTTGCGCCTGCTCCTGACCGATTTCCGCCAGGGGGGTGCCGTAGGCAAACGCCGAGGCGGCGACCTGATCGCGCAGGGAGTTCTGCACCGTCTTGAACTCGGGCATGCCTGTCACTTGCTTTTCCGCGTCGCCAACCGATGCGGCGCTGGGCGCCGTGCTGGCGCCAACCACGCCGCCGATCAGGCCGGCAATGCCGCACACGCCCAGCCATAGCACGATCACTGCGCCGCAAAATGACCCGCTGCAGCTGCCATGGCCAAGTGCGCTGGTACATTGCATGAACGTCCTGCCGGCACCGGTGCCCGCACCTTCACCGGGGCCGCGCGCAATGCCTTCAAACCTGATTTCCGGTTCGGCTGCCGCAGCAACGATGGCCACCCGCTGTAGCGCGGCCTGCTGACGGGAGTCGAGCACGACGGGGCCATGCGTGGCACAGCCCGACTGAAATGCGAACAGCAGGACGACCAGCAAAGCGGTCCACCGTTGCTTTGCATATCCGCCGGTCGCGGCCATGGAAAGGAGTCTGGGATTAGATACCGACCGGGCGAGATGCGCCGATCGCCGGCCGCAGCGCAATGCAAAGCGGCAGGACCAGGAAAACCGCGATGCCGATGACGGCGATCGCGGTATCGACGCCGGCCACGTCGCCGAGCAGGCCGTAACCCAGCGGCGCGGCAATGCCGCACAGCGAGCCCAGGGTGTAGAACAGGCCGAAGGCGCGCGGCAGGCGTTCCTGCTCGACCAGATCGCCTATGGTGGCGTAGAGCACCGACGAGGTGCCCTGCAGCACGACGCCGATCAGCGGCAGCAGCAGGAATGCGGCGATGCCCGGCAGAATCAGCGTGAGCATGATGCCAATGCCGGTGGCGATTTCGGTGATGACGATGGTGCGCGTGATGCCGACACGTTCAGCCAGAAATCCGCAGGCGAGCTTGCCGGCCATGCCGCCGACGAGGATGAGCGGCACCGACAGCGCGGCCCAGCCCGCGGGCAGCCCCTTGTCCATCATCAGGAAGGCGATGAAGGTGAGAAATCCGACACGCGTGCTGCTGTCGATGATCTCGATCAGGCACAGCGCGGTAAATCCCTGCCTGTTGCGTATGCCCCAGCCGCGCACCTTGCGCGCTGGCTTGGCCTCCGCAGCGGCGTCCGTCGCCGCGGCCCTGGCGGCATGGCTATCGGTGACGACGGCGAAAATGGCGATGGCGGTCAGTATGCCCGCCACGCCGAAGCCGACCACCGGCACCTGCCATGAAATGCCGGCAACCAGCATCAGGCTGACGATGCCGCCGAAGGCGAACTTGCCGACGTCGCCGAAGAAGTTATAAGTGCCGAGCGCGGCGCGGCGTCCGTCGCCGGGATAGGCATGGGAAATGATGGTCGAACACAAGGGGTGCTGCACTGCTGAACCGCAGCCCGCAAAAAACAGCGCGACCAGGATCATCCAGAATCCCGAAGCGAACCCCAGCGCGACAAAGGCGAGGCCCGCCATCGCGGTGCCGAGCGCGAGCAGATTGCGTTCGCCGAAGCGCTCTGCGACCAGTCCGGCAGGAATCTGGAACGCCGCCATGGCCGTGCGGTGTGCCGAGCGGATCAGCCCCACCTGCGCCAGCGACAGGCCGAAGGTCTGCGCGAGCAGCGGCAGCAGCACATAAGTCACATCGGACAGCCCGTCGTGCAGCGTATGTGCCGCGCAGCAGGTCGACAGCGTGCGTTTGGATGCGGATTTCGCCAAGAGGCGGCCTGGATTGCGTGACAGTTTTGTGACCATCATAGCAGAGCCCGGCGGCGGCAGGAGGGGGGTGCCGGCTCGTGTACAATCCGTTTCAGATCATGAACATCGTCATTTACATCCTGGGCGGGCTGTTTGCCCTGCTGGCGCTGGCCCTGACGGTCGCCTATTTCCGCACGCGGCACCACGGCCTGCTGCTGATGGCGGCCGCCTACGGCACCTCGGCCTCGCTCGCCCTTTACAAGATGCACTGGTGGCCACTGCTCGCGGGTTTCCTGCTGGTGTGGGTGTTCCGGCTGATGGGTTTCGATCCGGATACGGAACGCGATCCCAAGTGAGCTGAATCATGCCGGGGATGCCGCAGCAGCACGCATGCCGTAACGGGAGCCGCGCATGGGCAATATTGCGGTAATCGGCGCCGGCATTGCCGGGCTCGCCTGCGCTGGCGAACTGGCGGCGCGCGGCCATCGCGTGCGCGTGTTCGAGAAAAGCCGCGGCTTGGGCGGCCGTGCGGCAACGCGCCGCACCGACGGCGGCACTTTCGATCATGGCGCGCAGTACTTCACCGCGCGCCAGCCCGAGTTTCGTGCCGTGGTCAAATCCTGGGTGGCGCAGGGTGTGGTTGCGGTATATGCGGGCAGCATCGTATCCGTGCGCGGTGCCGAAATCACCGCGGTATCCGCTTTGCATACACGCTACGTGGGGGTACCCGGCATGAGCGCAATCGGGCGCGCGCTGGGCGGCGCGCTCGACGTGGTGCGCGAATGCACGGTGAGCGCCGTCACGCCGGGCGAGAACGGCTGGCGCGTGTCGTGGGAGGATGGTGGCGATTACGGCTTCGATGCCGCCATCGTCGCGGTTCCCGCCGACCAGGCGGCTGATCTGCTGCTCGCCTCGGCGCAGTTGTCGGACACGGCGCGGGGCGCGCCGCTGGCACCGTGCTGGGCGGTGATGGCGGAGTACGATGCGCCGCTCGACTGCGGCTTCGATGCCGCTTTCATCGACAGCGCGACGCTGGGATGGGTGATGCGCGACGCGTCCAAGCCGGGACGCGCCGCCGGAGAACGCTGGGTGCTGCACGCCACCGCAGACTGGTCACGCACGCACCTGGAGGACGCCGCGGACAGCGTGGCGACCGAGTTGACGGCGGCGTTCGCCCGACTCGCGCAACAGTCGCAGGCGCCGTCGCGGGCCGTTGCCCACCGCTGGCGTTACGCCTTGTCGCAAGGGCTCAAGGCGGGCTGCCTGTGGGATGCGCAGCGCGCGCTGGGCGCGACTGGCGACTGGTGCGCCGACGGCAGGATAGAGGGCGCCTACCTGAGCGGCCTGCAACTGGGGCGCACGGTGGCAGCGGCGCTCTAGGCGTGCCGGCCACAGGCGTTATAAATCGAGCTTGATGCCCGAAGCCTTGACCACCTTGGCCCATTTGTCGATGTCGGCGCGGATGTAGCGCGTGAATTCTTCCGGCGTCAAGGTGCCGGGATCGGCGCCGACGCCGATAAACTTGTCGCGCACGCTGGGGGTGGCGACCGTTTTTACCGCTGCGTCATGCAGCTTCATGACGATATCGCGCGGGGTTTTTGCCGGCAGCAGCAGCGAGTAATAGTTGCTGACCTCGATGCCGGGATAGCCTGATTCCTTCATGGTGGGCACGTCCGGAAAATATGCCGAGCGCTGCGGGCTGGCGACCGCCAGCGCGCGCACCTTGCCGTTCCTGACGTGGGGCGAGATCACCGGCAGGTCGACGAACATGCCCTGCACCTGGCCGGCGACGACTTCGCTCACCGCCGGCGCCGCGCCCTTGTAGGGCACGTGGGTGAGCGTGATGCCGGCCTGCAGATTGAGCATTTCGATCGGCAGATGCAGGATGCCGCCATTGCCCGCGGAGCCCAGCGCGACCTGGCCGGGGCGCGCCTTGGCAAGCGCCACCAGGTCCTTCACGCTTTTGACCGGCAGCGACGGATGCGTCACCAGCAGCGTGCCGGTGGTCATGATGGGGGTGAGCGGCTGCAGGTCGCGCAGCGTGTCGTAGGGCAGCTTGGGATACACCACCAGGTTGATGGCGGTGATGGTGGCGGTGGACAGCAGCAGGGTGTAGCCGTCGGGCGGCGATTTCACCACGTTTTCCGTGCCGATGATGCCGTTGGCGCCGCCGCGGTTGTCGACGATGATGGGCTGGCCCAGCAACTCGGTCATGCGCGGCGCGATGTTGCGCGCGGTGATGTCGGCCGGGCCGCCGGCCGCGAACGGCACCACGATGCGTATCGGCTTGGCGGGGTAGTTCTGGGAATGGGCGCCGCTGACGGCGAGCAGTCCCGCGGCTGCGCAAATCAGTGCTGCAAAACGCTGCATGTTCTCCTCCGCAAAATGAAGGCGCCTGCGACCGTCTGTGGCGGCGTGGGCGGGCACCGGTAATCCAACGCGACGATTATATAGAGGTACCGTAACCGCCGCCGCCCGGGGTCTCGATGATGAACACATCGCCGGGCCGCATTTCGGTGCGGTCGCAGGCGTCCAGCTCTTCCAAGGTGCCATCCGCGCGCTGCACAAGATTGCGTCCCACGGCGCCGGGCAAGCCGCCCGCCATGCCGTAGGGCGCGATGCGGCGGTGCCCGGAGAGGATGGCCGCCGTCATGGCTTCCAGAAAACGCAGGCGCCGTATCGCGCCGTTGCCGCCGCGGTGCCTGCCTGCGCCGCCGCTGCCGGCGCGGATGGCGAAATTCTCGAGCAGCACCGGGTACCGCCATTCCAGCACTTCGGGGTCGGTGAGGCGCGAGTTGGTCATGTGGGTCTGCACGCAGTCGGCGCCGTCGAAGTCCTCGCCCGCGCCGGAGCCGCCGGCGATGGTTTCATAGTACTGGTGGCGCGCGTTGCCGAACGTGAAGTTGTTCATGGTGCCCTGGGAGGCGCCCATCACGCCCAGCGCGCCGTAGAGCGCGTCGGTCACGCACTGCGAGGTCTCGACATTGCCGGCGACCACCGCCGCGGGATGGCGCGGGTTGAGCATGCAGCCTTCGGGAATGACCACACGCAGGGGCTTGAGGCAGCCGGCGTTGAGCGGAATGTCGTCGTCGACCAGGGTGCGGAACACGTAGAGCACCGCCGCCATCGCCACCGCCGAAGGCGCGTTGAAGTTGTTGTCGAGCTGCGCGGAGGTGCCGGTAAAGTCGATTTCCGCGCTGCGTGTTGCATGGGCTATGCGGATGGCGACCTGAATCACCGCGCCGTTGTCCATTTCATAGCGGAAAGCGCCGTCCTTCAGCACGTCGATAACGCGGCGCACTGCTTCCTCGGCATTGTCCTGCACGTGGCGCATGTAGGCATGCACCACCTCCAGTCCGAAGTGCCCGGCCATGCGCTGCAGTTCCGTCACCCCCTTGTTGTTGGCGGCGATCATGGCGCGCAGGTCGGCCAGGTTCTGCTCGATGTTGCGCGCCGGATGGCGCGCGCCGGCGAGCAGGGCGCGGGTTTCAGCTTCGCGCAGGCGGCCGTTTTCCACCAGCAGGAAGTTGTTGATGAGCACGCCTTCCTCGTCGATGTGGCGGCTGTCGGGCGGCATCGAACCGGGGGTGATGCCGCCGATGTCGGCGTGGTGTCCGCGCGAACCGACGTAGAACAGGATGTGCTCTCCGGCGGTGTCGAACACCGGCGTGATCACGGTGATGTCGGGCAGATGGGTGCCGCCGTGGTAGGGATCGTTGAGCACGTAAACATCGCCGGCGCGCATGGTGCCAGCGCGTTCATGGATGACGGTTTTCACGCTCTCGCCCATGGAGCCCAGGTGCACCGGTATGTGCGGCGCGTTGGCGATGAGACTGCCCGCCGCATCGAACAGCGCGCACGAGAAATCAAGTCGCTCCTTGATGTTGACCGAATAGGCGGTGTTGGCGAGCGTGATGCCCATCTGCTCGGCGATGGCCATGAACAGGTTGTTGAAGATTTCGAGCAGTACCGGATCGGCCTGGGTGCCGGCGGCGACGCGCTGCGGGCGCGGCACGCTGCGCGTGAGCACCAGGTGGTTGAGCGGCTTCACCTCGGCCTGCCACTGCGGTTCGATCACGGTGGTGGCGTTGGCCTCGGCGATGATGGCCGGCCCGGCGATCATCTCGCCGGGCCGCAGCGCTTCGCGCCGGTAGAGCGGCGTGCGGCGGAAGGCGCCATCGCTGTACATGTCGATTGTCGCCGCGGGCCGGGGCTCGCCGCCGCTGCCTGCCGCAGGCGCGGCGTGCGATGGCAACTCCGCTGCGCCGGCACCAGCGGCGGTGACTTCGACCGAAACCGCTTCGACCACCAGCGCGCGATCCGGCATCAGAAAGCTGTAGCGGCTGCGGTAACCCTCCTCGAACTGCGCCGTCATCTCCTGCGGCGTGGCGTAATCGACGCTGATTGCGGTATCCGTGCCCTCGTATTTGAGATGCGCGCGCCGCTGCACGGCAAGGCGCTCCGGCGCCACCTGCTGGTCGAGGATTTCGCGGCGGGCGGCAGCGCTGAGTTCATCCAGGATCTGCTCCAGATGCGGCTGCAGTCCGGCGTCCAGCCGGGCTTCGACTGCGCGCTCGCGCATGGCGGTGAGATCCGCCAGCCCCATGCCGTAGGCCGACAGCACGCCGGCGTGGGGATGAATGAATATGCGCGGCATTGCCAGCGCGTCGGCCACGCGGCAGGCGTGCTGGCCGGCGGCGCCGCCAAAGCACACCAGGGTATAGCCGGTGACGTCGTGGCCGCGCTGCACCGAGATTTTCTTGATGGCATTGGCCATGTTTTCGACCGCGATGCGCAGATAGCCCTCGGCAATTTCTTCTATATTTTTTAACTTATTGTTTTTATTTGATATTTTTTCATGCAGCCGATGGAAGCAGGTGCGCACCGCGTCAGTGTCCAGGGCTTCGTCGCTGCGCGGCCCGAAAGCGTGCGGGAAGAACTGCGGCTGTATCCTGCCCAGCAGCACGTTGCAGTCGGTGATGGTGAGTGGTCCACCCTTGCGGTAGCACGCCGGCCCGGGATGCGCGCCGGCGGAGTCGGGGCCCACGCGCAGCCGCGCGCCGTCGAAATGCAGGATCGACCCGCCGCCGGCGGCGACGGTGTGTATGTTCATCATGGGCGCGCGCATGCGCACGCCCGCGACCTGGGTTTCGAAGCTGCGCTCGTAGCTGCCGGCGTAATGCGATACGTCGGTCGAGGTGCCGCCCATGTCGAAAGCGATGATGCGCTCGAAACCGGCGGCGCGCGCGGTGCGCGCCGCGCCGACGATGCCGCCTGCGGGACCGGAGAGTATGCTGTCCTTGCCCTGGAACAGGTGCGCTCCCGTCAGCCCGCCGTTGGACTGCATGAACATCAGGCTGACCAGCGGCAGTTCGCTTGCGACGCGCGCGACGTAGCGGCGCAGGATGGGCGAGAGATAGGCGTCGACCACCGTGGTGTCGCCGCGCGCAACCAGCTTCATCAGCGGGCTGACCTCGTGTGAAACCGAAACCTGGGTGAAACCGGCTTCCCGCGCCAGCGCCGCGAGCTGCCGCTCGTGCGCCGGATGGCGATAGCCATGCATGAGCACGATTGCCACCGAACACAACCCGCGATCACGGGCGGCACGCAGATCGCGCGCGGCCTGCGCGGCGTCCAGCGCCTGCAGCACCACGCCCTGCGCGGTGACGCGCTCGCCGACTTCGTAGACGGCTTCGTAGAGCATTTCGGGCAGCACGATGTGCCGGTCGAAGATGCGCGGCCGGTTCTGATAGGCGATACGCAGCGCGTCGCGAAAGCCGCGGGTGATGAACAGCGCGGTGGGTTCGCCCTTGCGTTCGAGCAGGGCGTTGGTGGCGATGGTGGTGCCCATCCTGACCGCGGAGACGCTGCCGGCGGGAATGGGTGCGCTGCGCGCAACGCCCAGCAGGTCGCGGATGCCGGCAAGCGCTGCGTCGTCGTAATGGCCGGGGTTCTCGGACAGCAGCTTGTGCGTGACGAGGGTGCCGTCTGGGCGCTGCGCGACGATGTCGGTAAACGTGCCGCCGCGGTCGATCCAGAACTGCCAGGCAGCGGGAGAGGGCGGGGGGGAGGAAATAGGCGCGCTCACTGCGGTGTACTTATGGGGTGTGACGCAGACGGGATACTATCACGGCGGCTGCGCAATTACGGTTAGAATGCGCTGGTGCCGGGCGCGCCACCGCGCTGGAGCGGAAACGCCGGGGCTGCATCATGCGAAAAATCGGAAAATACGAAATCCTCAAAAAGCTCGGCGACGGCGCCACCAGCACCGTCTACCTTGCGCACGACCCTTTCAGCAATCGTGACGTCGCGATCAAGCTGGTGTCGCAGGATGCGTTCAAGGACATGGGCAGCGGCAGGGTGCTGCACAACCTGTTCGTCACCGAGGCTTCGCTTGCCGGCCGGCTGGTCCATCCGCACATCGTGGAGATTTACGATGCGGTGGCCGACGAGGAAAACGCCTATATCGTGATGGAATACATCGGCGGCGGCACCTTGCAGCGTTTTACGCGCCCCGACAACCTGCTCGGGCTGGGCGACGTGATCGAGATCATTTTCAAATGCTGCCGCGCGCTGGATTTCGCTTCACGCATGGGCATCATCCACCGCGACATCAAGCCCGCCAACATCCTGATCAAGGATGGCGCCGGCACCGACATCAAGATCACCGATTTCGGTTCGGCCGCCATGCTGCTCAGCACGCGCACCGTGGTCGATGGCATAGGCACGCCTGCCTATATGTCGCCCGAGCAGCATCTGAACAAGCCGCTCAACCACCAGACCGACATTTATGCGCTGGGCGTGGTGATGTTCCAGCTGCTGACCGGGCGTATGCCGTTCCAGGCCGGCAACATCGCGGCGCTCGCCTACCAGATGCTGAACACCAATCCGCCGCTGCCTTCGGAATTCCGCCGCGACATTCCCAGTGAAATCGACGTGCTGGTGCTGCGTGCGTTGCAGCGCGATCCGGCGCTGCGCTACCAGACCTGGCAGCAGTTTGCCGACGACCTCGCGGCAATCGCCTCGGGCGCGCCGCTGCCCAAGCACGGCGTGCTGGAGACCGAGAAGTTCAACGCCCTGCGCAAGCTTTCCTTTTTCAACGCTTTCAGCGATGTCGAACTCTGGGAAGTGCTGCGCGTGAGCGAGTGGCTGAGCGCCGGCAAGAACCAGCCCATCATGAAAGAGGGCGAGCCCGGCGATTTCTTCTGCGTGCTGGTCAGCGGCGAACTGCGCGTGATGCGCAAGCTGCGCCTGCTCAACACCCTCAAGGCGGGGGAGTGTTTTGGCGAAATGGCCTACCTCAGCGGGGGCAACGTGAGAACCGCCGACGTGGTGGCCGTCGACGAAGTGCAGATGATCAAGATCCCCGTCGCGGCGCTGGGCCGCGCCAGTGAAATGTGCCGCCTCAACTTCGATCGCGCTTTCCTGCGCGTGCTGGTCGAGCGCCTGCAGCTCGCCAATTCCAAGCTGACGGGCATCTGAGCGGGGCCGGCCGCGGCCTTACTGCACCTGCAGCCCGGCAGCGCTGATGATGGGTTTCCAGGTGGCGTTCTCTGCCTTGACGAAGGCGTCGAACTCGCGAATTGTAGTCGGCGCCGGTTCCGCGCCGCTGGCCTCCAGCCTGCTGCGCAATCCCGGATCGCCGAGTGCCTTGACAAAGGACTGGTTGAGCCGCGCCGCAACCTGCGCCGGTATTTTCGCCGGTCCCCACACGCCATACCAGTTGGTTACTGCATAGCCGGGCACGCCAGATTCGGCGATGGTCGGCACGTCGGGAAGAACCGCCGCGCGCTTGTCCGAAGTGACGCCGATGGCGCGCAGGCGCCCGGTCTTGATGTGGGCCACCGGCGCCGGCAGGGTGATGAACATGCTGGGGACGTGCCCGCCGACGAGATCGGCGATTGCCGGCGCGCCGCCGCGATAGGGCACATGGGTGAGGCGGATGCCCGTTTTCTGCTGCAGCAGCGTTCCTGACAGATGCTGCGAAGTGCCGTTGCCTGACGAGGCGTAGATCAGCTGGCCGTCGCGCGATTTGGCGAGCGCGATGTATTCCTGGATGGTTTTCACCGACACCGCGGGATTCACGCACAGTACGTTGGGATTTTTCGTGGCCAGCGTGATGGGCGTGAAGTCCGTGATCGGATCGTAGGGGCTTTTCCTGCCCTGCAGCGCAGGCGCCACCACGTGCGAGGCCAGTCCGCCGAGGATGACGGTATGGCCGTCCGGCGCGGATTTGGCGGTGAGTTCGGAGGCGATCAGCGAGCCCGCGCCGGGGCGGTTGTCCACCACCACCTGCTGGCCCATGTCGGCGGTGACTTTTTCCGCCAACATGCGTCCGATGATGTCGGCCGAGCCACCCGCCGGATAAGGCATGATAAAGCGTATGGGTTTGGAGGGGTAGCCTTGCGCGCTCAAATTCACCGACCATGACAGCGCAAGCAGGATTGCAGGCAATGCAGCGAGAATACATTTGCTGTTCACGGCGTTCTCCTCGGGCCGATCGCGTGCCGGCGGGATGCCGGCGCACGGGGCAGTGTAGCGGCTTGGTGATTGCTGCGGCAAATCTTGGCCACGGGATTACAAAAACCTGGGGTGGTTCTCCGCAGATCAAACTGCGCACTGATTTCTGCGGGTCAAGCAAAGGTTGTGCTGGCTGGAGACATCGGGCATGGCAAGGGCATCGTTTATCAACTCGATAAGGGCTCGGTTACCGACCCTGCCACATGCATGTTAGCCATGTCTTGCAACACGTACAAAGATAGCAGAGTCTGTCATGAAACAGGTGCGTTCCAATCCGGCTCTTGCGGTAATTGGAGGAAATTGGAGGAGTAAAGGCTCGGTGTCGCAGCGTGGACGAATCGAACGTCCATGCCGCCGCGTTGGATAAGGTAAAATGCCGCCACGCGCCCCGGTAGCTCAGTGGATAGAGCAGCCCCCTCCTAAGGGGCAGGTCGGACGTTCGATTCGTCTCCGGGGCGCCAGTGTTTCCGTTGACGCGCTCCTGCCTCTTTGTTGCGCGTGGCTTTGGATTCCCCTACCGAGGAGGAGCGTCATGAGCGGGCTTAAGGTCAATCGGAGAACAGTGCTCAAGGCGGCAACGGCTTTCGCAGCAACAGGCCTGGCTTTTGGCATGGGTTGCGCGCAAACGGGAGCGGGCAGCCGCGACCCGAGGGCGGGCAATTATGCGAGGGGACTGCCCGTTCGCGGCGAGTTCGTCATCCGCGGTGCCATCGTCCTGACGATGGATGCGGCAATCGGCGATTTTTCGTCCGGGGATGTGCATGTGCGTGATGGTGCCATTGTCGCAGTGGCCCCGGAAATTCCGGCGCCGGGCGTGGCTACCGTCGATGCGCGCGGCATGATCTGCATGCCCGGTTTCGTCGATACGCACTGGCATCTGTGGACCAGCCTGCTGAGGCCGGTCATCCGTATCGACGATCCCAAGCGCGGCTACCAGCCGGTGACGAACCGGCTGGGCCAGCACTACGCTCCGGAAGACAGTTACCGCGCCGTGCGGCTGGGGCTTGCCGAGGGGCTCTCTGCCGGCGCGACTACGGTGCACAACTGGGCGCACAACATCCGTTCTCCCCTGCATGCCGATGCCGAGCTGCGCGCCATGCGTGACAGCGGTCTGCGCGGTCGCCTGGCCTATGGCACGCCGCAGGGTTATCCCGATGACCGGGCGATGGATCTCGAAGGCCTTGCGAAAATCCAGCGCGAGTGGATGCCCAACGACGGCATGCTCACGCTCGGCATCAGCTCTCGCAACGTGGGCGACACCACCAACCCGCTACGCGGCAATATTTCGGTCGACACTGCGCGCCGGGATTGGGGTGGAGCGCGCAAGCTCGGGCTGCCGATCACCATGCACACCTCGGGTCCGAGCCCGATCACGCTGCTCGAGCAATCCGGCCTGCTGGGACCCGACGTGCAGCTCGTCCACCCGCTGCTGACCACTGCGGAGGAACGCCAGATCATGCGCAAGCGCGGCGTGAGCTACAGCACTTCGCCCACCGGCGAATCGCGACGCTCGTCGCGGGCCGGCGTGATTCAGCTGGCGGAGCTGCTGGAAGCCGGAGTCAAGGTCAGCATCTCGATTGACCACATTGGCAGCTATGCCGTCGATTATTTCCAGTGCATGCGCATTCTGTATGCGCTGCATCAGCATCGTGTCGGGCCGAAGGTGCCGCTGACCTGCAGGCGGCTGGTGCAGCTTGCGACGCTCGATGGCGCGGTCGATCTTGGTATCGCCGGCCGTACCGGCTCGCTTACGCCCGGCAAGCGCGCGGACCTGATCCTCGTGCGCACCGGCGACATCAACATGTCCCCGCTGAGCGACCCCTACGAAGCCCTTGTCACCTTCGCCCAGCCGCGCAATATAGACACCGTTATTGCGGACGGGCGAATCCTGTGGCGAGGCGGGCAGTTCACCGCACTCGATCATGCCGAAGTCGTGAAGCAGGCTGCCGAGTCGGCCGCGGCATTGCGCGCCCGCGCGAGCTGGCCCTGATCGACAGGGCTTGGGGCCGGGCAGCGCGACGCAACGGATTGATGCGATGCGTCCGACGCATTGTTTTGCCGTAGAATGACCTTACTCCCCGTTTTTTCCCAAGGAATACGATGTTGAAGTGGCTGCTGATGGCCCTGGCGGCTGGCGCGATCCTGCTGATGTGGCGCATGAGCGCGTACACCCGGCGCAATCTGCCCAAGGTCAACGAGCCTGCCCCCGATTTTTCGTTGCCTGACCAGAATGGCCGGCTGCGCACCAGCGCTGAATTCCGCGGCAGGTGGCTGGTGCTGTATTTTTACCCGCGTGACGACACTCCGGCCTGCGCCGAGCAGGCGGTGCGTTTTCGCGATGCGATGTCGGAGTTCGAGGCGCTGGGCGCGGCAGTATGCGGGGTGAGCGTGGATGACAGCGCCAGCCATGCCGATTTCGCGCGCAAGTTCAATTTCTCCTTCCCCCTGCTTGCCGACACGCGGGGGGCGGTCGCCGCGCGCTACGGCTCGCTGCGCAATTTTGGGTTCATCCGGGTCGCGCAGCGCAATACCTTCATCATCGATCCTCACGGCAAGGTGGCGCGCGTTTACCTCGGCGTCAATCCCTCGCGCAATGCCCGCGAAGTGGTGGAAGATCTCAGGAGACTGGCAACATCATGATTAAAAGCATAGATCACATCGTTCTCACCACGGCAGATCTGGAGCGCTGCCTGGATTTTTACACGCGCGTGCTGGGCATGACCCTGGAGCATTACGGCACCGGCCGCATTGCGCTGCGCTTCGGCGACCACAAGTTCAACGTGCATCCACCCGGCTTCGAGGCTGGAATCAAGGCGCAAACGCCCACGCCCGGATCGCTCGATTTATGCTTTCTCGCGGACCGGCCGCTTGACGACATCATCGCGCATCTCAACCGGAACGGTGTCCGGATCGAGGAGGGGCCGGTCGTGCGCACCGGCGCGCGGTTTGCGATCCGTTCGGTTTATATCCGCGATCCCGACCTGAACCTGATTGAAATCTCGGAACCCGCGGAAAAATGATGCTAACCGGAAAATAGCAGCGCCACGTTTAAATCCCATGCCGCTCGTTACCTTAGACCAGGCCTGCCTTGCGTTCGGCCACGTGCCTTTGCTCGACCACGCGAGCCTCGCGCTCGACAGCGGTGAGCGCGTGGCGCTCATCGGACGCAACGGCAGCGGCAAAACCAGCCTGCTCAAGGCCATTTGCGGCGAGCAGTCGCTTGATGACGGCACGGTGCGGCGCAGTCCGGGCGTGCACGTTGCACTGGTGGCGCAGGAACCCGAGCTCGATGCGCGCCACAGCGTGTTCGAGGCGGTGGCGCACGGTGCCGGCGAACTGCACCATCAGCTGCTCGAATACCACGATCTTTCGCGGCGCCTCGCCGCGGAGCAGGATGCCGCGCATGACCAGCCCGCACTTGAGCGCCTGCAGCATCTGCAGCAGGCGCTGGAGCACGCCGACGGCTGGCGCGTGAGCGCGCGCATCGATGCCGTCATCGACAAGCTGGGGCTGGATGAAAACGCCCTGGTCGGGCAGCTCTCGGGCGGTCTCAGGAAGCGCGTCGCCCTGGCGCAGGCGCTGCTGGCCGGGCCCGAGGTGTTGCTGCTCGATGAGCCGACCAATCACCTCGACATCGACGCCATCGAATGGCTGGAGGAGCTGCTCAGGGGATATTCCGGCTGCGTGCTGTTTGTTACCCACGACCGGCGCTTTCTTGACAACGTGGCGACGCGCACCGTCGAGCTCGACCGCGGGCGGCTGGCGAGCTTCGCCGGCGGTTTCGCGGAATACCTGCGGCGCAAGGAAGAGATGCTGAATGCGGAGTCAGTGGCCAACGCGCGTTTCGACAAACTGCTGGCGCAGGAAGAAGCGTGGATACGCAAGGGCGTGGAAGCGCGCCGCACGCGCAACGAGGGAAGGGTGCGGCGGCTGGAGCAGTTGCGCCGCGAGCGCGCGGCGCGACGTGAACGCGTCGGCGCGGTCAGCCTCAGCGTGGATCGCGGCGAACGTTCGGGACAGATGGTGGTGGAGCTGGATGCGGCAGGCAAGCGCTATGGCGACAAGGTGGTGATCGACGCTTTTTCGACGCGCATCCTGCGCGGCGACAAGATCGGGCTCATCGGCCCCAACGGCTGCGGCAAGACCACGCTGCTCAGGCTGATTCTGGGCGATATCGAGCCCGACAGCGGCAGGGTGCGCCGCGGCGCGCGGCTGGCGGTTGCCTATTTCGACCAGCTGCGCGAGCAGCTCGATGACGAGGCCACGCTCGCCGAGTGCATCAGCCCCGGCTCTGAGTATGTCGAGATCGGCGACGAGCGCAAGCATGTCATCGGCTACCTTGGCGATTTCCTGTTCCCGCCGGAACGTGCCAGGGCCAAGGTGGGCTCGCTGTCCGGCGGCGAGCGCAACCGCCTGCTGCTCGCCAGGCTGTTTTCGCGTCCGGCCAATGTGCTGGTGCTGGACGAGCCGACCAACGATCTCGACATGGAAACGCTGGAGCTGCTGGAAGCCCTGCTGCAGGATTACGCCGGCACGCTGTTCGTGGTCAGCCACGACCGCGCGTTTCTGGACAATGTGGTGACCCAGGTGATCGCGTTTGAAGGCCGGGGCGTGTTGCGGGAGTACGCGGGCGGGTATTCGGACTGGCAGCGCTGGCGGCGCGAGCACAGGGCCGCGGCGCCAGCGCCGGAAAAGGCGCGTGCGGCAAGATCCGCACCGCGGCGGGTATCGGACGCACAATCGGACGCACAACCAGCCACGCAATCCGGCGCGCAGGCAAAATCCAGACTCAGCTTCAAGGAGGCACGCGAGCTCGAATCGCTGCCGCAGAAAATTGCCGTGCTGGAGCAGGAGCAGTCGCAGCTCACCCAGCAGCTTGCCGATCCCGCGCTGTATCGCGACGGGCCGGCGCGTGCCCAGGCCCTGCAGCAGCGCTACGCCACACTCGAGGAGGAGCTGCTGCATTGCCTGACGCAGTGGGAGGCGCTCGAAACTAGGCGCCAGGCCGCGCTCGGCGGAAATTAGTTAACTTATTGATTTAATTTATTATTTTATGAATTTTTTCTGGGCGGATTGTGGTTATGGCCTGCTTGCGCGCACCAGCGACGCGCGGCTGGTGGTGACGGACGATTATCTGCGCGCCTATTATGCGCGCCCCGAACTCGCGCCCCTGCCGGAATCGTGCGCGAACGAGCGCGCGTTGCACCAGGCCCTGCTCGGGGCGCCGCGGCGCGCGGTCGCCGATGCGGAAATCGCGGGCATCGCCGATGCTGACGCGCGCGAGAACTACCGCGTCATGCTGCGCTTTCGCAGCCAGCTGCTGGCGGCCGACACGCTGGAGGCGTTCTATGCCGGCATTTTCCAGCGCGATGTTGCGGTGCCGCCGCTGTTCATCCACCAGACGGTGCAAGTCATCCTGCGCAGCATTCTTGACGGTATCGACGACGGGCTCGAGGCGCGTGCGGCGGAGCTGTTTTTCCGCAGGCAGCGCGTGTCGGTCAAGGATGGCGCGATCATGCTTGCCGATGCCGAGACCGTAGAAATGTATGCCGACGGCGGCGCGCTGGGCAATATCGGCCGTCTGCTGAAGGAGGTGCAGGCGCCGCTGCGCACGGTGGAGCTCGATGTTCTCGATGACGGCAATGCCGCGGAGTACTGGAGACGCGACGAGTGCCATGACACCGTGCTCGACCTGAGCTACGGACGTTCCGGCAGCAAGGCGCTGTGCCGCGTGCTGGCACGCTGGGTTGCGCATTTTCATGGCGTGGCGGTGACCGTCACACCGGTGCGCGAGATTCCCGACGAGGAGTGGGTGTGGCATGTCGGGCTCGATGCCGAGGCGACTGCGATGCTCAACGAGATTTACAATGGCGGTGAAATAGAGGAAGAGCGCATGAAGCGCATCATCGGCCTGTTGCGCATGGATTTCACCGATGCGTCCGCATTGCGCCCCGAGGTTGCCGGCGCGCCGGTTTTTCTCGGCCTGGCGATGGCGACCGACGGCACGCTGCGCATGAAGCCGCAGAACCTGCTGATGAACCTGCCGTTGGCCAGACGTGCCTGATGACCGACGCCATTAAGCCGGAACATGCAGCGGAAACGGGGCCGGGAACAATGAAGCAGGAAAGGCAGGCCGAACGCTGGCAGCGCATCGTGTCGGCACCGGAAGACCGCATCAATCTTGCCGAGGCGGCTCTGGTGATTGCCGCCGAGGAGTATCCCGGACTCGACGTCGACGGCTATCTTGGCCGCATCGACGACATGGCAGCCGGCCTGCGCAAGCGCCTGCGCCAGGACATCACCGCGACTGAAACCATCATTGCGCTCAACCGTTATGTGTTCGAGGAACTCGGCTTTGCCGGCAATGCCGACGACTACTATGACCCGCGAAACAGCTTTCTCAACGAGGTCATCGACCGCCGGCTGGGAATCCCGATCACGCTGTCCGTGATTTACATCGAAATCGGCCGGCGCGTCGGCCTGGCGCTGCACGGCGTGTCCTTCCCCGGCAATTTTCTGGTGAAGTGCGTGGTGCGCGACGGCGCGATCATACTCGATCCGTACTCCCGCGGTGCATCGCTCGGGGTCGAGGAACTGCAGCAGCGGCTGCAGGCCCTGCACAACGGCGTCGACGTCACGCCCGCAGCGGTGAAAGGCATGCTGTCGGCGGCAGGCGGGCGGGAAATCCTGGCGCGCGTGCTGCGCAATCTCAAGGGCATTTACCTGCAGCAGAAAGACATGCTCAAGGCGCTGTCGGCTACTGAGCGCATCATCGCGCTGGCGCCTGCGGCGGCCGAGGAATACTGCGACCGCGGCAAGATCTATCTCGAACTCGAATGTTTCCGTGCCGCCCTGGCCGATTTCCGCCATTATCTGCAACTCAGGCCGGGCGCGGGCGATGCCCAGGCGGTGAGGCAGCGGGTGGCCGAGCTGCAGCAGGTGGTGGCACGGCTCAACTGATGTCTGCCCCGCGCGTTTCTCCATATCTGCTGCTTGCGCTGTGTGCCCTGTTCTGGGCCGGCAACTGGGTCATCGCGCGCGGCATACAGGGGCTGATGTCGCCGGTGGCGATGGCATTCTGGCGCTGGCTTGCCGCGCTGCTCATCCTGCTGCCTTTCGTGGCCAAACCCATGTGCGAGCAGTGGCCGCTGATACGCCGCTCCTGGAAAATCCTGGTGCTGCTCGGCATCCTTGGCGTGGGCGCGTTCAACACCCTGACCTATACCGGCCTGAAATACACCACCGCCACCAACGGCGTGCTGCTCAATTCGGTGATTCCGGTGCTCATCATCGCCATCAATTTCCTGCTTCTGGGCCAGCGCATCGGCTGGAAGCAGGGTGCAGGGGTGGCGGTTTCGCTGTGCGGCATTCTGGTCATCATCGGTCGTGGCGATCCCGGCGCGCTGCTGTCGCTGCGCCTCAACCCCGGCGACCTGTGGGTGCTGACCGCGATGCTGGCGTGGTCGGTGTATACGGTATGCCTGCGCTGGCGGCCGGCGGAATTGTCGTCGCGGGCGTTTACCGGCACGCTGATCGTGGTCGGCGTGCTGGCGATACTGCCGCTTTTTGCTTGGGATTTCGCGCAGGGACACGCCACCACATGGAACGCGATCACGCTGTCCAGCGTGGCTTACTTTGCCGTATTTCCGTCAGTGCTGGCGTATTTTTTCTGGAACCAGGCGGTGGCTCGCGTCGGCGCCGACCGCGCCGGCGTGTTCCTGCACCTGATGCCACTGTTCGGCACGGCGCTGTCGATCGTTTTTCTGGGCGAGCAGCTGCTGGCCTTCCATTTTGCCGGCGCAGCACTGATTTTTTCCGGTATTTTCATCGCATCACGCGCGGCTCGCACTGCATGATGCCGGGCACCACGCGGCGGGCTTGAAACTGGAAATCATCAGCCGCGTGCCGCCGGGCGCTGCACACGCAACGCCGCTGCTGTTCGTGCACGGCGCATACGTCGGCGCCTGGTGCTGGGACGAATACTTCCTGCCTTATTTTGCCGGCCGCGGCTACGCCGCGCACGCGCTGAGCCTGCGCGGACATGGCGCCAGCCCGGGCAGGGAGACGCTGGCGCTTGCCAGCATCGATGATTATGTCGCTGACATGCTGCACGCGGTGAAACAGCTTCCCCGCCCGCCGGTGCTGATTGGCCACTCGATGGGCGGCATCGTCGTGCAGCGCGGCCTGGAGCGCAGCAATGCGCCGGCGGCGGTGCTGATGGCGTCGGTGCCGCCGCAGGGCCTGATGGGCAGCGCTTTCCTGCTGGCGGCACAGGATCCGCAGCTGTTCCGCGAGATCAACCTGATCCAGCATGCGCATCCCGGGCACGCCACGCTCGAAGGCGTGCGCAAGGCGCTGTTTTCGGCAACCATGCCGGAGGACGAGGTATGGAAGCATTTCATGCGCATGCAGCCCGAGTCGCAGCGCGCGCTGTTCGACCTGTCATGGCCGCAGCACTTCTGGATCGGCAGCGCGCGTGAAGTGCCGGTGCAGGTGCTGGGCGCCGGTCAGGATGCGTTTTTCCCGCCGCCCATGATGACGGCCACGGCGCGCCTGTATGACGTGGAAGCCGAGATTTTTCCGGACATGGCCCATGCCATGATGCTCGAGCCGGCATGGCAGGCGGTGGCCGGGCGCATTGCGCAGTGGCTGCAGGAACTGGGGCTTTGAACGTGCGTGCGCCGCAAGCTCCGCGGCTGGATGGACGCCGCCTGCGGCCTCGGCTATTCTAGCCCCGCGCCCGCGTGACTTTTTCGCGGGATATTAAAAGATCAGAAGGGAACAGCGATGGAAGGGTATCTGTACTGGGCCTTGATCGGCATCGCGCTGATCATTGCCGAGTTGCTCACCGGAACATTTTATCTCCTCGTCATCGGCATTGCGGCGTTTGCGGGTGCGCTCGCCGCCTATCTGGGTTATTCCTTCTGGATCGAGGCCGTCAGCGCCGCAGCGGTGGCCGTGATCGGCGTCATCCTGATCAGTCGCTACCGCGCGGGGTCGTCCGGGCAGGGGGGCGGGCAGAATCTGGACATCGGCCAGAGCGTGGTGCTGGATTCCTGGGTGAGCGAAGCCGACGGCATGGCCAAGGTCAGTTATCGCAACGCGCTGTGGGATGCCAAAGTCGTGGGCGAGCGCCCGGCCGGCGGCAGGGTGTTTTACATACACGCCGTGGATGGCAACACGCTGCATGTTTCCGCCAGCAAGCCGGCATAGTTCCGCAGCTGCGCTGCTTTCTTGGTTCCGTCGATTTTAGGAGAGGCCAATGTTCCCGAAAATTATTATCGTGCTGATGCTCACCGGCGCCCTGTTCGCGCTGGAGATGGGGGCTTATGCGGTGCCGTTCGCCGTCATTGCCCTGGGCATCGTGGTTGCGATCGAGTCGATTCGCCAGGTTCCGCAGCAGAGCGCATGGGTGGTCGAGCGCCTGGGTAAGTTTCACGCCGTGCTCGAACCCGGCCTGAACATCATTGTGCCGGTGCTCGACAAGGTGGCCTACAGGCATTCGCTCAAGGAGACGCCGCTCGACATTCCCGAGCAGGTGTGCATCACCAAGGACAACACCCAGCTTGGCGTGGACGGCATCATTTATTACCAGGTGACGGATCCCAAGCTCGCCTCGTACGGCTCGTCAAACTACATTGACGCCGTCACCCAGCTCGCGCAGACCACGCTGCGCTCCGAGATCGGCAAGATGGAGCTCGACAAGACCTTCGAGAGCCGGGAGGAAATCAACCGCCAGGTGGTGTCGGTGCTCGACGAGGCCGGCCGCACCTGGGGTGTGAAGGTGCTGCGCTACGAAATCAAGAACCTGACCCCGCCGGAAACGATATTGCGCGCCATGCAGGCGCAAATCACCGCCGAGCGCGAAAAACGCGCGCTGATCGCGAAGTCGGAGGGCCAGCGCCAGGAGGAAATCAATCTGGCGGAAGGCGTGAAGCAGGCTGCGGTACTGCAGTCCGAGGGGCAGAAAATAGCGGCAATCAACAACGCGGAAGGCGAAGCCAGGGCGATCACCACCATCGCCGATGCCACCGCCGCCGCGGTGCGTACGGTGGCCAACGCCATGAACGAGCCCGGCGGCCTTAACGCCGCCAACCTGAAAGTCGCGGAGCTTTACATCCAGGCGTTCGGCAATCTCGCCAAGACCAACAACACCATGATCGTGCCGGGCAACGTGGCCGATGTTGCAACGCTGATGAGTACTGCAATGACGGTGCTCAACGGCACAAAATCCGCCGGTGCGCAGGTGGCGCCCAAAACATGACGGGCCGCATTGCGGCCCGTCGTTTGCATCCTGATCTGAACTTTGCTGCCGTCAGGGCAGCCACAGCCGCACAATGCTTGCCTGCCGGGGGTCCGTGGTGCGCGATGCGTCCGATACCGGCTGTGCTGCCTTCTCCCTGGCTTCGCGTGCGGCTTTTTCGCGCGCTTCCATGCGTGCCGGCGAATACAGGGTTTCGTCGCCGCTGACCAGCACGGCACCGCTGGTGCTGGCGGCTGCCGGTCCGGGCTTGTCCTGCTGCTGGCTGCGCGGCTTCATCTTGATTTCGGTATCGTCGTCTTTCTCGGGCGGGGGGCTGCCGTCGTGTACCAGGTTGCGGCGGCGCTGCAGATAGGCGTCGCGCACGAATTCATAGGGATCGAGTGCCGCGGTTTCGAGAATCTTGCTGGTTTCGAGCAGTTCGGCACGGCGGTTGACGATACGCACGCCCTGGATGATATTGCGGTCGCGCGACGGGTCGACATAAGTGACCGGATCGGTCTTGTAGTCCACGAACAGGCCGAAGGTGTCGCGCAGGTTCTTGGGGCCGAAAAACGGCAGCACCAGGTAGGGGCCGTCACCCATGCCCCAGTAGCCCAGGGTCTGGCCAAAATCCTCGTCGTGTTTTTCAAGTCCGAGTTCAGTGGCGACATCGAGCACGCCCAGCAGGCCTATGGTGCTGTTGACGACGATGCGGCCGACATCGGATACGGCATTGACGATCTTGCCCTGCAGCAGGTTATTGAGCGCAACGATGACGTCGTTGATGTTCGAGAAAAAGTTGCTGACCCCGGTGCGCACGAACTGCGGCAGCACGCCGCGGTAAACTTCCGCCGCCGGCTTCAGCAGCGCCTTGTCCAACGCGTCGTTGAATTCATAGACGCCACGGTTGAACGACTCCATCGGATCACGCGGGTTGCCGGTGCTGGCGCAACCGCCAAGCATGGTCATGGAGATCAGGCCGCACAGCAGCAGCGCGCGAAACCGGGCAAGAAAGTCAGTCATTTGATAATTCAGCGTTTTCAGTATTGTTGTTAGTGCGACCATTATATCAAGCATTTTGCGGCCGCGGTAAGCGCCGCATGGAGACGCCGCGTGCCCGGCCGCCGGGAGCGGCATGATAAAATAACGGACATATTTCACGCTTTTTGCAGGGTTTCTGCTGCGTTTTTGCTGATGCAGCCGTTGCCGGCAATGCCGGCTTCGAGGGCGGGAGGCCGTAGGCAGGCGCCGGAGGGCGGCCCCGTCCATGACAAATCCCGGCCGTGCCCCGGTTGCGGCGGGTCCGGCAAGGGCAGGCGGAGAGGGCCGGCCACGGAGCACCCGGGTGCCGTTTGCTATACTCAAACGCTCAAAAACGCCGGGTCAGCCGGCAAGCTGCCGCGCAGCGTTATCCATCTAAGCCATAAGGAATGCCAGTCATGCTACAGAAAGTAAAACCCGCGTTCGAACTCAAGGACGCGAAGCTGTTTCGCCAGCAGTGCTACATCAACGGCGAATGGGTGGATGCCGACGACAAGTCCACGCTTGCCGTCCACAATCCCGCGGATGGTGCGCAGATCGGCACCGTGCCCAAAATGGGTGCATCCGAAACCCGGCGCGCGATCGAGGCTGCCAATGCGGCTTGGCCCGCATGGCGCGCCAAGACCGCCAAGGAACGCGCCGCCATATTGCGCAAATGGTTCGATTTGATGATGGCCCACCAGGAAGACCTGGCGGTGCTGATGACGGTGGAACAGGGCAAGCCGCTGAGCGAGTCGCGCGGTGAAATCGCCTACGGCGCCTCGTTCATCGAATGGTTCGCTGAGGAAGCCAAGCGCGTCTATGGCGATACCATCCCGGCTCAGTCCACGGACCGCCGCATCGTTGTCATCAAGCAGCCGGTCGGAGTGTGCGCCGCGGTGACGCCCTGGAATTTCCCCAACGCCATGATCACGCGCAAGGCGGGCCCCGCGCTTGCCGCGGGCTGCACCATGGTGATCAAGCCCGCCTCGCAGACGCCCTATTCGGCGCTGGCGCTGTGCGAACTGGCAGAGCGCGCCGGCATTCCCAGGGGCGTGCTGTCGGTGGTGACCGGGGCATCGGGGGCGATCGGCAAGGAACTTACCACCAATCCGCTGGTGCGCAAGTTCACCTTCACCGGCTCGACCGAGGTCGGCAAGCTGCTGATGCAGCAGTGCGCCAGCACCGTGAAGAAGGTTTCACTCGAACTTGGCGGCAATGCGCCGTTCATCGTGTTCGACGACGCCGACCTGGATTCCGCAGTGGAGGGCGCGATGGCATCCAAGTACCGCAACACTGGACAAACCTGCGTGTGCGCCAACCGCATCTTCGTGCAGGAGGGCGTATATGACCAGTTCGCGCAGAAGCTCGCTGCAAAGGTGGGCGCGATGAAAGTCGGCAACGGGCTGGAAGACGGCGTAGTGCAGGGGCCGCTCATCGACATGAAGGCAGTGGAAAAGGTCGAGGAGCACATTGCCGATGCGCTGGAGAAGGGCGCGCGCGTGGTGACCGGAGGCAAACGCCATGCCAAGGGCGGCAGCTTTTTCGAGCCGACCGTGCTGGCTGACGTGAATACCAGCATGAAAGTCACGCACGAGGAAACCTTCGGCCCGGTGGCGCCGCTGTTTCGCTTCAAGAGCGAGGAGGAACTGCTCAGGCTTGCCAACGATACCGAGTACGGCCTGGCCGCATATTTTTACAGCCGCGACATCGGCCGCATCTGGCGCATTGCCGAGGGACTGGAGTCCGGCATCGTCGGCATCAACGTCGGCATCATTTCCACCGAAGTTGCCCCCTTCGGCGGCATGAAAGAGTCCGGCATAGGCCGCGAGGGTTCCAAATACGGCATAGAGGAGTTCCTTGAGGTCAAATACCTGTGCATGGGCGATGTTCTAAAATAATAAATAAAATCAATAAGTTATATAGAAATGTGCCATCGCGCGCTCTGCGCGGTGGCATTTTTGTTTATGTCTGCCCGGCACGGACTGTCCATGGCCGGGCAATGCGGAAACGGTTTCAGCCGGACACCAAATGATTCATATCCTGGGCCTGGATCATGTCGTGCTGCGCGTTCGGGACGTGCCGCGCATGACGCGCTTTTACTGCGATGTGCTCGGCTGCAGGGTGGAGCGTGTGCGCGAGGATCTCGGGCTGACGCAACTGCGCGCCGGCCAGTCGCTGATCGACTTCATGGCCGTCACCGGCGGCGGCAAGCCGGCTGCCGGCCGCGGTGCCGGCAATCATGCCGGGCGGGGCGCGGAGGGTGCGAACATGGACCATGTTTGCCTGCGCATCGAACCGTTCGACCAGGCTGCGCTGATCGGCCATCTCATCAGGCACGGGGTGGTGCCGGGCGAAACCAAAAGGCGTTACGGCGCCGATGGCTATGGCCCGTCGATCTACATCAGCGACCCCGAGGGTAATACAATCGAACTCAAGGGGCCGCCCGCGGATTAGCGCGGGCAACGGCAAACATCGGGGCGGAGAATGCGCTGCAGCTGTCGCGCCTCCCGTTCTCATCCCATCCATGGAAGGCTGATTGCTTGAAACTCGCCGATCTTGAAACCCCCGCGCTCGTTCTCGACCGCGGCCGGCTGGAGCGCAACCTCGAGCGCATGCGCGCGCAGCTGCGGCGCCTGGGCGTGGACCTGCGCCCGCACGTGAAGACCGCGAAATGCATCGAGGTCGTGCGCCGCGCGCTGCAGGGGCAGGCGGGCGGCATCACCGTATCCACCCTGAAGGAAGCAGAGCAGTTTTTCACGCAGGGCATCACCGACATCCTGTACGCGGTCGGCATCGCGCCCAACAAGCTCGATCATGTCGGCGCGCTGCGCAGCAGGGGCGCCGACATCACCGTGATCCTCGACAATGTCGCGGCGGCGCAGATGGTTGCAGCCAGGGCCCGCGAACTGGGCGCCGGTTTTCCCGCACTGATCGAAATCGACAGCGACGGCCATCGCTCCGGGGTGCGGCCGGGCGACGCGGCACTGATCGAGATCGGCCGCATCCTGGGCCCGCAGCTGCGCGGCGTCATGACCCACGCCGGCGATTCCTACAACTGCAAGTCCGTGGACGCGATCCGCGACATGGCCGAGCGCGAGCGCGCTGCTGCGGTGCACTGTGCCGGTGAATTGCGCAGCGCTGGCCTGCCGTGTCCGGTGGTGAGCGTGGGGTCGACGCCGACTGCCACCTATGCCGGCAATCTCGCGGGCGTGACCGAGGTGCGCGCCGGGGTTTACATGTTCTTCGATCTGGTGATGGCCGGGCTGGAGGTGTGCAGCCTCGACGACATCGCTGTGTCGGTACTTGCCACCGTCATCGGCCACCAGCCAGAGAAGAACTGGATCATCACCGATGCCGGCTGGATGGCGCTGTCGCGCGACCGGGGTACTGCAAGGCAGAAAACAGACCAGGGTTATGGCGTGGTGTGCGACATCAACGGCCATCCATTCGATGACCTCGTGGTGGTCGATACCAACCAGGAACACGGCATCATCGCCGGACGTGCTGGCGCTGCCATCGATATCTCGCGTTTTCCGATAGGCACCCAGTTGCGGGTGCTGCCCAACCATGCGTGCGCGACTGCCGCCCAGCATCCCGCCTACCAAGTCGTGAACAGCGGCGTCGAAGTCGAGGCGGTGTGGTCACGCTTCAGCGGGTGGTAGGCCGGGGCGCTGCCGGGCAATGCATTACACTATGCGCATTGTGGCGAGTGCCGGTTTCCGGCACGGTAAATTTTATAAACCGGTTTGAAATGACAGAGGTGACTCATGGAATGGCTGCTTGATCCGAATGCCTGGCTTGCGCTTGCCACGCTCACGGCATTGGAGATCGTGCTGGGTGTGGATAACATCATTTTTATTTCCATTCTGTGCGGTCGACTGCCCGAGCATCAGCGCGCCCGGGCGCGCACCCTGGGACTCGCGTTCGCGATGCTCTCGCGCATAGCGCTATTACTGTCGCTTGCGTGGATGATGAAGCTGATTGATCCGCTGTTCACTATTTTCGGCAAGGAAATATCCGGGCGGGACCTCATTCTAATCGGCGGCGGGTTGTTCCTGCTGTGGAAGAGCGTGCATGAGATCCACAACGCGCTGGAGGGTGCTGAAGAGGAGGCCGCGGGAGCCAAGGTTGCGGTGGCAACCTTTGGCGGCGTAATCGCGCAGATCGCAGTCATCGACATCGTGTTCTCGCTGGATTCAGTGATCACCGCGGTGGGCATGGTGGACGAGGTGCAGATCATGGTGATCGCGATCGTCGTCGCCGTAGGCGTGATGCTGTTTGCCGCCGGGCCGATCGGCAATTTCGTCGACCGTCACCCCACAGTCAAGATGCTGGCGCTGTCCTTCCTGATCCTGGTAGGTTTCGCGCTGATCGGGGAAGGCTGGGATCTGCACATCCCCAAAGGCTATATCTACTTCGCCATGGCGTTTTCGGTGGGCGTGGAAATGCTCAATTTGCGCCTGCGTGCGAAAAGGCAGTCGCCGGTCAAGCTGCGCAAGTCATTGAGCGAAGGGCAGTAGCGGGTTGTCTGCTATGGCTGGCCGGTCAGGGCGGCGTGCGTTTCGGGAGCCGAATACATGCGTTGTGCGCTGTGTGCGACGCCCGGCACTTCCACCAGCCGCCAGTTGAATTCCCAGCCCCTGTCGCGTGCTAGCTGCTGTGCTTTCCGGAACGTGTTGATGCCACGCTGGTAGCGGTTCGGTCCCTGGCGTTCGGCGCCTGCCTGCACGTTGAGGCTCGCATCGCGTTTGTCGTCCGCGGTGCCGAGCAGAACGGTGATCGGTTGTGCAAGATAGCGGCGGATGACCTGGTCGTTCGCGAGCGCTTCGGGCAGCCCGCCAAAACCGAAAGGAAAGCGCTCGCTGCGTGTCGGCCACAGATAGGTGGAGGGATTGGCGATGATGGTGCGTCGCGGTGTGCCCGGAGCGAATGCGGCGATCCGCGACAGCGCCTGCGCGCCGGCCGAGTGGCCGATGAGGTAATAGGGCAGGTCGGTCCGTCCTTCCGCTGCACGCACCGCATCGACAATGTCCAGCAGCAGCCGTCCGGTCCATTTCGCTTCCGGTTCAACGTGGAATTCACCGGCGACCCTCTGGTCGCGCACCAGTCCGCCGCCCTGGTAGCGCCATACCGGAAAGCGCTCGCGATCAAACAGCGGCGCGACCACCAGCAGGCCATGTCGGTCGGCGAGCGGCACAGCGTAATCGCGATAGCCGCCGACGTTGCGTCCGAGTCCATGCAAGCATATCAACAGTGGCCCGCCTGTATAGGCCGCAGGCTTGTAGACGTGGATTTGGATGGCGACACCGTCGATTTCCAGGCTGCGCTGGCTTTTGCCCGCCGGCAGCGCCTGCGCCAGTGCAGCTACCGGCAGCGCGATGGCCAGGCACAGCACCCAATGCCGGAGAACTCGGCGCATGACCTATGCCGGTGTTCGTGGCCAGGCGATTCAGAACGCCGCTATGCCGGTCTGTGCCCGCCCCAGAACGAGGGCATGAATGTCGTGCGTGCCCTCGTAGGTGTTGACTGCCTCCAGATTCATGACGTGGCGAATCACGTGGAATTCATCGGCAATCCCATTGCCGCCGTGCATGTCGCGCGCGACGCGTGCGATGTCCAGCGCCTTGCCGCAGGAGTTGCGCTTCAGCAGCGAGATCATTTCCGGCGCGAAGCGTCCTTCGTCCATCAACCGGCCCAGCCGCAGCACCGCCTGCAATCCCAGGGTGATCTCGGTCTGCATGTTGGCGAGTTTCAGCTGGATCAGCTGGTTCGCCGCCAGTGGACGGCCGAACTGCTTGCGCTCCAGGGTGTAGTTGCGCGCGGCGTGCCAGCAGAATTCCGCCGCGCCGAGCGCGCCCCAGGCAATGCCGTAGCGCGCCTTGTTGAGGCAGGAAAACGGCCCTTTGAGTCCGGAAACATTGGGCAGCATGTTTTCATCGGGTACGAACACCTCGTCCATCACCACTTCGCCGGTCACCGAGGCGCGCAGGCTGAACTTGCCTTCGATCTTGGGCGTGGACAGGCCTTTCATGCCTTTTTCGAGGATGAAGCCGCGGATCACCCCGTCGTCGTTGCGGGCCCAGATCACCAGCACATCGGCGAGCGGGGCGTTGGTGATCCACATTTTTGCGCCGTGCAGAATGTAGCCGCCATCGGCTTTTTTTGCGCGAGTGACCATGCCGTTGGGATCGGAACCGAAACCGGGTTCGGTAAGTCCGAAACAGCCTATCCACTCGCCGGCGGCCATTTTCGGCAGGTACTTCTGCTTCTGCTGCTCTGAGCCGAACTCGTAAATCGGATACATGGCCAGGCTGGACTGCACCGACAGCGCGGAGCGGTAGCCGCTGTCCACGCGCTCGACTTCGCGCGCGATGAGCCCGTAGCATACGTTGTTGACGCCGGCGCAGCCATAGCCTTCCAGAGTGGAGCCAAGGAAGCCCATCTCGCCCATTTCATTCATGATTTCGCGGTGGAATTTTTCGTGGCGGTTGGCCTCGATCACCCGCGGCATGAGTTTTTCCTGGCAATAGGCGCGCGCCGAATCGCGCACCATGCGTTCCTCGTCGCTGAGCTGGTCTTCGAGCAGCAGCGGGTCTTCCCATTGGAACGCGGGTTTGGTGGTGGGAATGGGGGCGGTCATGCGCATCTCCTGAAACGGAATCCATGCCGGCAGGCACGGCGGAAGCACACGATTTTATTGCATTTTCCTCTGTGCCGCCATGCGCAGCGCGGCGTGGCAACGCCGCCAGATGCAATGGGTTCCAATGAAAAAGCCGAAGCGCCGTTTCCGGCGCTTCGGCTTGCTGTGGCGGTGGACAGGGCGGGCGGATCAGCGCGGCTTGAGGCCGATATCGCGAACCAGCTTGCCGTACTTCTCGTACTCGGTGTGGATGAACTTGTCGAACCATTCCGGCGACTCGTTGGCCACGATCAGGCCCGCCTCGACCAGCTTGCTGTTGACTTCCGGAAGCTGCATCGCGCGGTTGATCTCGGCATTCAGGCGCTTGACGATGTCGCGCGGCGTCTTGGCCGGGGTCACGAAGCCGAACCAGCCCCGCATGTCGTATCCCGGCACCACCTCGGCGAAGATCGGCAGATCCGGCTTGTTGGGCACGCGCACATTGTTGGTAACGCCGATCAGCCGCACCTTGTTGGTAGTGATGTGTGGTGCCTGGCTCGTGTACGAACCGATGCCAGCGATGATCTGGCCGGCGAGCACATCCAGCGTAACCTGCCCTGCGCCCTTGTACGGCACGTGCAAGTAGGTAAAGCCCGCCGAACGCGCGAGATACTCAAAGGAAAGATGCGGATAACCGCCTTCGCCATTGGTGCCCATCGAGAGTTTGCCGGGGTTGGCCTTGGCCCAGGCGATCATCTCCCTGGTGTTCTTGAACGGTGCGCTGGGGTGGGTGACGACGGCGAGATAGTTCGTTGCCGCCAGCGCCAGGCCGGAGAAGTCCTTGAGTGCATCGTATGGCAGCTTGGCGTAGGTATGCGGCTGGACCGACATGTTGCCGCCCTGGCCCATGCCGATGGTGTGGCCATCTGGAGTCGACTGTTTCAGCAGTTGCAGCCCCAGCTGGCCGGCGGCGCCGGGACGGTTGTCGACGACGAACTGCTGGCCCATGCGCTCGGAAAGCACGGGCGCGACCAGCCGCGCGATGATGTCTGCCGCTTCGCCGGGCGGGAAGGGCACGATGATGCGCACCGGTCTTGTGGGATAAGTTGCCTGGGCGGCCTGGGCTTCAGCAATAACGCCCAGCCCCGAGCACAGCGCAAGCGCGCATAGCGTGATTATTTTCATGTGGTTTTCCTCTGTATGTGCAAATGGCGTGAAAGATTCCCGATGTTCGCCCGCCGGCGCCGCACACTGCCGGCGAAGCGCAAATGCATCCAGATGCCGCCGCATGCACTCTACACCAAAAAAAAGCGCCTTGGCTACCCTGTGCGCAGCGTCCGTTCAGGTTTTGCGCACGGGTTCTATTGTTCCCATGTGGAACTTGTATTCGCCCTGCCTGCGATCGCTGTAATAGTGGTTGAGGGTGTTGCGCACGGTGGCGAAAGCGAGCTGCTCCCAGGGGATTTCATTCTCGGCGCACAACCGTGTTTCCAGTGTTTCGGCGCCCGCTCTGAAACTGTTGTCGAGCATGCGCGCGCGAAACAGGATGTAGACCTGGTTGATGTGCGGGATGTTGTACATCGCGTAAAGCGGGCCGACTTCAACCCGTGCATTGGCTTCCTCCAGGGTTTCGCGCGCCGCGCCCTGCAAGGTGGTTTCGCCGTTCTCCATGAAACCGGCCGGCACCGTCCACAGGCCGTAGCGCGGCTCGATGGCGCGCCTGCACAGCAGTATCCTGTCTTCCCATTCGGCGATGCAACCGACAATCATCCGCGGATTCTGGTAGTGGATGGTATTGCAGGCGTCGCACACGTAGCGCGGCAGGCTGTCGCCGGCGGGAATTTTCAGCGCGACCGGCGCGCCGCAATTGCTGCAGAATTTCATGACAGGGCGGTGTTTTTGAAGTCCTCAACTATACGGTAACATCGCGGTATTGCCAAAGCGCCCCTCTGCATTGAACTGCGTGCCCGGATTTTTTCCAGGCCCTGCATCTTCCAGGACTTGCTCATGCACCCGTTTGAGCACATGCATGAACGGTTGAATCGGTTCATCAGACTGGCGGTGCTGGTGCTGTTGTCGGTTGCGGCAGCCGGGGCAGACGCGGCAACGGCGGCGCTCAAGCCCGGCGACCATCGGTTTTCGATCGCCCACCAGTCGATGCAGCGCAATTACCTGTTGCGCATTCCGCCGCAGGCGGCGTCAGGAAAGCCGTTGCCGCTGGTGCTCAATTTCCACGGTGCGGGCGGCAATGCAGAAAACCAGAAGTGGTATTCAAAAATGGACGCCGCCGCCGACCGCGACGGCTATATCGCGGTCTATCCCAACGGCACGGGCGGCATCGGCGGCCGTTTTCTCACCTGGAACGCCGGCAACTGCTGCGGTCCTGCCGCCGCCCTGCGCACGGACGACGTCGGTTTTGCGCTGCTGGTGCTGGAGGATGTCGCACAGCGCACGCCAGTCGACCAGAGCCGCATCTATGCAACGGGCCTGTCAAACGGGTCGATGATGGCTTATCGCCTGGCGGCGCAGGCTTCCGAGCGCATCGCAGCCGTGGCAGGGGTAGCGGGTGCGATGACGCTGCCTGATTTTTCACCCCGGCTGGCGGTGCCGGTGATGCATGTTCACAGTATCGACGATCAGCGCGCGCTGTTCGACGGCGGGCTGGGTCCGGCTTTTGCCATGGGCGACACGCGGGTGATGCACGCTTCGGTCGACAGCATGCTCAATAAATGGCTGGACCACAATGCCTGTTCACGACAGCGGGAAATTTCTGACCCGGTGCGCGGCATGCCCGGAAGCCCCGACGCCGCACACGTGGCCAAGCGCTTCGTGTGGCGCGTGTGCCGCGACGGAACGGAGGTGGTGCTGTGGAAACTCGAAGGCCCCGGACATGTCTGGCCCGGTGGCCAGCGCGATTTTCTGCCCCGGCTGCTCGGCACGTCCAGCGGGGTGATCGACGCCAATACCGAGATCTGGAATTTCTTCAGACGCTTCAGGCGCCTTCCGCGACCGTCTTGAACGGACTGCGGTCGTTGAGTTCGTCGACGTAATGCGCCATGCCGCGCGTTTCGCGCGCCAGAAACTCCTCGACTGCCGATGCGAATTCCGGCTGTGCCAGCCAGTGCGCCGAGCAGGTCTGCGCCGGCAGCAGGCCACGTGCGATCTTGTGTTCGCCCTGTGCGCCGCCCTCGAGGGTGTGCAGGCCGTGCGCGATGCAATACTCTATGCCCTGGTAATAACACGCCTCGAAGTGCAGGGCGGGGTGGAACTCCAGTGCGCCCCAGTGGCGGCCGTAGAGGCCGCGGCGGCTGCGGATGTTGAGCGAAGCGGCCACCGGCCGCCCGCCGTGCCTGGCGACGATGAGCAGGGTGTGCCCGGGCATGGTGGCGCCGATGCGGCGGAAAAAATCCAGGCTGAGGTAAGGCGTGGAACGGTGCTCGCGATAGGTCTGCCTGTAGCAACGCGTAAAAAATGACCAGTGCGCATCGGTGATGGCAGCGCCTTCCAGCCACTCGAAGTCGATGCCGGCATCACGCACCTTGCGCCGTTCCTGGCGGATTTTCTTGCGCTTGGCGTGATTCATTCCGGAGAGGAAGTCCTCGAAGCTGCCGTAGCCGCGATTGGTCCAGTGAAACTGCACGCCGTGGCGCAGCATCATGCCCTGCGCCTGCATGCGGGCTGCCTGATCTGACGGCGGGAACAGGCAGTGCAGCGATGACACGCGCAGTTCGCGCGCCAGCTGCAGCGCGGCGGCGATCAGTCGGTCGCACTGCTCGCCGCTTTGCGCCAGCACGCGCCGCCCGCCGACCGGAGTGAAGGGGACGGCCGACAGCAGCTTGGGATAATAATCGAGGCCGTGGCGGTGATAGGCATCGGCCCATGCCCAGTCGAACACATACTCGCCGTAAGAATGCGTCTTGAGATAGAGCGGCATGGCGCCGGCAAGCGCGCCCTGTTCGTGCAGCAGCAGGTACTGCGGCGCCCAGCCGCTTTGTGCAGCGGCGCAGCCGGTGTCGTGCAGCGCCGAGAGAAATTCGTGGCGCAGGAAGGGATCGTCTCCGGCGAGCCGGTTCCAGTCGGCGGCGGGTACTGTGGAGAGGGTATCGACGACCGTGATGGTCACCGCCGGGCAACCCCTTCCGGCAGCTGGCCGGTTTCCCTGATCAGCTGCTTGGTCACCTCGGGGTCGAAATCGGAAACGCGCTTGATGATTTTTCTGACCTGGTCAAGGTTGTTGAGGGCGTAGTGCGCCTTGGCCAGTTCGTAGAAGGCATGCGGGTTCATCGGCTGCAGTTCAGCGGCTTTTTTGAACGCTTCTATGGCGCTCGGATAGTCATTCTGTGCGCTGTGGATCATGCCCATGCCGAACCAGGCGCGGTCGAGCACCGGGCTGTGCTTGATGGCGTTGCGGAAACTGTCCAGCGCCTGCTCGAACTGCTTTTGCTGCTGTTCTACATAGCCGAGGTCGAACCAGACATCGGCATTGGCGGGATTGATGCGCAGGGCCGTACGAAACGCATCTGCCGCCTCGGCATAGCACTGGTGCGAAGCATGCAGGAACCCCAGGCTGGCTGCAGCCAGCGCGAAGCCGGGATGGGCGGCGAGCGCCTGCCTGTAGGCTTCTGCTGCCGCCTCATGCTGCCTGAACATGAGGTAAAAGCGTGCCAGGTAGTAGTGGATCCAGTGGCGCATGGGCGGTTGCTCTGCCGTAAAGTGTAAGTCGATGATATCATTTGCAATATGAAAATTGCGATGGCCCAGTCCAATTTTACCGTCGGCGACCTGGCCGGCAACGCGGCGAAAATTCTTGATGCTGCGGCGCGTGCGCGCAAGGGCGGCGCTACGCTGCTGCTGACCACGGAACTCGGCTTGTCCGGTTATCCCCCCGAGGATCTGCTGCTGCGTGACGAATTCTATGATTCATGCACGCAGGCGCTGCAGGATCTGGCGCGGCGCAATGACGGCATCACGCTGGTTGTCGGCCACCCCCACCGCGACGGCAGCAGGCGCTACAACGCGGCGTCGGTGATCCACGGCGGCAAGATCGTCACCACCTACCTCAAGCGCAAGCTGCCGAACTACACGGTGTTCGACGAGGAGCGCTACTTCGATTCCGGAGACAAACCCTGCGTGTTCGAGCACGAAGGGTTGCGTTTCGGCGTCAATATCTGCGCCGATGTGTGGGAGGAGCCGTCGGCTATCGCCGCGCGCGAGGCGGGCGCCGAGGTGCTGCTGGTGCTCAATGCGTCGCCGTATCACATGAACAAGCAGCTGTCGCGCTACGAAGTGATACGCGACCGTGTCGCCGAGACCGGCCTGCCGGTGGTTTACGCCAACCAGGTGGGCGGGCAGGATGAACTGGTGTTCGATGGCGCCTCGTTCGTGGTGAACGGCAGCGGCGAGCTGACGCATCAGTTTCCGGCCTTCGAGGAAGCGCTGGACTTCATCGACATTGTCGAAGGCGTGCCGCTCAGCGGCGGGATTGCCCCGCAACTGTCGCTGGAAGCCCAGGTCTACAAGGCACTGACGCTGGGGGTGCGCGATTATGTCGGTAAGAACGGCTTCCCCGGCGCGTTGCTGGGCCTTTCCGGGGGCATCGACTCGGCGCTGACCCTGGCGGTGGCGGTCGATGCGCTGGGCGCCGAACGCGTGCGAGCGGTGATGATGCCGTCGCAGTATACCGCCGGCATGAGCCGGGAGGATGCGCGCGCGGAAGCCGAAGCGCTTGGCGTGCGCTATACCGAAATCGCCATCAAGCCGGTTTTCGACGCTTTCCAGGCTGCGCTGGCCGGCGAATTCAAGGGGCTGGCAGCAGACACCACCGAGGAAAACCTGCAGTCGCGCATCCGCGGCACGCTGCTGATGGCGCTGTCCAACAAATCAGGCGCCATCGTGCTCACCACAGGTAACAAGAGCGAAATGGGCACCGGTTACGCCACCCTTTACGGCGACATGGCGGGCGGATTTGCCGTGCTCAAGGACATCAACAAAATGCTGGTTTACCGTCTTTCCAATTACCGCAATACGCTCTCACCGGTGATCCCGCAACGGGTGATCACGCGCGCGCCATCGGCCGAACTGCGCCCCGACCAGACCGACCAGGACAGCCTGCCGCCGTATGAAATTCTGGACGCGATCATGGAAGCCTATGTCGAGAACGATTTGAGTCCGCGGGAAATCATGTCCCTCGGCTATTCACGGGCGGATGTCGAGCGCGTGGTGAGGCTGGTGCGCCTGTCGGAATACAAGCGGCGCCAGTCTCCCGTCGGCATACGCATCACCAACCGC